>VTLG01008834.1_pt1 | contig 27860 bp, 25 predicted proteins | sample 4694571 | NCBI WGS metagenome assembly VTLG01 (sample SAMN12604809, study PRJNA352737) | marine metagenome | biome: ENVO:00000447; feature: ENVO:00000209|ENVO:00000569|ENVO:01000036; material: ENVO:00002151; isolation source: viral sequences binned using virsorter ...
ATGTATTAGATATAGAATCAGCAACACAAGTAGCTGAATTTAAAGCCCAAATTGGTACTAAAGATTATGGAAATGTATTATTTTCTATAGCCACTGAATACAATGATGCATTGTTAGTAGTTGAAAATGCAAATATAGGTTGGGCTGTAATACAACAATTAATAGATAGAGGATATCGTAATTTATATTATTCTCCAAAAATGGATGTAGCAATGTCTAATGCTGATCAATATTTACACAAATATGAAAATGGGCAAGGTATGGTTCCTGGCTTTACTACATCAATGAGGACAAGACCACTTGTCATCTCCAAAATGGTTTCGTACCTTCACGAAAAATCAGTGACAGTTCGTTCAAAACGACTGTTAGAAGAATTAAGAACATTTGTTTGGAAACATGGGAAAGCACAAGCATTACCTGGTTATAACGATGATTTAACTATGGCATTTGGTATAGGAGTATTTTTAAGAGACACAGCTTTACATTTCCAACAACAAGGTATAGATATGGCACGAGCAGCATTAGGAGGAATACATTCAACAAATCATCTCGCACCAAATATCTATTCAGGAAATAACCAGTTAAAAAACCCTTATGAAATGGAAAATCCACATGGTAACAAAGAGGATATTTCTTGGTTATTGGGGTAATTAATATTTATCATATATACACAAAATGGCAGATACATCATTATTTAGTAGATTAAGAAGATTATTCTCTACCGACGTAGTAATTAGAAACGTAGGAGGAAACCAATTAAAAGTAATAGATTCTGAACAAATACAATCATTAGGACAATTACAAACAAATTCATTATACGACAGATTTAATAAGTTATATAGTACTACAGGTGGCTTGAATTACAATATGATGATGCAAGTCAATTATCCATCTACTAGAATTCAACTATATACTGATTATGAAGCTATGGATACTGATTCTATTGTTGCTTCAACCTTAGATATTGTGTCTGATGAATCTACTTTAAGAAATGATATGAACGAAGTATTACAAATTCGTTCTGCTGATGAAACAATACAAAAAATATTATATAATTTATTTTATGATGTATTAAACATTGAATTTAATTTATGGTCATGGACTAGAAATATGTTAAAGTATGGAGATTTTTATTTAAAATTAGAAATTTCTGAAAAATTTGGTGTATATAATGTTGTTCCATTTTCTTCATATACAATAATAAGAGTAGAAGGATCAGACCCAGCTAATCCAGCTGATGTTAAATTTAAATATGATCCAAGTTATTCAGTTTCTGAAAATCCATTAGGTTTCCAAGTTTTATCTCCTGGTATGGGTGTTAATACCGGTGATGAAGTAATATTTGATAATTACGAAATGGCTCATTTTAGATTATTATCAGATTTCAACTATTTACCTTATGGTAGATCATATCTAGAACCAGCTCGTAAAATATGGAAACAAATGACATTAATGGAAGACGCAATGTTAATCCATAGAATAGTTAGAGCCCCAGAAAAAAGAACATTCTTTGTAAATGTTGGTAATATACCACCTGCTGAAGTAGAAGGATATATGCAAAGAATGATTAATAAAATGAAAAAAACACCTTATGTTGATCCACAAACAGGTGAATACAATTTAAAATTCAATATGCAGAACATCTTAGAAGACTTCTATATTCCAGTTAGAGGTGGAGATGCAACAACAAGAATAGAAACAACAAAAGGTTTAGATTATGCTGCAATTGAAGATGTAACATATTTAAGAGATAAATTATTTGCTGCTTTAAAAGTTCCAAAAGCTTATTTAGGATACGAAGGTGATGTAGAAGGTAAAGCAACGTTAGCTGCTGAAGATATTAGATTTGCTCGTACAGTAGAACGTATACAGAAAATAATGTTATCTGAATTAACAAAAATAGCATTAGTACACCTATATGCACAAGGGTACGATGGTGGTTCATTAACTAATTTTGAACTTTCATTAACTACCCCATCTATCATATATGATCAAGAGAGAATAGCATTGATGAAAGAAAAAGTAGAATTAGCTGGAAATATGATAGAACAAAAATTAATGCCTACTGATTGGATTTACGATAATATTTTCCACTTTAGTGAAGATCAATATCAAGAATATAGAGATTTAATTATTGAAGATCAAAAACGAAGATTTAGAGAAAATCAAATTGAAACAGAAGGAAATGATCCTGCTGAATCTGGTGAAGCATATGGTACACCACATTCATTAGCTTCATTATATGGCGCAGGAAGATACCCAGGAAGTAAAGGTGTTCCATCAGGTTATGCTGTTACTGATAAAAATTATCCTGAAACTGTATTAGATCAAGGAAGACCTGTTGAAGGTCCATCAGATTATGGATCACAAGATAGTAATTTTGGTAAAGATCCAACAGGTGCACGTAGAATGACATCATCCGATCAAGCAGAAGATAGACCTGGACTAAATGAATCAAATAAAAAACCAGATAATCTTTCTACACGAGCTATATTCGCTCAAAATGAAAATGCTTTAAAGAAAATGTTCCCCAAATCAAAAGTATCTTTATTTGAAAAAGAGAATCTATTAGATGAAGATCAAATACGTGAAGAAATAGAATAATTACAATATTTATAGCCAGTAGCGCACTACTTATGAAGATAAAACATAACAAGTATAAAAATACCGGCGTTCTTTTTGAACTGTTAGTTAGAAAGATTACATCGGATACTATGTCTAATAGTAATTCAAAGGCAGCAAGTTTAGTGAAAAAATATTTTACTAAAAGTGAACTAGCTAACGAAAATAAATTATACCAAACACTTAACAGATCAATTTCTCTATCAGAAGGTAAAGCCGAATCGGTATTATCTACTATACTTGATTTGTCTAGAAAATTAGATAGAGATAAACTTTCAAAGGAAAAATATAATCTAATTAAAGAAATTAAAAATAATTTTGATATTAGTGATTTTTTCGGGGCTAAAATTAAAAATTATAAACTTTTAGCTTCAACTTATATATTGTTTGAATCTGTTAACAATACAAAATTTGGGAATCCAGAATCTATTATAACATCTAAAATCACAATTTTAGAACATATTACTTCAAACCCAGATTCTAAATTATCTTTATCTCCTTTAGTTGAAGAATTAACTCAAATGGATAAAGGTACGCGTTCTTTAGCATATAAAATAATGTTAGAAAAATATAATACAAAATTTGATAAATTAACTAAAGATCAAAAAGAAGTATTAAAAGAATACATTAATAGTGCTACGGATGCTCCCAAATTAAAAAAATTTTTAAATAATAAATTTACTATTATTTCTAAAGTTTTAAATGAAAACATTAATAAAATAAAGAATCCTGCTCTCAAAATAAAAATCCAAGAAGTTATAAACTTAATTAATCCTATATTAAAAACTAGGAAATTAAAAGATGACCATTTAGTTGCTTTATTGCAATATCTTGAACTTTCTAAGGAAATAGAGACGGCATGAAAAAACTAAAAGTTAAAGGATTAAAAAAAGAAATGAGCACTACTGGTACTGGTGCTTCCTTTGCACCGGGTATAGGTGGACAATATGCCACTTCAAAAGCATTTAAAAAGAAAAGAAATGAAGATTGGTCTAAATTAAGACAAGGCCAACTTGGTTTAGCTAAAACACCTGATGTTAAAAAACAAATAAAAGTTTCTGAACCTTTTCTTACACCAAGTCCATCAATTCCAAATCGTAAATCTAAAGCAATCGATTATGTTCAACTATGGGGTGAAGCAAAAGAACATTATCAAAAATATTTAAAATATAATCCTATAAAAGATATGACTGATAGCCAAGCATGGGCAGGTGATAATACTGGGATTGATATGGATTCATTAGATGCGGCTAATGTTTTAGAATTAGCTAAATTTGCTGATAAAAAAAATAAACTTAAAATAGGAGATGTTGATGTTAAAGATGGAGTAAAATATACTGTTTCTGATATAGATAAAACTACAGGAGCAATTCAATGGAAAGTTGATTATATTCCTAATTTTGAAAAAGTATTTAATGAATTTAAAGAATTAAGATCTTTTTTAAATACTTTAGCTAAAAAAACAGATGATGAAAAAATTGATAGTATTAATGATGATATAAGAACTCTATTTAATAGATATAGAACTCATGTTAGAAACGAATATCCAGATGCTTATAAAAGAGTATTTAATGAAAATATAACTAATGAAAATCTTGACAAAGTAGCAGGTGGTATTCCTTATAAAATTGAAAATGGAAATGCTATTATTTCTATGCCTTTACCTGATGATACTAAAGAACGTATTATTAAAAGAGCTAAAGCAAATGGATATTTAGCTAAACCTAATATGGGTGGTGGTGTTACTATTTTTAAAGAAGTAAAAAATGAATTAAATGAAGTAAGATATTCTAGATTTAAAAAAGAAGCTAAACTTCGTACCCCTACTGAACAAATACATAGGGCAGTTAAAGAAATTAGACAAAGAATGAATGAAATGTTAAAAATCGTTGGTCATACTGAAAGAATGAAAAGCGAATTAAAACAAAGTAATGAAGGTATGTCATATTTAAAACGTACTAGAAATGCACTTAGCAACATCTCAGAAAAATTAACTGAATTAAATAACCGAATAAAAGGATTAACTGAGTAGTGGCGCGAGGATTTATAGGTAGTTCTGCATATAATAAAAAACCAAAAGTAAAAAGACCAGGTGTTCATGCTAAAACTAAAACATCGAAATCAAAAAATAGTAGAAATTATACCAAAGCTTACAGAGGCCAAGGGAGATAAATATTTATATACATGGAATTAAAAGACTTACATAAGAAAATACAAGAAACATCGAATTATAATCCTATAGATCGAGAATCCATACAAGAATCTTATAAAGATGGCGTTGAAATTATCGCTAAACCTATTGATATGGTTAATCCATATGAATATCAAAGAGGAATGGAGGTAGAATTAAACATGGCTAATAATGCTGTAGGAGATTGGATGGAAGAAGAATTAAATACAGGTAATGTTAAAAAAGCTTCTAAAAAAGTATTAAAAAATCTTACAAAAGACCCACAATATTATCAAAAAATGGTAGGTTACCAAATGGAAGGTGACAGTATGTATGATATTGAAGTTAATAAAAAGTCAATTGAAGATTTAAAAAAAACAACAGGAAAAATTATAAAAGAAAATAAGTCTCCAAATTTCCTAAATGAAGACACATATACAATGTATGCTGACAAGTATGATGTAGATGGTAGTGGAGATGTAACTGAAGATAGTACTAATAAAATTGCTGAATTAGGTCAAACTCATGATTCTATTTATGAAAGATATGCTAAAAAATATGGTGTAGATGTAAATGAATTAAAAGATAGAGTAGAAGCTCGTAAATTAGAATTAGAAACTATTGAAGCTCCTGATGAAGAAGCAGCTCTTCGCCTCCAGAAAAAAGATCCAAAAGCTTATATTACAATAGCAGATAAAAACTGATCAATTAGGTAATGGCTAAATCATTATTAATAGAATATTCGGTATTCACTCCAAAAAAATCTCAAATAACCGAAGGAGTTACAGGGAGTAAAAATATGGTCGTTGAGGGCGTTGTTCAACGTGCTGAAGAATTTAACCATAATGGGAGAACTTACCCATATGAAGTTTTAAAAAAAGAAGTTGATAAATATATTGAAGGTCCTATTGCTGAAAATAGAGCATTAGGAGAATTAGATCACCCAGAATCAGCAGTAATTAACTTAAAAAATGCATCTCATAATATTAAACAATTATGGTGGGATGGAAATGATTTAATGGGTAAAATTGAAGTATTACCTACTCCTTCAGGAAATATATTAAGAGAGTTATTTAATAATGCTATTACAGTTGGTATATCTTCAAGAGGTATGGGTTCAGTTGAACCATTAGGTGAAGGTAGAGTAGAGGTACAAGATGATTTCGAACTTTTATGTTGGGATTTTGTATCAACTCCATCAACCCATGGTGCATTTGTTAAACCTATTGGCTTAAATGAAGGCTATACCCCAAAATCAAAATCAAAATACGATAGATTAAACGAAATTGTATCTGACATAATTTGCACTCAGTCAGGAATTTGTTGTCTCCGTTAAATCCTCCTCATTTTTCTTAATTTTTTATATATTTATCTACAGATAAGATAGATATTTCTAATAATATCTCCCTCAAGATATAAAACCCTATATTACTTCCCTAATAAGTAATCCAACCAAAAATTTTTTTTACAATGTCAAACACTAAGTTTTTCAACGATGCTGTTGCTGAAGCTAAGGAGATCCGTGAAACGGCTCTTGCAAACGCTAAGCTAGCATTGGAAGAAGCTTTCACTCCACAAATTCAATCAATGCTTGAGAAAAAACTTCAAGAAGAGAGCGAAGACCTGGATGAAGCTAAAGACAAAGACGAGAAAATGGACGAAGCAAAACACGATGCAGATGAAAAATCTGTAAAGGAAGATGCTCGTACTGACGCTGAGGAAGAAGGATACGAAGATGGTATCAAAGACGCCAAAGCGGACATCGAAAAGTCTCTGAAAAAAATCGACAAAAACCTTGATGAAGACGCTAGAACAGATGCGGAAGAAGAAGGCTATGAAGATGGAATTGAAGATGCTGAAAAAGATGTTAAAAAAGCACTGAAAGGTATTGACAAACATATGGACGAAGAGAAATCTAAGGACGATATGGATGAAGATGCTAGAACAGATGCGGAAGAGGAAGGTTATCTGGACGGTAAAAGAGATTCTTCCATCGGAAGTGTTACTCGAAAAATAGAAAAAGAGAAATACGAAGAAGGATCAATCGAAGAAATCGACCTAGATGAACTGCTTGCAGAACTAGAAGCTGCTGATCAAAAAGTAGCTGAAGCTCAAGTTCAAGAAGATACAGTAACAAACGAAGAATCTGAAGCTGAAAGAGCCGACGTAGACAAATATGAATACGAAAAAGGCAAAGAAGCTGGTAAAGCTGATGACGAAGATGAAGTCGGTGAAATTACTGTTGATGAACTAAGAGACATTATCCGTGACGTTATTACTGACGTAATGGGTGGTGATATGGAAGATGAAGGCGAAGAAGAAATTGAAATGACTTCTGATACAGAAGAAATCGAAATTTCCGAAAAGAAAAAAGATGAAATGGACGAAGCAAAAGATGATAAAGATGATATGAAAGAAGATAACTCTCAAGCTGAATTAAATGAAGCTATTGATGTTATCAAAACTTTAAAATCAGAGCTTAACGAAGTTAATCTTTTAAACGCTAAACTTCTATATGTAAACAAACTATTCCGCAATAAAACTCTAACTGAAGCACAAAAAGTCAAAGTAATAAATGCATTCGACCGTGCAGAATCAGTTAAAGAAGTAAAAAATATCTTCGAAACAATAAAAGATGCAATTACACCAGTAGCTAAAAAGCCAATCCAAGAAAACAGAGGATTTGCTTCTAAAGCAGCAGGAGTAGCACCTAAAGCTAAACAGCCTATTGTTGAAGGAGACAATTTTGTTGCTAGAATGCAAAAATTAGCTGGTATAATCAACTAATTTAATTATTAACACATTTAAAAAAATTAAAAAATGTCAAACGTAGTAAATCAACTATTAGAAACCGCTAATCCATACAAGTCAGTACAAAAAGATGCTGCTAAACTTGCTGGAAAGTGGAATAAGTCAGGATTGCTTGAAGGGATCAGTAACGATACTGATAAGTCTAACATGGCGATCATGCTTGAAAACCAAGCTAAACAACTTGTTGTTGAAGCTTCAACTACTGGTACTGGTGGATCTTGGACTGACGGAACAGGTGGACAATATGCTGCTGTAGCATTACCACTTGTACGTAAGGTATTTGGACAAATCGCTGCTAAAGAATTCGTTTCTGTACAGCCAATGTCTCTACCTGCAGGTCTAGTATTCTATCTAGATTTCCAGTATGGTGATACTAAAAAACCATTTACAAATGGACAATCACTTTATGGTGATATAACTGAAAACTTCGGTAACGCAGCTTCAGGTGGTCTATATGGTGCTGGAAGATATGGTTACTCAATGAACCAATTCTCAGCTTCAAATGGATTTGTAGTAAAATCAGGATCTTGGAAAGATGTAAATTTTGATTCAACATATTCAGCTTCGGCTGCTGCTGTTGTAGGTAATACTATTGCCGCAATTAAAACTATTACAGTTCAAACAGGATCTTTATTCTTAAATGATTCATTAACTGATATGGACGCAGTACAAGCATTTGTATTTGCTTCAGCTTCTGTTGATGGTGAAAAAGCAACAATTGCTGCTCAATTACCAGCATTTACAGTTGCTACTGAATCAGGTGGAGCTATTAAATTTGTATTTAGTGCATCTGCTGCTCACTTAGCTAATGGTACAGGTAGTGTATTCTACAGCCACAAAACATCTTTCAATTCAAGAGGTGACTTTGAGGCAGGTAGTGATAACGCTGTTCCTAACTCATTATCAAGTGAAAGTTGTGATTCTTGTGATAACCCTAATATCGTTATCCCAGATATCAATGTTCAGTTAAGATCAGAAACTATTTCTGCGAAAACTAGAAAACTAAAAGCTCAATGGACGCCAGAATTTTCTCAAGATTTAAATGCATTCCATAGTCTAGATGCTGAAGCTGAATTGACTTCAATTCTTTCAGAATACATCTCATTGGAAATTGATCTTGAAATTCTTTCAATGTTAATTGAAAACGCTCCTATACAAGAAGTATGGTCAGCTAAAGTTGGAGAACAAATTAATGCTGCTGGTACAGCATTCGACTCTAACACATCTGGTGTATACTATACTCAAATGAGCTGGTTCCAAACACTTGGAATTAAATTACAAAAAGTAAGTAATGAAATTCACGCTAGAACATTAAGAGGTGGAGCAAACTTTATGGTTGTTTCTCCAACTGTTGCTACAGTATTAGAATCTATTCCAGGATTCGCTGCTGATAGTGATGGAGATGTTGCAAAAGCTACTTACGCCTTTGGTGTACAGAAAGTTGGTGCATTAAATAGCAGATACAAAGTGTACAAAAATCCTTATATGACTGAAAATACAATCTTATTAGGATTTAGAGGAAACCAATTCCTAGAAAGTGGTGCAGTTTATGCTCCATATATTCCATTAATCATGACACCTCTAGTGTACGATCCTAATACCTTCACTCCAAGAAAAGGTATTATGACTAGATACGCTAAGAAAATGGTGAGACCTGAATTCTATGGAAAAGTACTTTGTGCTGACTTAAACGTAATATAATAACGTTTTAGTTAACACTAATACTTTTAATTAAGAAAACCCGTCTATTAAGGCGGGTTTTTTGTTTTTTATATATATTTATCGATGTAGAATTAAGCAATAAAAAAATATGGCACACTTCACAACAGACTTACCAGATTGGAAAACCTGGAGAAATCTAAATGAAAATAAAGAATTAGCTGAAGACAAAGCTATTGAGCTTTATAAAAAACTTTTACTAGCTCAAACTGTAATGATTGAAGAAAGTCTTCGTCAAATAAACACCCATAACGAAGCATTAATAAATGCTCAAGGAGGATCAGCTGGTGCAGGTGCAGGAGCTGGTGGTGGTGGTACTAACGCTAAAATATTAAATGTTACTAACTTTATAGGAACAGCTGGTGCTGGTTCAACTCAATATTATAGATACATGACTGGATTTACAGGTTTAGTTGATCAAGCTGAAGTAGTAATATTATTTGATAGAGAGGTTGAAGTAGATCCAGATGCTATAGGAGTTCCAGCTTATATTGCAAATAATGATGGAAATGGTGGTGGTGTAAATTCAGAAGTAATATTTGGTTATACTGATGAATCCGTTGCAGATGATGCCCTAATTTTTGCTTATTCTCAATCTAATATAGATTCTATGTCAATAGTAGTTCCAACTAGTGGTATTGATACAGAAACAAATGCAATTGAATATACTGGTGGTACTAATTTATTTAAAAGAGGTAATTTAGTTCAATACTCAGCAGAAGGTGGAACAGTAGCTACAGGGCTTACAGATGGAGGAGTTTATTATGTACTAGAAAATACAGATTCAACAGCAGATTCTTTTAAATTAGCTGCTGATCAAACTATAGATGGTAATGGTAATCCATTTAGTAATCCAATTGATACAATAGATGTATTAAATATTACAGGTCAAGGAAATAATAGCCAAACATTTAAAATTACATCTACATTTATCGCTTGTTCAACAACTGGAGATAATGATACTGATGATGGTTTTGATGCTTTAACTATGACTAGTCAAATTACTGCCTCTGGTAAAGATGGGGGATCTACATTTACAAACTTAAACTCAGGTTCTTATAGTGGAAGTTTCTCAGCATCAGCATTCTTCTCATCTTCAAATAGATTATATCCTTCATCATCCGCTGTATGGATAGTTTCAGGTACAGTTAATCCATCATTTGCTTTAACTGCATTAAGAGCTTTACCAGGTGGAAATGGATTTGCAGGTATTTACGTTACAGAAGGTGATACTTTAGATTTACCAGATGGTTTCTTTGGTAGCAAAAATTCAGGTTCAAGAATTACTATAAATTCAGCTGCATTTATTACAGGTTCGAATGATACTTTAACATTCCCTCCAAATGCACTTTGGACACAAGAAAAAGCTGGATATACTACATATCCTGGAGTTGGTGGTCATATTATAGATGCTGATGATAAAGAAGGAGTAGATTTGACTTATGGTGCTGCACAAAATTCAGAACCAACAACAAGAACTACTATTTTAAGATAATAGATAGTTGAAATAATTTTAAATAAAAACTCACCTATATGGTGGGTTTTTTTATTTTATCATTAAATTTTGAATATTTATAGTAAATACTACTTATGGCCGATTTTATCATAAAAATACAAGAACAAATATCATTAAATGGTGTTCAAAGAGGATCTGAAGTCTCAAAAACAATATCAGGAATTAATTATACCGATAATAGAATTTTAAATACATCTTCTGGATCAGAAACTACTATATTTTCATTATCAGATACTGTAGGTGCGGGACAATTTTTAACAAGTAGCTTAAAATATGCTAGAGTAAGTAATAATTCTACAACAGTTCCAGTAAATTTAAAGGTTTCTTCTTCAACTGAACAACTAAACTTTAAAATTGATGCAGGTGGGTCTTTTATGTTATCTACCTCTAATATTACAGGAAGTATTTTATCAGGTAGTGACGCTGTATTTACTTATGGAGATATAGCTTCATTAAAAGTTGAACCATCTGGTAGTAGTGCTAAAGTAGAATATATAATTGCAACAACATAATTATTAAATATTTATATATAAAGTAATATGGCAGAACAATCACCTATAATATGGACAGGAACCTCAAATTTTACTCCAGGTCAAACTCCATTTGGATTTTATGATAATGAGGCTGATTTTAAAACAGATGCCGATAAAGTAGCATCCTTTTGTGCTCAACGATTAGGATATCCTACGGTTGATATCGAAATGGGTAGTGGATCTTTTTATGCTTGTTTTGAAGAAGCAGTAACTACATATGGTAATGAACTTTACTTATATCAAATAAGAAATAATTTTATTTCATTAGAAGCCTTCAGTACTGGCTCTGAATTAAATCAATCAGTAATTCAACCAAATTTAGGTAATATAGTTAGAATAGCAGAAGATTATGGAGAAGAAGTAGGAGCCGGAGGATATATAGATTGGTATACAGGATCAGTTACAATGAGTTGTAATCAACAAGATTATGATTTAAATGATTGGAAAAATGATCGAGGAATTACAGGTTCAATTGAAATAAAACGTGTTTTTTATGAAAATACTCCTGCAATTGTAAGATATTTTGATCCATACGCGGGTACGGGTTATGGTTCTCAACAATTATTAGATGTATTTGGATTTGGAAATTATTCCCCAGCAATTAATTTTTTATTAATGCCAATTTATTATGATGTTTCTGTAATTCAAGCTATTGAATTAAATGATACAATTAGAAGATCAGCTTTTTCATTTGAATTAGTAAATAATAAATTAAGAATATTTCCTATTCCAAAAGAAGATGGAGGACATTTACGTTTTCAATATATTTTAGTTGAAGAAAGAAATTCTCCTATAAGAGCACCATTTTCTGGAAGCAATTTAGTAACAGATATGTCTAATGTACCCTATGAAAATCCTAATTATGATTTCATTAATGCCCCAGGTAGATATTGGGTATTTGAATATACTTTAGCTTTAGCTAAAGAATTATTAGGATATATTAGAGGTAAATATTCCCAAGTTCCTATTCCAGGAGCCGAAGTTACTTTAAATCAAGATACATTAATTTCTTCTGCAACTGAAATGAAAGCTGCTTTAATTGAAAAATTAAGAGCTGATTTAGATGAAAATTCTAGAAGAGCTCAATTACAACGTAAAGCAGAAGAAGCCACTGCTATGGCCACTACATTAGATCAAGTTCCAATCCCAATATATATAGCATGATATGGCATTATACGGAAAAGCAAGAGATGTTAGATTATTCAGAGGTTTAAATACTGAACTACTACATAAAATCATCGAACAACAGGTCGGATATTACAAGGTAAAACTTGATGATACACCTGATAATGTTTATGGCGAAGCGCAAAGTAAAACGTTAGTAGGCCCTGTTTTAATTAAATGTTTATTGGATAGAGGGGCCCAAACTGAAACAAATGATGACTTTGGAGTAGATAGAAATAGAACATTAGAAGCTAGATTTTTTAGATATGATTTAGTTCAAGCTAATGTAGTTCCTGAAATTGGAGATGTAATATTATGGAATGAAGATTATTATGAAGTAAATAATTTAGTTGAAAATCAATTAGTAGTTGGTAAAGATCCTGATTATCCTTATAGTGAAACAGTAGATGACTTTGGAGAAAGTCATTCAATTATAGCACAATGTTACTGGTCAAGACCAGAAAAATGGGGTATTAAAGAACAAAGATTATAATGGAATTTAAACCTAGACCATATACGAGAAGAGAATTCATGGCTAAAATGCCTGATGTCTATGTTAATCCAGATACAAAGGAAGAAGTTGCTGGTAATCCAAATGATGTTGCTTCTACTATTTTAAAACCAGGTCAACCTGAGTTTAACAGAGCAACTCAAATTTCATTAAAAGATGATAAAACTAATAAAACATTTTCTATAGGTTTAGAAGATATTGATAGTGCAATGGTTTTCTATTTAGAAAATGTAATTAAACCAACAGTTACTTTAAATAATAAACAAATCCAAGTTCCAGTAATATATGGTTCTCCTGAAAGATGGAAATCTATGCAAGCTGATGGTTTTTATAGAGATAGAAATGGTAAAACTATGGTTCCTCTTGTTATGATTAAAAGAGAGAACTTTACAAAAAATAATACTTTAGGAAATAAATTAGATGGAAATAGAGTAAATAATATAGAATATTTTGAAACTCAATATTCTCAAAATAATATATATGATAATTTTAATGTGTTAAGAAATCAAAAAGTTGAAAAATCTTATATTTTAGGTGTAATTCCTGATTATATTGATTTAAATTATACATTGTCTATTTTTACAGATTATACAACTCAAGCAAACGAAATAATAGAAGGTATTGAATTTGCTGCTCGTTCATATTGGGGGGATCCTGAAAGATTTTTATTTAGAGCAAATATAGATACATTTAATACCCCAATATTACTTGAAAGCGGTTCAGATAGAGCTAATAGATCAACAATGAATGTCTTAGTAAATGGATATTTAATACCTACGGGTATAAATGCAGCTATGGCAGGACCAAATCCAAAATCTTATAGTGTAACTAGAACCGTATTTAAGGAAACTGTAGTGGAATAATTTAAATATTTATTAATATACCAATAGAATAAAATGGCACAAGTAAGTACATCAGGAATAGCGAGTGGAAGTATAATAGAACCAGCTCACGTTTTAAGACCAATAAATGCCTTAAATGGAACTGGATCATATGATATAGTAATTTCAGGTTCTTTAAATGTTTCAGGAACAATGAGAATTGCTACTGGAAGTATAACAAATGTAGCTAACCAAGCTGTTATTTTAGCATATAATACTTCTTCTGGAGATATTTACACTACAAATTCAACTTCTGGTACTTCCGGTACATCAGGTACAAGTGGTACCTCAGGTGCTGATGGTGCCGCAGGTTCATCTGGAACTTCAGGTAATTCTGGAACTGCAGGTAGTTCAGGTTCATCTGGTACTTCTGGTACAAATGGTTCTTCTGGTACATCAGGTTCATCAGGTTCATCAGGAACTTCTGGTTTTGCTTATAAAGGTACTTCAACAACTGCTACAACAATTGGAACAGGAGATAAAACATTTACAACACAAGCAAATTTAGGATTTACAGCCGGACAAGCTGTAGCCGTAGCCTCTGATGCTAATACTGCAAATAAAATGATGGGTACTGTCAAAACTTACTCCAGTACTACATTAGTTATTACAGTTACTACAGTAGGAGGAAGTGGTACTTTTAGTGATTGGACAATATCCTTAGAATCAGCATCTGGTACATCAGGATCATCAGGTTCAAGTGGTTCTTCAGGTTCAAGTGGAACTTCTGGTACAAATGGTTCTTCAGGTAGTTCTGGTTCATCTGGTACATCAGGTTCTGATGGAGCAGGAGGAGCTTCAGGAACTTCAGGTTCATCAGGATCAAGTGGATCAAGTGGAACAAGTGGAACAAATGGTTCTTCAGGTTCAAGTGGAACTTCTGGTACAAACGGTTCATCTGGTACTTCAGGTTCTGATGGAGGAGCAGGAGCCGCAGGTACTTCTGGATCTTCAGGTAGTTCAGGTTCATCTGGTACCTCTGGTACAAATGGTTCTTCGGGTAGTTCAGGTTCATCAGGTATTTCAGGTGCAGTTTATACTCCTACTATTAGATATGAAGCTCATGATGAAGGAAATAGTGGAGTAGATGGTAGAGTAGAAATTTTATCAACAGGCCCAGTTGTAGGTAATTTAAGCTGGAGTAGATCAACAACAACATTAACAATAACATCCACTTCTCATGGATTATCTACAGGTGATTATATTGTTATAAGAAATATGAATACTGATTATACTTATCTTACAGTAACTGCTACAGATGCAAACACATTAACTTGTACAGTTGCTAATTCAGGTGGTACATCAGGATCTACAGGAGCTTATATTCCTGCCTTTAAAGCTAGTAGTTTTACGGAAGCAGGGGTAACTATAGCAGCACCAAATTCTGGGGATTGTCAAATTAATTCTATGAATATAGTAACAGGTACAAAATCCTCAACAGCATTTTTATTAATTCTTCCCGCTTCAATATCTAATGGAGCTGGGGGTAATAGCAGTTTAGTAAACCAAAATCCACCTTTAACACAAGCATTTAAGTTAAGTGATGGATCCCAAAATACTTCAGCTGTTGTTACATTAAACACATCATCCAATTTTAATAGATTTAGCATATCCGGATTGACTGCTTTAGTTAACAATATGATTAGAGTAACATTCTGATGAAATGGCATATGTAAATCAACAATTTTTCGGAGCAATTACCGCTGACTCCATCAATAATCAAAATATTATTATTTTGGAGGGTAATTTTGCCGCTGGATCTCCTAATATTACTAGTATAACATATACTGGAGATAAAAATTTACTTAGAGTTTCTCAATCAGTATTTTCTGTAGCAGGTGCTATACCAACTACAGCTTATATTAAATCTTTTGCCGATGATTATACCTCTATTACTCTAAGTGAAAATGCTACTTCAAACGCTACTGATGATACAATTGGTTTTTCAACACCATCTGGATCATATTTAGTAACATCTGCTAGTTTTAATGATCCTCAAAATTTACTTACTGTAAATGATATTACAGGATCTGTAACAGGTAGTCCATCCGCCAGTTTTGCTATTTTAGCTCAAGCCAAAAGAAATAATGCTACTGTAACTGGAAGACAACACCTATATAAAGTAAGTGAAGTAATACAAAGAGATATTGCTACAGCTAAATTATCATTTTTTATAGAATGGGGTGAAGATGGAACCGAAAGTGGTTCTGGTGATGTAATCCAAACAGCAGAAAGAAATTTAGCTATAGTTGATTTAACAGATACTGGTTCATTATCTCCCGAATTTTCTAAAGCAACTCCTGGATTAGAAGGATTACCTATTGGATCAGATTTTGCAGGATTTAATATTGGATTAAATCAATATTTTGCAGATCTTTCAGGATCAACAGGTGGAGGTGGAGGTGGATCTGGTACATCTGGTACATCTGGTACTTCTGGTACTACAGGTACATCAGGTACTAGTGGAGCTACCTATAAAACAACTTCTTCAACTGCTTTAACAATTGGAACAGGTTTAAAAACATTAACATTAGGAGCTGGTTTAGCTTATTCTAATGGTATGTTTATAATAGTAACACCTAATGGGGAACCTGCAAAATACATGATTGGTAATGTTACTGCTTATAATGCAGCAACAGGTGTTTTAACTTTTAATTCTACAGAAACAGCAGGTTCAGGAACATATTCAGATTGGATAGTTAATTTATCTGGTCAAAGTGGTGGTACATCAGGTACATCAGGTACTAGTGGAGCAGGATTTGATATTTCTGGTTCAGCATCTTCGGGTTTATTATCATTAGTTAGATCGGGATCAGATGCAGTTAGAGTTAATCAAGATTTATTATTTGTAACTTCTTCAGGTGTTACATCATCTCTTTTAACTGTAAAAGGAGACATATTTGTATCGGGTACTTTAGATGCCTCAGTTAAAAATTTTAAAATAGATCATCCAACAATGGAAGATCATTGGTTAGTCCATTCATCACTTGAAGGACCTGAAATAGCTATGTATATTAGAGGTAAATTAAAAACAAATAGTACAATACATTTACCAGACTATTGGGAAGAATTAACAGATGATGTAGATATTACAGTACAACTTACCCCAATAGGAAATTCTTGTCAACATTTTGTTAAACATGTTAGTAAAAAAGAAATTGAAGTAGGATGTGAGTGTGGAACTCCACATTGTTTTTATATAGTACATGCTCGTAGATGTGATCAAGAAAAATTAAAAATATTTCAACCTAAACATTATGGTTCAAACCTTTAGGATATTTAAATAAAGGTTATTATATTATATAGGTTATGAATATATTGGCTCATACTAGTTTTATTGGTACTACTGGATACGCAAACCATGCTCAATCTTTTTTTATTGCTTTAGATAAGTTAAATCCATTAAAAGTAAGAAATTTTACAGTAGGTAAATCGTGGAAGGGATATAATAATACTCCTCATGATAATGAACCCTATATAACTCCCCAAATTAAAAAAATATTATTTCAACAAACATTATTAGAAAATGATAAAACATCTGATTACCCTATTTATTCTTATTCAAATGATTTTAATCCTGATATTAATATCATATTAAATGAACATGATCATTACTATTTTTATGAAAATTATAATGGATATAATATAGCTTATAATGTTTGGGAATGTACTAAATATGAAGATAATTTTTTCAATCAATTAAAAAAATTTGATGAATTATGGGTTCCTACCCAATGGCAGAAAGATATTTCTATAAAACAAGGTTACCCTGAAAATAAAATTTTTGTTATACCTGAAGGTGTAAATGGTAAATTATTTAAACCTCCTTCTATGCGTAAAAAGAAAGGTAAATTTCAATTTGTTATTGTAGGAAGATGGGATCATAGAAAAGGTGTTAAAGATAGTATTGAAGGTTTCCTAAAAGCATTTCCAGATAATAAAGATGTTGAATTATTACTAAATGTTGAAAATCCTTTTCCTGTAGATGGGTTAAATTCTACAGAAGAACGTTTAAAATATCATGGTTTAGAAGATAATAGAATAAAAATATTAAAATTCTTAACTAGAAAAGAATATATTAAATTACTTCAAAATTCTGATGTATTAATATCTTGTGCTAAATCAGAAGGTTGGAATTTACCATTAATTGAATCTTTAGCTTGTGGAACCCCTTCTATATACACTAAATGTTCGGGTCAGCTTGAATTTACAGAAGGTAAAGGATTAGGAGTAGAAATAATAGGTGAAGAACCAGCTACAAATGGCAAAGACAATTTACCAGGAAATTTTTATACTCCTGATTTAGATGATTTAGTTGATAAAATAAAAGATTCATATTATAATTATAATATTTGGAAGCAATTTCATTTAAAACGTTCAAAAGAAATAAGAAATAAATTTTCATGGGAAAATCAAGCTAAGTTAGCTTATAAAAGATTAAATGAAATTAAAATTAAAACAAATAATTTTTTATTAAATAAAAGTTTATTTCCTACATTAGAAGTTAATTTTGTAGAAGGACCTTATGCTTTACTAAAAGGTATTAATGAAGAACATATTATAGAATTTTTTGATCAATCTACAAATAAAATTGAATATACTACTACACTAAAAAACAATCATTGGAGTAAAACTTTTCATAGATATTTTATAAATTGGGATATACGAGTAAAAGATAAACAAGGTAATTTAATTATATCTCACAAATATGATGCATCAGGTAAAAAAATATATATATCTTTAGGTTCAAAATCCCTAGGAGATACTTTAGCATGGTTTCCTTATGTATTAGAATTTCAAAAGAAACATAATTGTAAAGTTATAGTTGCTACTTTTTGGAATAAATTTTTTATAGATACTTATCCCGAATTAGAATTTGTAGAACCAGGTACTGCAGTAGAAGGTTTATATGCTATGTATGAGATAGGTTGGTTTTATAAAGATGAAACAGATGAAATTGATTATTTTAAACAACCTATTGATCCAAGATCAATATCTCTTCAACAATCTGCTACTAATATATTAGGTTTAGATTACAAAGAAATTGTACCTAAAATTTCCTATAAAGTAAAAGATAGACCTATTAAAGAAAAATATATTTGTATTTCTCCCCATGCTTCAGCTAGTGCTAAGTATTGGCACCATCCTACAGGATGGCAGGATGTTATTGATTATATTAATGATACTTTAAATTATAAAGTACTTTTAATTTCTCATGAGAAATATGATGATGAATTTCAAACTACAAAACTTCCAAAAGGTAAAAAATTTAAAAATATTATTGATTTTACAGGTGATCATCCTATAGAAGATATAATGAATATTATTCACCATTCGGAATTATATATAGGAGTATCTAGTGGTTTAGCATGGTTATCTTGGGCATTAAACAAACCAGTAACTATGATTTCTGGTTTTAGTTCAGAATGGACTGAATTTTCTACAAAAATAAATAGAATTATAAATAAAGATGTATGTAATTCTTGTTTTAATAACCATAAATTAGATGCGGGAGATTGGGAATGGTGCCCCATCCATAAAGATACTTCTAGACAATTTGAATGTACTAAAAAAATCTCACCCAAAATCGTCATAGAAAGCATTATTAGCAGTCCTGTTTAATATTTATTAGGGAATAATCGATTAATAAATGGCTACAATAAGCACTTCAGGGATAGCGAGTGGAAGTATAATTCGTGCGGAACAAGTTCTAAGAATAATTGAGGCACTTGATGGCACAGATAAAAACGATATAATAGTATCGGGATCTGTTGATATAACAGGAAGTTTTGGGATACGAAGCGGTAGTATAACAAACTCTGCTAGTGCACCATTCATGCTTGCTTATAATACAGGTAGTGGTGCTGTAACTTTCACTCAAAGAAATTCAACTTCAGGTACATCTGGTACTTCAGGTACAGTTGGTACATCTGGTACATCCGGTACTTCGGGTACAGTTGGTACATCTGGTACTTCTGGCTCAAGTGGTACATCGGGTACTTCTGGTTCAAGCGGTTCATCGGGTACAAATGGTACTTCAGGTGCTGCTGGTGGTGATGGAGATCAGTATAAAACAACTTCGTCTACAAATGAAACAATAGCTCTTGGTTCTCAAACTTTTGTAGTAGAGACTGGTTTATCTTGGACAACTGGACAAACTGCTATTGTTACAGATGCTAGTAATGATGCTAATTATATGGCGGGGGAAGTTACTGCTTATAATTCAGCTAATGGTAACTTTACTGTAAATGTTACAGTAGTAGGTGGTTCTGGAACTAAATCAAGTTGGGTTGTTAATTTATCTGGTGAAGTAGGAGCTGCAGGTTCATCTGGTACAAGTGGTACATCAGGTACAACCCCATTTCCATATTCAGGTTCAGCTGATATTTCCGGATCACTTACAGTAACTGGAAGTAATGCCCCCGCAGTTAGAGTTAGTGGTAGTACTACTTTAACAGGTAGTTTATTTACTAGTGGAAGTAATATTTCTACTGGAAGTTTAATTACTAGTGGAAGTAATATAACAACAGGTAGTTTTATTGTTAGTGGTAGTAATACTTTATCAGGTAGCTTCTTACAAAGTGGAAGTACACAAATTACAGGTTCTACTCTTTTATCTGGTTCATTGTTATTAACAGGTAGTAGTGCCCTAGCATTAAGAGTAACAGGTAGTACAGCTTTAACAGGTAGTCTATTTGTAAGTGGAACAGTAAGTGGTTCATTTATAGGAGATGGTACAGGATTAACAGGTGTAGCATCACCAACGGGTTCATATACGGGATCGTTTACAGGTAGTTTCCTTTCACATACTGCTTCTTTTAAAAATGGTGCTACAGTAAGTGGTAGTTTATTACAAAGTGGTAGTACACAAATTACTGGTTCTACTTTATTATCCGGTTCTTTACTTTTAACAGGTAGTAGTGCAGCCGCATTAAGAGTAAGTGGTAGTACATCTTTAACTGGTAGTTTATCAGTCAGTGGTAGTACAACATTATCAGGAAGTGTTTTAATAGCTACTTCTAGTATTGTTCAAAATAATAATCTTCCTGCTATACTTTCTTATAACACATCTTCAGGAGTAGTAGCTTATACTACAGGTAGTTTAGGTGGAGGTGGTGGTGGTGCTTTCCCATTTAGTGGATCTGCAGAAATTACAGGTTCATTATCAGTAACAGGATCTGCATTTGTAACATCATTAACAGAAACCTCAGCTTTAAGATTCAAAGAGAATATTGAAGATATGAATGATGAATTAAGTAACGTTTATAAATTAAGACCAGTTGATTTTGACTGGAAGGAAAATGGGGAAGGAGACAAAGGATTAATTGCAGAAGAAGTTAATTTAATATATCCTGAATTTGTAACATTAAATACAGATGGAACTATGCAGGGTATAAAATATAGTAAACTAATATCAGTATTAATAAAAAGTGTACAAGAATTAAAAGACGAAGTAGATTCGCTTAAGTCTCAAATAAATGGCTAAGAATATAAGAATAGTACCGGCATCTGGTTCTATATACTTTACTGCAGACGGATATGATGTAACGGGTTCAATAAGATTACAAACTGTAGGAAGTACCGAAGATGTACAATTTATAGATGGTAAAAATAATGAATCTCTTATATTAATACATAAAGATGCTGCTAGAGTAGGTATAGGAACAGTATCAGCATCAGCAAAATTAGAAATATCTTCATCATTAAGTGAAAATATATTTTTAGCTGGTAATGCTAGTGGTAGTATAACTGTAAATAAGGAGGGAATAATAAAAATATCTGATTTTGATGGAACCCCAACTATAACAAGTGGAGGATTATATTATAGTTCTTCTAATTTTTTTGTTGGAATTTAAATATTTATAATAAATTAAAGTATAAACTATGGCAGCTTGGAAAAAACTGATTTATTCAGGATCTGATGCAGAATTAAATAATTTAGATGTATTAAAAGCTTCAGGTTCTTTCTCAGGATCGTTTCAAGGTTCAGTATTAGCAACAGTAGATTCTTCTTCTGTATCAGTATTAGCCCAAACAGCATCAGTAGCAGGAAGAGCAAATGCTTTATCTTCTCTAGCTACTGCTTCTTTTGCAGATAGTGCTACTACAGCATCACATACTGCCGGAACAGCTTCAATTGCAAACATTGCTACATATACTTCTGAATGGGTTTTAGGAGCTGATGGATCAACTAATTATACTTTTACAGGACCTGGTTTTACAGCTTCAGCAGCTGATCCAGATATTTATTTAATTAGAGGTCAACAATATAAATTTACTAATAATCTAGGTGCACATCCATTCCGAATTCAAACAACTGCGAATGGTTCAACTGGTACTCAATATAATAATGGTGTAACTAATAATGATGTTTCAAGTGGTACTTTAACATTTAATGTACCTATGGAAGCTCCCGAAGTATTATATTATCAATGTACTTCACATGCAGCTATGGGTGGTCCTATTTATATATTAGATACCTCCCCTGTTTCAGCTTCATTTGCCACTTCTGCTTCAGTTGCAACTAATGCTACCTCAGCATCACATACTGCCGGAACAGCTTCTATAGCAAATACTGCTACTTCTGCTTCATTTGCAGTTTTAGCTGGAACAATTAGATCAGGTTTAACAGCTTCTCATGCTGATACAGCTACTTCAGCATCACGTGCCGCTACAGGTGATGGTATATTTAGTGGTTCATTTAGTGGATCATATCAAGGTGATGGATCAGATTTAACAGGAATTGCTACTACTTTAACTGTAGATGGTGATTCAGGAACTTCACCTTTATCTTTAACAGATGATGATTTACAAATTCTTGGTACTACTAATGAAATAACAACTGCTATTACAAAAGTTGGTACTGATGTAAAAGCAACAATTAGTTTACCTGATGATGTTACAATTGGTAATGATATTACAATTACTAGAGATGCTCTTGTTCAAAGAAATTTAACAGTAAGGGGTACAGCATCATTTGAAGCAACAGCCGATTTAAATATTGCCGATAGATTTATAGGATTAGCATCGGGATCAGCTGCAACTGGTGATGGTGGTATTAATATACAACAAGGAGCAAATGGAAGAGGAGAAGGTTTTGGATTTGAAAATAGTGTATCTAGATGGGGTGTTACAAGCTCATTTGATCCACTTGGGAACACAATTACACCAGATGCCTTTATGACTGTTAACGTATCAGATGGAAGTGCAAACGATCCAACTGCAATAGCAGCTAGGTACCAAAAGAATGGTAATATATTTATAGGAAATACAGGTGATATTTGGATTTATTCGTAATAAAATTAAAAATATAGTTATGTCATTTACTTCAAGCAATTTAGTAGTTGGAAAAAATAATAACTCAAAAAGAACATCAAAAGATGTTGAAGATTTATTAATCAACGAAGAAGAATTAAAACTTATTTTAAGTATTATTAAAGATTGTACTTTTAAAGGAAGTCAAATAGAGGTTATTTACGATCTAACTTTGAAACTTCAAAAAGCTTTATTATCTTTGAAAAAAGACCAATAAAAAATTTTTTTTATATCTTTAAAATATTTATATGCGTATTATTGGCCCGTAAGGGAAGTGGGCAGGCAATCCTGTAACCAACCGTAATAAAAATAAAATGCCGAATTGGAAAAAACTTATAGTTAGTGGCTCCGATGCTACTCTAAACTCACTTGAAGTAGTTCATGCTTCAGGTTCTTTCTCAGGATCATATCAAGGAGATGGTTCAAATTTAACAGGTATAAATGCTAGTTCTGTAGGATATAGCAATCTTATTACTCTTACCTCCGATTATACAACAACAGCTGATACATATAATTCACTTTACGGTCCTTTAACTGTAGGTAGTGGTGTTGATGTAACAGTTACTGCGGGATCATTTTTAAAAATAGATACTTTTTGATTAAAATAAAATATTTATAAGTATGAGTGTATTAAAAGTAGGAGCTATACAGCCCAATTCAGGAACTAAAGTAAATATTACTGGTAGTACTTTACTAGTAACAACTGCAAGTGGTCATTTTAGTGGCTCATATGAAGGAGATGGATCAAGATTAGAAGGAGTAGCAGGTTTTCCATTTACTGGTTCTGGTCAAATTTCAGGTTCATTATTAGTAACAGGGAGTTCAACTTTAGCTTTAAGAGTAACTGGAAGTTCAGCATTAACGGGTAGTTTACTACAAAGTGGTAGTACACATATAACAGGATCTAATGTAATTTCTGGATCTTTGTTAGTAACTGGAAGCACAAACCCAGCATTTAGAGTTAGTGGAAGTAGTGCTTTGACAGGTAGTTTATTTGTTAGTGGAGCAGTATCTTCAAGTGTAGGATTTAGTGGTTCATTTCAAGGAGATGGATCAAGTTTAACAGGTATAGATAGTTACGCAGTAGCTAATTCAGCTAATAATAGAGTAATTACATCTGTAGATTCAGAAAACGGTAATGCAGAAGCTAATATGTCATTTGATGGTAGTACATTGAGTATTACAGGTGATGCTACATTAACAGGGACAATAACAGCCGCTACAGGTACTTTTGTTTATCAAATATTTGAATCCTCCTCAACTATTATAACATCCGGATCAAATATATTTGGTGATAAAGCAACTGATAAACAACAAATAACTGGTAGTTTATTACAAAGTGGTAGTTTCTTCCAAATTGGTGACACTCAGACTACTGGTTCTACTTTATTATCTGGTTCTTTATTATTAACTGGTAGTAGTGCCTTAGCATTAAGAGTAACTGGTAGTACAGCATTAACTGGAAGTTTATTCGTTAGTGGAGCAGTATCTTCAAGTGTAGGATTTAGTGGTTCATTTCAAGGTAATGGTTCAGATTTAACAGGAGTAGGTGGTTTTCCACATACAGGTTCTGCCGATATAACAGGATCATTACTAGTAACAGGTTCAGCATTTGTAACTTCATTAACAGAAACTTCAGCTTTAAGATATAAAAAATGGGTTAAAGATTTACCTGAACAATCTGATGCTATCTTTAAATTAAGACCGGTTCATTTTAGATGGAAAGATAATAATCAAAAAGATGTTGGATTAATAGCTGAAGAAGTTCAAAAAGTATATCCTGAATTAGTATCTGTTGAAGATGATGGTCAAGCAGGAGGTATAAAATATACAAAATTAACAGCAATTTTAGTTAAAACTATACAAGATTTAACAGCTCGTATAGAAAAACTAGAAAATAATAAAAAATAATAATTAAAAATAAGTTATGGCAATTAAAAAAACAAAAATAACAGAAGAAGAATTAAAAGAATTAGAAAATTTTCAACAAACCATTAATACTATTACATTTCAATTAGGTCAACTATCATTGAGAAAATTGAATTTAGAAAGTGAAGAAAATAATCTAAAAAATCAATATTCTAGTTTATTACAAACAGAAAAAGAATTAGGTGATAGATTAAAAGAAAAATATGGTGATTCACAAATTGATTTAAAAACTGGTGAGCTAATCCAATCAGAATAATATTTTTTAAATTTTCTTATATATTTATTAATAGACAAAATAATTTGATAAACAATGGCTGAAACTTTACTTTCCCCGGGAATATTAACACGTGAAAATGATCAAACGTTAATAACAGAGGGTCCTATAACTGCGGGTGCCGCTATATTAGGCCCAACAGTAAAAGGCCCAGTAAATATACCAACGTTAGTTACTTCATATAGTGATTACAAAAATAAGTTTGGTGCTGCATTTGAAAGTGCTAGTATCAAATACGAATACCTAACTTCAATAGCAATTAATAATTACTTCCAACAAGGTGGTGAAACAATGCTTGTTACTCGTATAGTATCAGGTACATTTTTACCTGCAACAGGTTCAATACCTGCTATAGGTACAGGATCAGGTGATTATACTACTGCATCATTTACTTTAGAAACTTTATCTCAAGGAGAGATAATGAATAACTCTGGTAGTGTTTCTACTAGTGGATCACTAGTAAGTGGATCGGGAGATAATGTTAGATTTGAAATAGCGAATGTAGATTCAGGAAGTGGACAATTTAACTTGTTAGTTCGTCAAGGAAATGATACTAATGCTAATAAAATAATATTAGAATCTTGGGCAGGTTTATCATTAGATCCAAATTCAGACAATTATATTGAAAAAGTACTTGGTAATCAAAGAAAAACTTTCTCTACTGTTGATGGTGGACAAGTTAATATTACTGGTTCTTATACAAATAACAGTAAATACGTAAGAGTATCTGCTGTAAATAGTCCTACATTTAATTATCTTGATAATGAAGGTAATTTTAAAGCAGAATATACACAATCATTACCAAAAGTAGGTAGTGGTAGTTTTATGCAATATCAACAAGAGGGTGCATTTGGTGGTGCAAAAGGTAAAGTATATGGTAACGGAGCTAATGGAAATACTAAATTAAAAATGTTTGAAGAAATTGATGTTTCATCAATTCAAGGTCTAGAACCAGCATATTATACAGCTTCACTTTCATTATTAGAAAATCAAGATGAATATGATTATGAATTATTAATAGCACCTGGTGTTACAATTCAAAATGGTGCTGGAGCAGTAACATCTATGATTTCAACAGTTGATACAAGAGGAGATGCAATGGCAATAGTTGATACAAGAAATTATGGATCTACTATTTCTCAAGCAGTTACAAGTGCTGCAACTCAAGATACTAGCTACGCAGCTACTTATTGGCCTTGGGTTCAAGTATTATCAAATGAAACAGGAAAATTAGTTTTTGTACCTGCTTCAACAGTAATGGCTGGAGTATATGCAACAAACGATAGATTAGGAGCTGAGTGGTTTGCACCTGCTGGATTTAATAGAGGTGGTGTTGGAGGAACAATTCAAGCAGAAAGAAAATTATCACCTTCTCAAAGAGATACTTTGTATCTAGCAAAAATTAACCCAATTGCAACATTCCCAGGACAAGGACCTGTGGTATTTGGCCAAAAAACACTACAAACAAAATCTACATCATTAGATAGAGTAAATGTACGTAGATTGTTAATTGAACTTAAACGTGTAGTTGGTCAAGTAGCTGAATCATTATTATTTGAACAAAATACACAAGCTACAAGAAATAGATTCTTAAATCAAGTTAATCCTTATTTAGAATCGGTACAACAAAGACAAGGATTATATGCTTATAGAGTAGTAATGGACTCTACTAACAATACAGCTGAAGTAATTGATAGAAATCAAATGGTAGGTCAGATATTTATCCAACCAACTAGAACAGCTGAATTTATAATCTTAGATTTCAATATAACTCCTACAGGAGTAGAGTTTTAAAAAAATTAAATAGATAATATTTATAATAAACATAAAATAAGATGGCAGTATTAGATCCAAACGAAATAATGTTCACCGCATTTGAACCTAAAGTTCAAAACAGGTTTATAATGTATATTGATGGGATACCGGCTTACTTAATAAAGACAGCGTCGGCTCCTGGATTTGAAGCAGGTGAGATTATCTTAGATCATATTAACGTTTACCGTAAAGTAAAAGGTAAAGTAAGATGGAATGATATGACTATAAGCTTATATGATCCCGTGACACCTTCTGGTGCACAAGCTGTAATGGAGTGGGCACGTTTAGCTCACGAATCAGTAACTGGTAGAGATGGTTACTCTGATTTCTATAAAAAAGACATAACACTAGATATTTTAGGTCCAGTAGGAGATATAGTTGGAGAATGGATTATAAAAGGAGCTTATGTTAAAACAGCTACATTTGGAGAATATGATTGGGCTACTGATGCCGCAATTGATTTACAATTAACTCTAGCAATGGATTATTGTATATTGAATTTCTAAAAATTTTACCCCTCCTACCCTTGAATCAGGTACTCAATTTTGAGTACCTTTTTCTTTTTTATATATTTATATCCAAACAGTTATTAAATGGAAA
>VTLG01016495.1_pt1 | contig 27856 bp, 35 predicted proteins | sample 4694571 | NCBI WGS metagenome assembly VTLG01 (sample SAMN12604809, study PRJNA352737) | marine metagenome | biome: ENVO:00000447; feature: ENVO:00000209|ENVO:00000569|ENVO:01000036; material: ENVO:00002151; isolation source: viral sequences binned using virsorter ...
GGGGAACTATCAAAGGCTACACCTGTAATATCATTCTTTGCTAGCCAATCTGCAGCCGCTTTCAGGTCAGCTGTTGTAGCTTCACCTGATTTTATCCTAGCTAAAAACTCCTTTGTAAGGATACCATGAAGTTCATTAAACTGAGCTTCAGTGGCTCTTTTAGCTTTTGTAGTCATTAATCTTTAAGACCAGGAAATAAGTTTTTCTTAATGAGTGCTACAGCCTGATCATCAATGGTATTATCCGTAGATTTAGAATATGCTTCTAACAGCGAGATAACAAGTTCCTTAACTGCATTTGAAGTTAGGAATGCCATGAGGACGGGTTTGATGATAATCATTTGTTTAGTAAAATTAGCGTTTGTCAAGGGTACCACGAGTGGCTTTTTCTGATAGTTTACCAGGAACCTTTACCTCGATTTTAGGTTCTTCTTTTACTTCTTCTTTTTTAGCTTTTTTATCTGTCATTGACATTTAGGTTTAGGTTTATGCCAAGGCTTATACCAAGGCTTTGGTGGGCTTTTACATTCAAGCACCTTTTTCTCTGCCTTTTTCCATGCAGATATAGCAATTACATCACTACATATTTTGTAGGAACGTGATCCAGGAACTAACATGAAACCTTTTTGTTGAAGTTCAGCACAGTTTTTCATCCTGACTAACTCATAATCTAATTTCATTTTCTCTTCCTGTTGTGCTGCAATTGATCTACAACGTCTTAAACCTTCTCTATCTAAGGGAATCATAAAATTAATTTGACCACCCCAATTCTCAGCTACAGTATAACTCTGTTGAGTCATAGTATCATCATAAGGGGTGGTATGATTACCCATATAGAATGGTGAGAAGGTCATAGTAGCTCCATTACAACTTATGTTTGGACCATAAACTTGTCTAGATGGAGCACCATTATTCTGGAATTGTACCGCTTGGTTTGTGACATTTCCTGTAGCTGCTGCCACAGGATTACTTACATTATTAGTCTCAGGTTCACTAGCTTTAACTGGAGCTACTGAGAGAAGACTGATAATGATACCGTAGTAGAGGAAGTATCTATTTCTCTTTCTATTTCTGTTACTTCTAATACCTGACTGGCTGCTCTTGTTACTATTTCTAGTGAGAAGTCGCTTCCAGCTGTTGTCATGTTGAATACCGAATCGGAATCCGCTATACCACCTGACGATGTTGAAGTATGGGTTATATTGTCCCCAGACCATTTGTTTAATGCTGAACCATAGGTCGTGATGGTTATTTCCTCCACAATTTCTTGGGTGGTAGTGGTTGTCGAGTTCATACTGCCTTGGGTAAATTGAGGCGTGACCAACTCTGCTTTTACGGCAGTCGGTGATAGAAGTAACAGCGCTAGTATCCATTTTTTCATTCTTCTTTTTTCTTAGCCATAGGACAATTAATAGGAGTACCTTTATCCTTAGAATTACCTGTAGACAAGCCAAATGTGGCTAATGCGCCCGTAAACACACTTGCCACGAACGTGATATCTGAGTTACCAGCTTTCTTAATCATCGGTAATTCTACATAATTCATTGTTATTATAAATCCACTCCAGACAACTACGCCAAGTCTGACGAATGTTCCAAGGATTTGGATTTGGTGTTCTTGATCCTCAGCAGCATCTTTCAGCTTTCCGAGGAGTCCTTTTTTTTCTTCCGTTTTTCCTTCCATTTGTTGACTCTAGCTTGTAATTGTTTTTGAACTTTCTTTTTAATAGGTTCAAATAAGGATTGAGTAACAGTTGTAGTTGTCACAGCTATGACAGCTGTTGTTACAGCCGTTACTACCACTGCTGTTTCAGGTATGGGCATCTGTATATCGATGACCGGTATCTTCAGTTTCGGTGGTTCAGGTGGTTGTTCTTCTTTTTGTTCCTCCTTTACAACCTCTTCAGGAGCCTCCAGATCAGCCGGAGGGATCACCATGGGGCGATATGAAGGAACCATAGTCCAAGGCTCCTTCAGGTCCATCTGAGGGATGTCTAGGGGCTTAGGAAGATTAGGGGTTGGAAGGCGGATAGGTTCCATTATTTATTAGCTATTAAATCTGCTTTCCATGCATTCTTTATATCTGTAGTCCAGACTGCAGCACAAACATCTTTAACAACTTGTGGTTTACTTGATACATCTGTATCTACTAGGTTATCACTTGAGTCTAAAGATCCACATGTCAGTGCTTCTCTCCAAAAAGTTCTACCTACTTCTTTACTATCTTTCAATACGATGTCAGCTCTCCTGACTTGTACATGGTTGAAAGGTGGGATCACCTCAACTTTGTATTCTTGTTTTTCTGTAAATGCCATTGTTATACTCGATAAAATCCTTGAACAATTAAATTGTGTCCAACAGGAGTTGCTTCACTACTATAAAGAACACTACCATTCTGTTCATAAAAGTTTATAACTCCACCTGTTATATATAACTCTACCGCGTGACCGTCAAACATATCCTGAGAATAACAAACATAAGCACCAGCTTGTGGATGAGAAGTATCAGGAGTATAAGGTAATCCTCCTATTTTTAAATGATTAGCTCCAGTAGTACCTGAAGCAGTTAAAAGATATAGACTAAAGAAAACACGATTACCTACCTTTGTATATGAACCATCTTGCGTTGTATAACCTATTGAACTAAGTCCATTATTCCAATCTGGCGTGAATGTACCCTCTTCATAGTCGTCAAAAAGCTCTGAAGAACTACCACTAGCATCTGCAGTTGCTGCGAAACTTATACCATGTCCAGAAGTTCCTATTACTAGGTCTCCATCGGATATGGTAAGGCTATGAGTACCACCTGTTGTTATATTTGCACTAGTAGCAGTAAGAGTTTGGTTAACCGTTGTATTACCACTAGAGTCAAACGTTAGAGCATCATCTCCAGTAGTATCTTGTATTTTATTTACTTTTAATACGCTCATGGTTTCGGATTGTCAGATTTTACTTTGTCGATAGCTTCGACCCATTTGTTAGTACTATTCTTTTTGTCCCAGTAGAGCTGATCCAATTGTTCTTTAATTGAATCGTATTCAAGTGATCTTTTGTTTTTATAATCTACTTTTGCAAACTCAGCATTAATAGCAGAATGATCTAATGTTATTTCCTTTCCGTCTTTATCCCAAGCTTGGAAAGTCACATCATCATCGGTGCTAACACGTACTGCGTCTGAATAAAGTTTAAATACTTGAGAAGATTTAGAAATACTCATGCTGCCACCTCAAGTAAAGTTATAGAGCTTGTGTCTCCACCAGAGGTATTGTTTAGTACAACATCACCTGATTGCCTGTTCTTTATTTGAACTTTATAAGTATGTGCACTGGTACTTGTTGCATCATCTAAGGATACAAAAGTAACTGACTGGTTTAAAGGCTCATCTTGCATAGCACCCATATTGGTAGTCATTGCAACGACTGTCGAATCCTGTAACAAACGGAAGCTTGCAGCTGAAAGTGCAGCCGATTCTGAAGAAATACCACAACATTCAGCAATAGCTAAAATCTTATTACTTGCAGAGCTAGGAGTGATATCTAAAGTCATATTAGTACAATCTGTAAAGCTAGTTGAGTCTACGGCTGATCTTGTACCAGTTGAAACATGAACTACTTGCAGTATTTTACCTGCAGAAGCGAAACTAAGGGTGCCTGAACCGTTTGTTTTTAAGAACTGACCATCAGATCCTGCAGTTGCTAAGTTTATACTAGCTGTAGGTAGTGTAATTGTTGGTGTTCCTGCGGCAGCTGCAACAGTAACTTGAGCGTTACCAGATGAACTACCATTTAATTTTAATATACTCATGGTTTAGGATATTTATCTTTAGTTGTTTTTATCGTTGCCTTCCATCCATCTATTCCGTTGTGATAGATGTCATCCAACTGATCGACCACAGAAGGGTATTCTTTTTGTCTATCTCTTTGGTATTTATTATTATTATATTCGTTTTGTAATACTACCATTTTAGCTTCTATATCAGATTTAGATATAGGAGTAGTACCATCTGTCCATTCTATTTGATCAACAGAATTGGCTCTAACTATAAATTTAGCATTAGGATTAATAGCCTTAATTGCATCAAATACTTCAGTACCTATCATGCTCCTATCTCCATAACTGTTAACGTAGAATTACCTGTATAAAGGTTGTAATGAGCAGCGCTACCATTGGTATCAGGATCTTTTACTTGTACTTTAATTACTCTTGAACTTGTACTTCCTGCTGAAACTGTTCCTGTCATAGGTTGAAAACCTGACCATCTGTCATTTAAAGGTGAATAGTGTTCTTGCTCTTCACCAACAGTACTACCATCATGAAGAATTTTAGCTTTCATATCTCCATGGTAGGAACCGTTACCTGCAGAATACATATTATAAGTAGCTGTTATATACAGAGTAGAATCAGCTCTTTTTGGAGTAAAAGTTATTGATAATCCAGTATCTGTATAATTAGTATTTGCAAAAGATACTTGAGTTGAATCTGAATCAAAGGCAAGTTGAAGGATTGATCCTGGTCCTCTTTTTGCATCTGTAGCAGCTTCAGCCGCTAACATATCTGTGTCTACTATACCGTCTGGTAGACCGCCTACGGAGATTCCTGTGACGGTTCCGCTTCCATTAATTGTTATTGTCATAATTTAAACGATTGTCCAGTAATCTCCAGAATCAATAGTTACAGTGATTCCGCTGTTTATTGTTATTGGTCCTGCAGATAAAGCATTACATGCTGCACCAAATTCGGTACCAATAGTATAGTTAGTAGTAACTGTCTGACCATTCTCCATAAAGATTTTATCAGTACTACCACCAACAGCTCCGCCTCCAGCGGCTGCTGCCCATGATATATCAGTCCCATCAGATGTAAGAACGTAATTAGCAGTACCTGCAGCTAAAACTGCTGGATCACCACTAGAATCTCCATAGATAATTTTACCTCTAGCAAGTCCTGCCATTTTAGCAAGAGTTACTTGGTTATCAGCTATGTGAGCGGTATCTATACTACCATCAACATAATGTTCTGAGTTAATAGAATCATCAGCTATATTATCACCGTCTACCGCATCAGCTGCTAAGTGAACATGATCTATACTACCATCAGTGTAATGTTCAGAATCAAGGGCATTGTCTGCTATTTGAGCGTTACCTACACTATCAGCACCTGGGCTTGTTGCTACTGACACTTCCCATTGAGATCCATCATATACATATAATGTATCATTGGAAGTATTATAGTAAATATCTCCATCATTATTATCTGAACCAGGTGCTGAACTAGCTACTCGATACCTAGCTTTAAAAGATTCTACAGTATCAGATAAAAGTTTTACATCATCTGTAGTTGGCAATAATCTATGATAAGTATATGCATGACTTGATCCTGTTGATACTACCAATAAACTAGAATTAGCTGGTAAAACATATGGATTTGCATTATCTCCTACACCTCCTCTAAGATTAGTTGTAAAGCCATTAATTTGTACGTTATCAGAACCATTACCATCTGTTCTACAGTTAGTTGCATCACCACTGCTATCAACAGAAATTTCTGTAGCATCAGCAATACTAATTATAACACCAGCTGCTGGTTGAGTTGTTGGGAAGTGATCTTCAGTTGCAATTGCTTCGAATCCACCAAGTGGGGCTATAGCTCCTGAGACATAATCTACAACAGCTCCAGATGTAGGAAGATGAGAATCACTATCAGATATAGTTGTTTGTTCACACCCTATTTTAGCAATGGTTACAGCATCACTAGCTATTTGACCTGTCCCTACGCTTCCAGCAGCAAGTGAGCTTGCAGTAACAGTTACCGAACTAGGTAGCGAATATGTACCGTGATGATCAGCTCCAATAGCATCATCTGCTATCTTCGCTCCTGTAACTGCATCTGCATTAATCTTAGCTGTTGTAACTGCATTAGATCCTAAAGCTGTAGCATCTACAGACCCTGCAGCAAAGTGTGCAGTATCAATAGACCCATCTATATAGTGCTCAGAATCAATCTGATCGTCAGCTATTAAAGCACTTGTAATATTATCAGCTGCTATTTTTGCAGTTGTTACAGAACTAGATGCTAGATGTTCTGCATCAATAGATCCAGCTGCATAATGTTCAGAATTTATAGTATCATCTGCTATTTTAGCTCCGGTTATTGCATCAGCAGCAATCATACCTGTTGCTACTGTTCCTGTATCACCTGTTGTTACTACTGTTCCAGTTACGTTAGGAAGAGTAATTGTACGATCAGCAGTAGGATCAGTAACCGTAAGAGTTGTCTCATATCCATCGTCTGTCGCACCTTCAAATATAATTGTTGTATCTTCACCCATTGTTAGGTGACCCGTCATGGTATCACCAGTACTTGACATCTTAGTTTCATCATACTCCATAGCCTTCCGTAGAAGTTGAGTCTGATTATTATTAAGGTCACCAGCTGTTACACTAGATCCTGGAGCAAAAGTTGCCTGAGCAGTGGGAGCACCCATATCTGTCTCAGGTCTTATTATAATTGTACCACTAGATAAATCAGCTCCACCAATATGTATGGTTTTAGCTGTTGTATCTACAGTATATTCTCTAGGGGAGGCGGATTCATTAATTGTAGAAGAAGTGAATGTAAGTTTAACATTATCTAATAATGCTACGACTTCTTCACCTTTAAATACATCAAAATTACCTGAGTAACTAAATGTATTTGCAGTGCCTGTATTTGCACTATATGCTTTTGTTACTTTACTATGTGCCATTTAGTTACTATTGTTTAGTTGAAGTAGTCTATCTATAGAATCCATATTCATATTTTTTCCTGCATAGACTTTTTGTCTCTTAACACTTTCTTTAGCTCTTATTTCATTAGCTGTGGAAATCCTATTATATACTCGATTCTTTGCACTAGTTAAAGCTAAATCAAGTCTATTTCGAATATTAGAAAATTCAGGTATATCTTCAGAAGTATAACCTTTTTTTCTAATATAATGTAAAATATTTATATATCCTTTAATGGTTTTTCCTTCTTCAGTTTTATATGTTAAGCTATTAGCACTTCTCATAATAGTTTTTATAGATCGATTAAAATGACCATCTTGACCAATAAGTGTTGCTAATTCTTCCTTTTCAGTTGTAGTATAGGGTATACCTCCTGGTGATACATTGAAATGAGGTAAAGAACTATACTCCATATCTATTAAAAACTGACCTTCTTTAGTAGGTTTTTCATAGGTTTTTAACCAATCAAAATTGTTTTTAACTCTATGGAAAAATGATCCACCTTGTTTATTAATTGGATTACCTGATACAAAATCAACAACATTAGGTAATGCCCCTTTGCTATCAAATATATCTAACCAATTATTTCTATTCCGTATCATTTCACCTATATCACCATCTTTTACTTCCCTTAAAGTACCATATAAATTCTTACCTAATTCATTTCTAAAACCAGATAATGGAAACATAGAGTTTATAAGTGGTGCTGCCCATCTTGCACCTGCTTGTCCATTACCACTTAAAACACCAAACATTGGTTCTATATCACCTAATAAAGATCTATCAGTAATACTAGCACCTAATATAAATGCCATTTTCTTACCAAATTCTTCTAGTTGTGTTGTAGATACAGACTCAAAATTATCCATTACATTTGTTGTTAAAGCAATCCAATCAGCTAATGGCCCTAAGAATTCATAACTATGCCATTTACCATCTAAACCTTGATAGGTTCTTCTAACATAACCTTGACTATCTCTAACTTTCTGTACTTTTCTATCCCAATGACCATCACCTCTAATACGATCTTGAGAGAATAAAACCCATGCAGACATAACTGCTATGTTACCAGTAGCAACTCTACCTCGTATTTGATTTCTAATCTTTTTAAATTGAGCTAGATAATCACCACTCATATCAATACCACGTTTAGCTAAAGCAGCTCTGATTTCATCTGTAGTGAATTGCTCTACTTTTTTTGTACCGAATGGTCCTAAAAATTCTGCATATTCACCAGCAAAATCTGTTCCAATTTTAACTCTACTTGTATTTCCATATTTCCCAAACATATTTAATGCATTCATTTGGGTATTAGGGAACCAAAAAATACTTCTAAGAATTGGAAACTTCTTGATTAAAGGATTTAAACGTTTAGTTAAAGGTGTATCCAAGTTAAGAGCAATCTCTCGTCTAGACCATTCAACTGCTTCTTGACTTATTATATCATCTTCATTCCATCCTTTTTTCCATAAATCATGGTAAGCTTCATTAAATTGTTTCTGATTCCAATTACCATCAGGAAATTTAGATTCAAGATAATCAAATGCTAAACCTCTATCTCGTGCTATTTTTTGAGTAGCTTCTGAGAATCCATCTAAAGCTGTCATAGCATTAGGTCCAAACCTTAAGGTTGCATCAGAACCTAAAGCTTCTAATTCTTTATGAATACTAAGTATCATATCGGGACCATGTTCACCTTTTTGTCTAGCAGCTCTAGCGAATTCTTCAGCAAGTTCTAATCCTCTTGCTTTTTCTAAACGTATATCTGCTCTAAATAAAGTACCTAATTCATCTGAATTTTGTGAAGCTTTTCTAAAAATACGTCCAGCATATGGTAAAGCTTTTTGTAAAGTATCAGATAATCCAAAATACATCCAAGAAGCTCTTCGTAATTGCTGTGTATCCCCTGCTCTTAAAGCCCCATAAAAGACGTGTGCAGGTTCAGCGATAAATCCACCAAAGTTTCCAGTTAAAGCCCGTACAGGAGTTGATATGGCTGACAACATAGAGTTAAATATGTTAGTCATAAAAGCTTTATTAACTAAAGAGGGTACTTCAGGAGTACTATCATAGATCAGTTTAGAGAATGTTCCAAATTGATTCTGTATATAACGGTTTAATCCTTTAATAGATTGTATATCACCTTCAGATAATTCATAAGCTAACCTTATAGTTTTAGCAAATTCAGGATTATTCTCCTGTATAGCCATTAACATCTCTCTAAACTTCCTTGCTTTAGGGATGATATCTGTTAATTTTTGGTCAAAATTTTCTGTTAAATTCTTTAGAGCTTTATCTATATTTGAAACATCACTTCCTTTAAGAGAATCAAGAAGACTTTCTCTACCTTTCCAATTAAAATCTGCAATACTTGTTTCAATTTCAAATAATTCTAAACGATCTGTAATTAATTCATTAGCTCTACTGATTGCAGTAGTATCATCCATATATCTAGCACCTTCTGAAATTCCACTTATTTGACTAGCTTCTGATCCAATTAAATAAGCCTGAGCTTTATTCATATTGATATCAGACCAAGTGTCAAGTAGTGAAATTGAAGCTTTTGATAATGCTTTATACGCTACAGGATTAACTTTCTTAAAATCACCTACTGATACTTTAAAATTATCTAATATTTTAATTACATCTGATCTAGGTAAAGAAGGGTCTGCAATTAAAGCAGCTAATATGTTACCTTCATTATTAATTTCTTTCCAAGATAATTTCTGACCATTAGGTAATTCAACTTTATAAGGTCCAGCTTTAAGGATTTTATCTCTTAATTTTTTAACAATAGTTCTATTAGCAACTTCGTCAGGTACATTTCCAAGTTTACGAAAAGCTTCGGAAATAGTAGTAGTTAAACTTCCTTGTGAAGTTCCTTTATTAAGGGCAATTTGAGCTTGTTGTCTTGCTACTTCTAGAACACCTGCTTTCGGTTTTGTAATTAAACCAGTTTGAAGTTCATCTCCAATATCATGTACACCTACAGTAGGTTTATTAGGTATACCAGTTTGGTTATAATGTTTTGTTAATTTATTAAGATCTCTAACATACTTCTCGTCTGAACGTCTTAAGGCTGCTTCTACTGGAGTAACTTCTACACCATTAGAGTCTTTATAGATTTTAGTATCTAAGGGATCGATTACTTCTTCATTTAAAACCTTTTGATTACCACTAGTTTCTGACAAATATTGTGTAGTTTTAGTTACACCTCTTCCACCTTTTATTAATTTAACAAATCCTTCTCCTACATTTATATAAAATCCTAATCTTATTCCTTCTAAAACATTTGCTCTAGTCTTATCATCTGGACCTAATCCATCAGAAGTCCAAGCTTCTGGTATTAATTGATGTCCAAACCATCTACCTCGTTTCCAATGAGTAGCAAGTGTATCATCTTCAGAGTTGATTTTATTCACATAATCTGTAAAACCACCTACACCTAAATCTAATCCACTTTTTGCAAAGCGAGAAAATACAGGATTATTTCCTAATCGTACTAACCAAGGGGAAGCTACACCTGCTTTATGTACAGAACCAAGGCCTTGTATTGCTTTAGCTTTTAAGAAGAAAAATGGTACAACAAGGGAAGAAATCTCTCTAAATGCTTGTGCTCCTTTATCTTCAAATTTAGGTATTTTAGGAACTTTCCAATTTGAAACGCCACTTAATACCATGTTGGCCATATCAGTACTCCAATCAAGCGCTCCTGTGGCTGGTGACATCATAGCTTCTTGATTAAACAAGATGCTTCTTTCTTTTAATAATTGAGGTAATGATTGATTAGTTTTTTCGTTTCTTTTTTGCTCTTGAACACTTTGGTATGTTGCCCAATTTACACCATGATTTTCCATGGCCCATTGATCTTTTTCAGGAGAACCGTCTGGTAAATTACGAACTTCTTTACGTGATTTATAGTACGCTCTCCTAAGTTTTAGTGTGGAGTGATCGGGCTCACGGTAACCTCCTCCTTGACTAGTCTCAGTAGTACCTCCTATATTTGAAGCTATATCTATAGGTTGTTCAGGTTGTTGAAATGTATCTGGTTCAACTGGATCTACTGTTTGTTGTTCCGTGGAATCAGTAGATTCATCAGTTAAAGTAATATCTATGTTAGGTACTTCAAAACCTGTTGTTTGAAGTATATTTTCCTCGTAAGGATTTGCCATAATTATTTTGTTATGTTAATTTTTTACTACCCCAGGTAAGACAGGAAAAAGCTTAATATCTCCAGTTAGAGAATAAAATCTTCTTGCAACATCTGGATCTTTCATAGCTTCATCAATGAAATCTGGATTAACAACTAAAGCGTTTTCTACACTTTCACTCCAGAATAAAGCTCCATCATCTGTTAAATCTTTTAAACCATCTAATCCAAACATTGATTCAAAAATAGCAAAACCTAAGTTATTTGCTTCTGGATTATTAGAACCAAAACTAAACTGTTCTGTAACTCGATTACTTTCTAAGATAGCATTTGGATTTGGACTTTGACTGGCTATAGTTGCTAGAGGTACATAAGGTCCAACACCCAAATCGTTCTTAAATACTTGGGATTTCATACCACCAGGTAAGTATTTTATTAAATCTGTACCTAGCATTTCTTTAAGTCTAGGATCTAAATCACCATGACCCCATGCTGTTAATCGTGCTTGTATTACGTCAGATAAAGGTATTCCATTTTCTTTTGCAATACGAATTAAATGGTTTGGTACTTGTCTAGTTTCCCATAAGATTTTATTATAATCAGCAGATTCTTTATTAGGTTCTTCTGTTAGTGGAATAACAGGTAATCCTGCATACTTACTTACCAGATCTTTAACATTTGCATTTTGTGGAGCATTGGGGTCTACTATAGCAGATAATGCCTTTACAACTGTACCACCGTTTTCTTGTCTATATTGCTTAATACTTTTAGTTACTTGTAAAGTTCTTTCTTCTGGAGTTGTAAAGTTTAATTGATCTTTTTGTATTAGTGATTTATTTACTAATAAACCACTCTGCCCATTTAATGAAAATTTATTACTTGTCAATCCGAGTGATGCAGGGTCTTTTAAGTCTGATTCATAACCCCCATTTAATCTAAAGTATTCTGTAGTGTTTTTTAAAGCTTCAGTAGTACTTCCAGTTATTTCTACCTGTTGATCGAAATAACCTTCTAAATCTTGTACTATTGCTAGTTGGTCACCATTAAGTTTTGTAAAATCTTGACCAAAAGTTTTGACAACACCTTTAACTAAACCACGAACATTTTCTACTACTGTTTTATAACTAGTTGGACCATAACCTGATTCCTGACGTATTTTTTCAGCATTTAAAATATTTTGAATTTCAGAATTCTCTAATACTTTTGGATGTAAGGTATCCTTATAAGGTGTAAGTTGTCCTGTCTTTGAAAATTCTATAGCATCTGCAATCATTTGCTCTACTTCTGGAACACTTTTACCTATATTATTAACAGCTTTATATAGTTTACCATAACCTTCATTAAAATCGTCATGACTTCCATATTTCTCTCTTATCATATGTAGTATTTCACGACCTTCTTTTTTAGTTGCAGCTTGGGAAATTGCTTCTAATCCATTTTCTACTTCACCAGGCCATTGAATTTTTAAAGTTTGTTCATTTCTTGTATCTCTATCAATTAATTCCCTTTGCCAAGTTTGCATATATGATCCGAACTTACCATTTTCATAACCAAATCTATTAGGCCATTTCTGTGCATAAGTTTGTCCGTTAGGATATTTTGTAGATTTACTTCCTGGTACTATAGCATCAGCAAATCCAATTAAATCCTTCTGTGTAATTTGACCTCCTTTAAGTCCAGACTCAACAAGAGTATCCATTTTTTTCCATGCTTTTTCAGGTGTGATACCAGAACCATTTTCATCAATAGAAATCAGGAAAGCATCGAGTAACCCTTGAAAGGTTTCTGGAGTTTTCCTTTCATGAAATGCTTGGGTTGCTAAATCTATTCTTTGATTGGATGCATAGATATCTGATTGTATCGCATACCTAGCATACATTCCATCCTTACCATGCTCTGCATTACTGATAGTTTGGAGAAATCCTGAACCTCCTTTTTCAATACCTAAACTTAAAAATGCTTTACCATAAGAACCAATATTATTAGCCTTAAAATATTGACCACGTAAGTAACGGTGAGCTGCTAATTTTTCTCCATAAGTATTAGCTTGATTTATTTGAAATGTTTTAGGAGCTTGTGTTTGAGGATCTATGACATCAGGTAAAGTTAACATTGTGGTATCTTTAGCCATAGCACTTCTAACATACCCTTCAAACCTACCAGATAGTTGACCTAGATGTAGTTTAGCATATGTAGCACCATACATAGGATGCTTATCCGCAGCTTTAGTTATTATATCTCCTGGGACACCTTCTTGTCTAGCTTTACCTAATTCTCCATGAAGTATAGCACTAGACTCACTAGCTGTTTTTAAGACTTTTTCACTTTCAATAGCTTCTTCTGTGTTTAAATAATCTTTATATTGATTTTCATAGAAATCATTATAAGCTTCAGATTGTAGATTATCCATACGCATTGTATGGAAATCACCTATTAACTTTGTAGCAGCTTTAGAACCAAGCGCAGCTAATTTTTTATTTTGCTCATATTCACTGACTTCCATTTTAGCGATGTTATTATTTATCGCTTTTGTTCTAGCAAGATTATACTGATTACTAGCTATCAGTCTTTGAATTGCTCCTTGATTAGCCATGATTATGTTAGATAGAATTTATTATGTTAGCCGACATTACCTGGTAGACCCAAACCTAGAGGGTTATACTGGTTTGCGAATAATTTACCTCTATTAGTCACTAATTGATTTGCTTCATCACCAGTGAAAAATGAATAAGTATTATCACCCAATTTCTGTAGAAAACCTTGAGATTTAGTAGCTGTGTCCCCAACTTTAGCTGCTGTGTCTAATCCTGCCTTCCCTTGTTCTAATAAATCATTCATCTTATTCAGCTTAGTACCCATCATATAAGAACTAGCTGCACTAACAGCAACTTGCATTAATAAGCCACCAATACCTGGTCCTGCTTCATATACAGGAGGTGGTGGTGTATGACCTGGTACAGGTGCTTGTCGTACCTGATCCCATTGTTGCCTTTGTTTTGCGTTAGCTTGGTTAGCAATGATTTCTCTATTAAGTTGAGTCTTATTCTCATTCATAACAACATTACGAACTGATTTCGTAAGTGCCATTCCTGCTTCTCTTACATTTGCTCCTGCTCTTCTAGTAGCTGTGACACCTGTTTGTTCTCCAGCATACTCATTTTTATATCTGTCTGTTAATATATCAACTACATTAAAAGCATGTTGAGCATACACTTCTTCCAGTTGTAGATCTTGTTGCATCCATTGATCTGCGGCATCATTGAATATATCATCAATAGTACCTTCAGTTTGTTGGACTCTATCTTTCCAAGAAGTATTGTTAAGTATAGTGTCTGCTACATACGCTTCATTTTCTGCATTGAAATTAGCTAGTTTAGCTCTATTCCTGGCAGCTGCAGCTTTTTTTTCTTGTCCATGTCCATAAACTGCACTGGCAGTTTGAACTGCAAACATGGAGGCTGATACGGCTTCACACACGGCAAAATTCTATAAAGGTTAATTGGTTAGGACCATGCTTAAATTCTCTTAAGAATTTGAATCCTAGAAATTGGAGTAGTTTTAAATGAACGGTATTCCGTTTATCAACTATATTCCATAATAATTTTTCTTCTCTGCTATCTACAAAGCGTTTTGCTTCTCTAGCAAAGGTTAGTGGATAATCATGTATTGCGGGTGTGCATAACATCCATATCGCCCCACCTGGTTCAACTCCAGCCATTCCGGCAGTCTTGCCGTTAGGTACGGTAAAGTAAATAGAGTCACCATAACAAGCAGATAAAGGTAAATGTAATAGTGGGAAATGTCCGTGACCTTCATAGATCTCTCTGAAATCATCAGGTCGTAAATTAGAGGCCACTTCAACAGCAGCCTCCATAGTTATTGGGTGAATGTATTTAGACACTTCTATAATATTTATTTGAGTAATCTCCTTCCCATGTTAATGAATGTAACGTAGCAGGAGTTGGGTGTGTTGATTTAAGATGTAAACTTAAATTAGTATTCCTATCATATACAGGTACTGTCTGTATGTAATCATCTGTTATTGGTATATTACTAGCTAAATAACTATCCCATTCTAAGGCTTCAAAAGTTTGTGTATAATCATCTCTACCTCTTCTTTTTAAAGTAGTATCTATAAGACCCACTGATCCAAATGAGAAGTTGATTCTATGAATTACTAAAGATCCACGAGTTTCAGATTTTACCTTTCCTTCTGCAGCTTGTTGTATATAAATAGTTGGAAATTCAACTTCAAATTCAAACTTATATCCAACAACTAATCCAACATGTTTTTGAAGAATACTAGTACCTGATCCAGTAGCAGTTAAATTAATAGCTGTACCTGCTGTAGCATTAGCTGAGTTAGTAGCTAATTTAATAGTGTTAGTATCAACTTTAATTACATAATAAGTAGTTCCTTCTGAAAGACCTCCTACTGCAGAGGATCCTGTGGTAGTAGGTTCCTTATAAACCACTGATTCACCGGTAGAGAATCCATGTCCTGATACAGTAAGTATTTCTGTAGTTGTATTTACATCAGTATGTTCAAATGGATGTTCTTCATACTTCCAATTACCAGGTAAAGTTACTGTTTCATTAGGAGCTGTTCCAGTTATAGCAGAACTTGGTATATCATAAAATCTACCAGCTGAATTACCTGGGTCTATACAATAAGCTGCAAGTTGTTTTGAACTATAATAACCTGCACCTAACGTAAATGTAGTAACATTAGTAGCTCCAACATAAGTTAAATCACCAGTTGCAACTTCTTTTTTAGTATCTAAATGAATTAAATAATCATCAGGACTAGTTCCTATATCTAAAGTTGTAGTAGATTCTTTAATATTAAATGCTTCTAATGTATAGGTACTACCATTTTTAATAACAGCATAATAGATGTCATCCATCATTGTATGCCAAGTTATAGTTCCAGGAAGTTCCCATCTAAACCATGCTGACTGTATTCTATTCTGTCCTTGTACATAAAATCTATATCCCCACACCTCACTAGCATCTACTGTACCAAATAGAATCATTGAATTTTCAGTTGATTCAGCAATTAAGGTACAATCTGTTGGAAATAATTTTGATACAACTTTACTTTGTTCTAGTACTTGAGGATCAGCTTGTCTTTGTATATTAGCAATTTCATGGAACCTTGTACGTTCAGCTGTGCTATTTAACCAACCTGCAGTCACTCCTAGTGAGAATGGTACTGTTCTTTCATCGAATGCATAGTTAGCAATGAACTGTATTCTAGCTGTTTCTGGAGTCATCTGAGCTTCATCAGTAGACAATAAGAATTGTTGTGAAGCACTGAATATTAATAAACCAGCATTGACTTCAATAGCGTCAAATAAATCTGTAGGATATAGTGAGCTTGACTGAAGATCAATTGGGTCAGCATTAGCAATTGTAAACGCAGTCTTAGCCCAAAAGTTGTAGAAATCATTTGTCCTAGATAAAATAACATTTTCCTCTGCTAATAGACCTATTCTATTTCTATAGAAGAAAATCTTATTAATTTTTTTATCAACAAATGATGGTTTAGGGTTAGTAATATCATCTCCTACATCTCTTTCTGACCAATCAGGATAGCCAAATCTATAAGCTCCATTAGCATAATGACTGTTAGCACCACCATTTATTGCAAAGTATCCATAGGTTAAAGTTTGTGCATTATTACCTGTACCAGTTAAATTTATCGCAGTACCAGCTGTAGCGTTAGCTGCATTAGTAGCTAGTTTAATAGTATTAGCATCTACTTTAATAACATAATAAACAGTATCATCTACTAAGCCAGCTAGGGCTGTTCCACCTCCATTGTCATATAAGACTCTATCGCCTGTCGATCTACCATGTGCAGTCGCTGTGATTTGTTCATTAGAAGTATTAACATCTGAAGTAGCAATTGTATATTGAGTACTTGGTACAATCCTAGTAAGTTTTAAAGGCATGGTATCCTTATCAAACTTAATCTCTAAATCACTAGCAGCACACTCCTCCCACACACCAGTACCAAATCTATTTGGTGTATATGATATACCATTTGATTGGCTACCAATAGTACCAGATGCTGCATCAGTAACAGTAAATGTATTTGCGTCAGCAACACTAGCTACAGAATACCAAGCATCTGTTGCTCCGCCAGAAGTGAAGTCTGCTATTATAGTATCAGTGGTAGCTAATCCATGACTAGTAGAAGTGACAGTAATAGTAGTACCACTTCTAGAATAATCTGCAACTGTTGGGGATTGATCGATATTATTTACTTTAAATTCTAAGTAATAGTCATCTTGATCTTCACCACTATTTATTACTTGAACTCTATATCCGTGTCTACAAATCTTAGGTAAATCTGATGCATCATTAGCTTGATTTGTAATGATCTCCATCAATTGCTCTTCAGGAGTGGTTACCATAAAAGGTGTTGCTCTTCTTAAATGTAAACCATTACCACAAATAGTTACTGTAAGTCCTGTACCACTAATACCATCTATTGCAGTTTTTAAACCAGAAAGTATTGATTCAGCTGATACATTTTCTGTATTATTTGAAGCTGTAGGTTCAGGTCTTACTAAAGCAATATTTGCTCTTGCTGTAATTGCTACATGAGCTGTTACTTTTACTTGTGTTTCTAATCCTTTAACTGAAGTATAATCATGAGTATCATTTGTACTCCAACCTTCTCCACCGAAATGTAATGTAGCTTGTGGTTGATATGAGTCATCATAAGCATTACTAGTACTACCATCTTGAGGTATTGGAGTACATCTAGTATCCATCTCATAACAGAGATTAGATTTACCAGTACCTCCATTCATATATGATGTACCACTATTTGTAGAAGTAGGTCGAACACTTGATCTGTTCATACCTTCACATTTACCATCATTAGAATAGCTACCTATACCACTTGTATCTACATCTTCATCAGCTTCAATAGCTGTAGCTCTATTATAGGTAGTAGTACTATGATTAGTAGGATCATAAATATCTAAAGCATATTGTTTGCCATAAGATATAGTTCTTAAATGTACAAATGCTTCATATTCTGTAGCTGGTGATTTGTCAGTTGAATCAGTTAACATACTAACAGTTTTAGTTCTATTAGTAAAAAGAGTAGTTTCGTTAACAGTTAGTGGTTGAATTTCATCTGTATTAGTATGTGCTAAATAACTAGCTAAACCACTTCCAGGTACTGCTGCATAGTCTACAGGTATCTCAGTTCCATCACTACATCTCCATATTTTAACAGCTCCAGTACTATCAACTTGACCTATATACTGTTCGTTTTCTTCTCTGTAAATAGGAAACCATTTACCTGTACTAGCTGGTGTGATAGCTTTTACTAAATCACTACCAGGTCTTTTAATTAATCCTTTAGTAATATCAGGTATACCATTATTTAAATCAACTACTTGTCCTGGTACTTTTAACTCATCTGGTAATTCAGATATACCTAATTTATAATTTGGGATCTGTTGTGTAACACTGGCCATTAGCGTCTCAGGGCTTGATAAGGTTTGTAAGATTGATAAGCTGAATCATCTGGCCAACCCATAAAGTTATGGTCACCTTGATTACATTCATATTCTACGCAAGCTGCTCTTGCTTGACCTTCAAATGTAGCTAACATTTGTTGTAGTTGTGGGTTAGCTACTAATTGAACAGCGGCTTTCCCAGATGCTTTATAAATAATGTACCTTTGAAATGGTGTTGGAATATCTTCAAAATTTAGTAATCTAACTACGTTAAAATAAAAATAGTCATCATCTGGAAATTCAAATGTATGATTTACTCTATCATATATTTTCCATTTCCCATCAGTAGTATCTTTTCTACGAACAAAATCTCTGGTACGATCCCAGGAATCTTCTCCATCCATACGAATTACATCTGAATCAATAACAAATTTATTATCTGAATCTTTGTTAACTTTTATATGATACTCTAAATTAAATGTCCAACCTTCGTTCTGTACATCTTGATTAGATTCTTTAAATATATTATATATAAAACTAATTTCTGGGTTATTATAATCTAAACTGTTTACTGGTGATTGACCGATGCTACCAAGGATAGCATTGACTGCGGATAGTTCGGTATCGATATCAACGGTAGTGGTAGTCATAGGTATTAATATTTGTGAATAAAAAAAGGGGAACCGAAGCCCCCCCTTATAAGTTAATTATACTGTGCTGTTACTACAGCGCAGGTGTCTAACGTACCTGAACCACCAACGGTGGAGTAAGCTAGACGTAAGTTTTTAGTTGTGGAGGCAACCGCTGAAGGGGTGCCTGATCCACTTGTATCAGAAGGAGATATACGGGTTTCTGTACCTTGACAGGAACCGTACTCACCAACTGCTGTTGGGACTGCCATAATATTTTATTGTTAAGAAACTGTACCAATATTAGCAGGGGTAAGATGCTTCCTACCGTACTCTAAAGGAGTAGCTGGGTCCTTGGTTATTGATTTATCAACTGTACCAATCCCACTAAGAGTACTAGATTGACCTTTCTCCCTGGTCATTGTTACATTTGTTCCAGGATTAAGAGACATGATTAGCTACGTGCTGAAGTTAGTTCGATTGCACCTGCAGGGTTAAGTGTACCTACACCCATTGCAAGTCTACCAACCATTACATCACCCTGATAAAGAACAGAAACGTCGCCGCCTGTTACTTGGACTTGAGGGCCAATGGCTTCAACAATTCCAGCTGCATCACGCTGATAGATCAAACCACAGTGAGTAGAGAAGTCGCCATTGTAGGCATTGTTCTCACCACTCTGTGCATTAACAGTACCTGCCAAGAATGGTAGGTTGTTAGAACGCTTGATTTGAATACCAGCAATTTCAACTAGACCTTCACCAGAGTTCAGGTTACCTTGTGAGTTACCATAGTCTCTGTTAAGGATGTTAGAAGAAACCTGTGATACTAGAGCGTAGTACTGACGTGGGTTTAGCACGGCTGTACGTCCTGTCTTAGGAAGATTTTTTTCGTCAAGAACTGCAGCGGCTTCAAAGAAAGCGTCTACTAGTGCTTGTGCATTGTACTCCTTAGTTGCACCCAATTCAATCTGAGTACCACCTGGTTCTGGTCCTGGAGATGCTGTGATAGGATGTGCTTCACGTGCTGCTAAAGCAATTGTACGGAAGACTTTCTTATCATAAGCTTCAGCCAAAGCATGACCAATCTTAGATGAGATCTCTGATCTTAGTGAGTAATGTGCAAGTGTTTCATCTAAATCATAAACGAACGCAGAGCTGATTAGAAGGTCATCACACTGGATGGTCTTCTCAGCTACTGGAGGATCACCTGATCCGAGGATAGGTGTGCCTGGCTCATGATATGCAGCTTGCATACGTCCCGTGAAAATGAACTGTAATGATTTACCGTTCTTTAGGGTACGTCTTTGTACTGTATCACGTGCGATTGTTGCGCTTTCATAAGCCTTGAACAATTCTCCACTGAACAGTTTCAAATAAGTTGCGTACTTGGTATCATATGCAACTGAACCTGCGGTATTAGACGCAGCTTTATTCAGAGCACCAAGTACTGATTGTGTGGCGTTAGCCATTATTATATAGAGAGATTAAAGTTTACATTCTCTCCAAGCTTGGAAATTTTTCGTTCAAATATTTGTGGTCTATCCCACCGTCTAGACAGCTTAAGGGTATCCTCGTAAGGGCCATAAGCCAAAGCGGGTGAGGAGAATCGAACTCCTGTAAAGTTAGCTTGGAAAGCTACTCTCTGCCATAGGCACCCGCAAGAAAGGAGGTTGCCCTCCAATCTTAAGTGTTTACCACTTCTTATATACAACGTTAGAACCAGCTAATAGATGGGTACCAGATCCAGTACCTGTAATCAATGCAGCTTGGAAAACTAAGTTACTCTTTGTAGCAGCAGTAACTAGAACATTAAATTCTATTCCTAAGAATAGACCGCTAGTATCAGCTCCTACATCAATTGTTACAACTTCACCTTCACCGTCTACTGAATAAGTACCAGTACCTTCGATGTTAGCAGCAGCTGGGGTATCAGCAGCAGTTGATTCCTCTGCACGGGCAGTTACGTCTGTGTAGATAGTTGATGCAACAGCTGTTGAACCATCAGATTGGGCTAAACTAGCAATTCTGAACTTAAGTTCGTTAGTATTATCTGAATCATACCAGATAGTATACTTACCCATTACTCTTTCGTAGCCACCAAGAGGTATGCTTAGAGCAGACTGGGTTGCTAATGTAGTGTTAGCTAAATCAGATCCATCATTTGCTAAGATCTTTTGTTGGAAACCATCAGAAGAATAGACAACAGTTCCTTGAGTTGTATTCGAATAAAACGCCATAATAAATGTTATTGGGAAATTGAACTCCCGCAGTTCCGCTACGGGAGACATAGTTTTATGAGTTTGCGCTCAACAAGTTAGAACTTGTACTTAGCACCTATCTTGGTGCCGTATGCATTATCAGCATCTTCATCAGTAATGAATGATACTTCACCATACACATCTAGTTTCTCAGATGCAGCTACGGAAGCTCCAAATTTACCTGAGAATTCAGTTATACTATCTACATTGTCATCACCGACGAGTGCGGGTCCACCTTGGATGTAGTATCCTAAGTCACCTGCATTCCCTTCGTAACCTACATGTAGATCAGTAGTACGGGAAGTATAATCAGTGCCTGTATAAGATGCGTTGGACTCAACGTTTACATAAACGCCAGCCATTGCAGGTGCGGAAGCAGTGAATGCCGCTAGAGCAAGTGCAATTTTTTTCATGTTAAGTTAATTTTGAATAGTTTTTGTGTACTCAACACCACGATACCTTAGTTTAACAGTCATTGTTAATACTCCAGTACCACACCCCCGTTCCATGATGTGGTTTCATGCGTTTTCAATTTAGGTATGGACTTACTAAGAGCTTCCAATCTAAATTAAAAATGAACGGACGTGGTATGAGTTGGCTTCTACTGGTTCGATCCGAGCCGCCAAAATTATTATTTCTTAGGAGGTCTACCTTTTGTAGTACCGTAAGTACCTTTACCTTTAGGCATTAGAAAACTCCTGGAATAATTTGACCTGTTGTTGCATAAGCTCCTAGAGCTGCCATGATTCCGATCATAGCCCAACGGCCATTCTGTAGTTCAGCGTTGTCATTCATAGTTGTTACTTGGATAGGTGGTTCAGTGGCAAACATATTTTGTTTACCGTATTCAGTAGTAATCATTTAACCAATTGCTGGTGCTATTAAAGCTACCTCACTAGTCTCAGCTGATGCTAAGTCAAGTGGGAAGTTGTGTGCGTTTCTTTCATGCATTACTTCCATACCTAGATTGGCACGGTTTAGTACATCAGCCCATGTAGGTACTACCCTGCCTGAGCTGTCCAATATGGATTGATTGAAGTTAAACCCGTTAAGATTAAAAGCCATAGTGGAGATTCCCATAGCGGTAAGCCATATGCAAGTGACGGGCCAAGCAGCAAGGAAGAAGTGAAGGCTGCGGCTATTATTAAAAGAAGCGTACTGGAATATGAGTCTCCCAAAGTAGCCATGAGCCGCAACAATATTATACGTCTCTTCTTCTTGGCCGAATTTATATCCATAGTTCTGAGACTCAGTTTCAGTTGTCTCTCGAATAAGTGAGGAAGTAACAAGACTTCCGTGCATAGCAGCGAATAAAGCTCCACCGAATACCCCTGCAACACCGAGCATATGGAACGGATGCATAAGGATATTGTGTTCGGCTTGGAAAACGAACATGAAATTGAAAGTGCCAGAAATACCAAGAGGCATACCATCACTAAAACTCCCTTGTCCGAATGGATAAACTAAAAACACTGCATAAGCTGCAGCTACTGGTGCGGAATAGGCAACACAAATCCATGGTCGCATTCCTAATCGATAACTAAGTTCCCATTGTCGTCCCAAGTATGCTGCGATACCGACGAGAAAGTGGAACACAATGAGTTGATATGGTCCTCCGTTATACAACCACTCGTCGAGGGTTGCAGCTTCCCAGATTGGGTAGAAGTGAAGACCGATTGCGTTAGATGACGGGACAATTGCTCCCGAGATGATGTTGTTTCCATAGAGTAAAGATCCTGCGACTGGTTCACGTATCCCATCTATGTCGACGGGTGGTGCAGCTATAAAAGCTATTATGAATGCGGTTGTTGCTGTTATTAAGCAAGGTATCATGATAACACCAAACCACCCCACATAGAGGCGGTTGTTGGTGCTTGTTACCCATTCACAGAATCTATCCCAATTGGAATCTTTTAATGTGAGTGTTGTCATTTAAAAAAATTAAGGTGATTCAGCTCCTGCTACGGAGGCATCGGCTGTATTCCCTACGACTTTGCTACACTGAGCTACCTGAGCAGCCTTAGTACCATTGTCATTGTAGGGGATAAACCACCGATCACCCGTGGCATTGACTTTATATTTTACTACCATAGCATTAGCTCTGGCAGATGGATCGTATGCTTTAGACATAATTAAAATTGTACGTTAGAACGTTCTAGTTTATCGTATACATCCTGACGATAGGCAGGGTCTCTTTCATATCTAGGATCAGCTAAGGCTTCGACAACTTCAGCTTGACTACGGAAGTTATCACCACTAGATTTTGCTCCTTTACCTACAAGCATTTTCCCTTCAAAGCCTTCAGATGTTTCATACTCTGCTCTCATACCAGCTACTGCTATTCTGACAGCATCAATACCACCACCTGCTATAATTTTATTAAATGCATCTAGGGTATTTTTCTCCATATTTTCAGAAGCCCATGATATCATTTTATTATAAGCAGCTTCACCTCCTACTGAATTTTGAACTGAATTAATTTCAGCATCAGTTAAGTCAGCAACTTCGGGTTCTGAGGCTTGTGGGTTATTAGCTTGCATTTCCACATAAGCTTTCACTAAATCCTGGCTACTCATCTCTGAGAATTTTGCCATAGTTTCTTCAGAAAGCTTACCTTCATTATCTGCCCATTCTTTAGAGGCATCATTAATGAGAGTAGTGGCTGGAGATTCTTCTACCTTTTCTTCTTCTTCAGTAGTTTCTTCCTTATCTTCAGTTTCTGATTCTTCATCAGAACCTAGTTTCTTTTGTAATTCAAGGTAAGCCTTCTCTAGCTCTTCAGCATTATCAAACTTACCTGCATAACTTTTAGCTTCTTCTTCACCTAACTTCTCTGCCACCTCCAGTGACTTCTGCTCTTCCTCATTTAATTCAGTGGCATCTGCAGGGGTGGGATCATAAGTCAATTTCTCTGTCATGATTTATAACCTTTAGCAGTTGTTACTTTTAGATTACCTAAACCTACTGTTGTTACAAGTTCAGGGTCAGCACCTATTAAAGGTTTTGCTGCTATAGAAGTTGGTTTAGCTACATCGTTTTCAGTAACTAAAGGTTCAGGTTTACTAACCTTCGGGAGGGGCTTCTTGACCGCCCTCTTCGGCTTGGATGGTTTCGTTTGGCGCATTTGCTTGTAATTGATCGTATCCGTCGTTTAATGTTCTACCTAATGCAGGGTTTTTACTAGGGTCAGCCATTGGTGATCCCGCTAAAGCTCCAGCTTGTTCCATTAAGATTTGCTGTTGCTGTTGTTGCATTGCTGCTTCTCTTTCTTGTTCCATAGTCTCTGCAGACTTAACAAGATTCAAGACATCAATACCTTGTGCGGCTGCGAGTCGTTTAATGAACTCACTTGGATCTAAGAACTGTCCTATAACTTCTGGACCCATAGTTTGAGCAAGAGTTTGTATGAACATGATAAGACTTTGTTGGTCTTGTCCCCTGCCTAAAGCATTAACACCTGCTACGATTTGAGGACGTACTAGATCTTTAGGGATCTTTGGTAGTTCTCTATTTCGTTGTAGGATATGTAATGTTCTATTCAGGTATGGTATTAAGAACTCAACTGTAAGTAAACTAAATAATCCACCTAACTGTTGTTCTAATTCCATCTGCGTGAGGCGTACCTCTTCCGCTGTTGTTCTCTCACTTTGACGCACTTGTAATATTAAAAATGCATCAGCTATTCTACGTTCCAGAGTTTGCATCTGTTCAGCTGCTGTTCTAAAGTCAGCTGTTTTACCTACCTGTATAACACCTACATCATCAGGTCTACCCTGAACGATTGCACCGTTACCAGCATCGGCTATAGTCTTTGGTTTTGTTGTTGAAGATGGCGATACTAGGAAGACAACTTTACTAGCCGCTGCAGAGCCTTCTACGAGTGCCTGAGAGAGTCCTTCTAGTGAACGTATGTCACCCAGGAACTCTTCTACTCTACCACGTCCATAATCTTCTCCGTCTACAGTATTAAATCTTAATACTAACCAAGGAGAAGTATTTTTTGGAGCTGTGCTGCGACTACCAGGGAGAATCATCTTGTCTACTTCCTGATGCCATATCCATCTACCATTTTCATCGAGTCGGACGTAGGTGTATACCTCAACGTCATGATCGTCAGATCCTGTCTTGTAACCATCATCTCCAGGAGAATTTGGTAATGGCATAGGCAGATCTTCACCTAATACCCGACGACTAACTAGTTCCTTTGTTACGATCTCACATACATTCCCGTTTCCATCACGATTGATAACGTAACGGTTGAGGGGATAGTTTTTGAGACCTTCTTTGCCCATAAATATTAATGCATTACCAGAAACAATTAAATGTTTCAAGGCTTGGTGGACTACTACTCTATCATTAGAGGCATTAATATAATCCATAACCATCCTCTCCATTTTAGAAAAGGATAAATCTAATTCACTCCTCACTTCTCTCGGGATATCCGAGCCAAGCTTATCATCTCGTATCTGTAGTTTGAAGAAGCTAGTCTGTGGTGGTAGCAATGCAAGCATAAGCTTTGCTGCTAAGTTCACCGTTGCTTTAGCTCCGACTGACTGCCAGGGAGTATGTAACTTTTGATGTGTAGGACGTGAGCTAAGATCTTCTTGAATCAAATAAGGCAGTGTTAATCTAGAACACTCAACTGCGGTATCAAGGAACTGTGATCTACCTTTAGTTAGTTGTGTGTATCTGTCACGTGCATTCATAATTTATCCTGATACTTCTGATCTTTGTGTTGCATCTTCTGTTGGTTCAGAAGGAGTCGCTGGTGCTGTTTCCTGATTACTTTCAGAACTACCTATGTTTACTCCCAACTTCCATTGAGGTTTAGCTTGTCCTGATCCTGGATTCTTATATGAATCATCATTTTCACCTTCAGGAGGGAATACACCTGCTATATTCGCTAATTCTTTTACACACATATTTTATCCGTATAATTCTGACCTTGGTTTAGTTTCTTCAGTTTTTTTATCTGTTTTTTCTTTAGGTTTTTCTGCAGATGCAACTGCTAACTTCCATTGAGGTCTGGCTTCTTTAGAACCAGGGTTTACGAATTCATTATTAGTTTCCGCTTGAATTTGAGCTAATGTTTTAGGTGGCTCTTGAGGTGCCACACTACCTCCCATACACATGATATACCTCTCACGCTTTAGGACTTGGGATACCTTGAGCAGGTGCATCTATATTCATACCTGGATCAATAGCATCAAATTGTTTTACACCTGATTTAACTTTGGCAACTTGGAGTTTTGTTCTCTTCTTACCTGAAATTAAATTAGGATCTTCTGTTTCTTTCTTAATTTCTTGCGGCGTTGGTACCCGTCTAGGTGCTGGTGGTGCTATCAACGCTGGTGCAGCTTGCATCCTTGGTGGTGGTGGCGGTGCAGCTGGCCGACTCCGTCCGCACATTAGTTTTCTTCCTCCATTAAATTTCGTATATATTCGACCACACTGGCTTGGCCAGCACGATACATGATTGATTCAATTGGTTCTTTAGGGTGGACAGGATTCCATTTGAAATTGTCCTCTACTTTCTTAAACAAATCATCAACTCTTTCGTTGTGAAGCTTAAGCGTATTTAGGGAGATTGACATTAGAATGTTCAAAGAATGCTGGCATCCTAGCTCGTTGTGTCTCAGAAAACTCAGGTGCTTTACCTTCGTACATTAAACGATCACTAGCATCCAGCCAAAAATTTTTGTTCAAATATTTATCGGTAGTATTTATACCTAGGGGTTGGAATACCCAGTTAATGGTGGCCTTCCTAAGTTTATCCAGAGATTGACTAGGAGTATAGCCCATATCATTACATACGAGGCTATTAGTGGCCACGTGTATTTGTTCGTCTCTGGAAATATCAGCTGATACCGTTCTGAGACCAGCATCCCCACAAAACCTAAAAAAAGGCAGAAGTACAAAGAATATAGCACGTTCAGCTACCAATGCCTTTAAAATAGTGTGGTCTGGGTGTGACTCCCAGGCTGATCGGAGTCTGAGTGCTTCCGATTCAGCCGTAGGGTCAGTCCCAATTGAATTAGCAATATACCCAAGAGCAAGGTCATGATTTTCTTCGTCTTTAACGTTTGATTCTAACAGTACTCTAGCAGATTCGGGAATACCTTTATCAAGGCTTTCTGTAACCCACTCGCCAACTGGTAGCTCCATATGCCGTATTGCAAGGGCACGGAATATGGTTTCTTCGGCACCCTCTTTGAGTTTGCCAGCTGTAGTTTGTACGGGAGACCATTTACGCTTTCTCCCAAGTAATTTTTCATACGGATCTTTCTTCATTATTCTTGACAATCACAGGTTACTGGCTCGTTTCCGAGAATATCCTGTAAGTAATCATCTACGTCTTCATCTCTTAATGCTGCATACGCATCGGTTTTATCTTGAACGTCGGACATCACTTGCAGGGAGTAATAGAGGGAGGTCTGGGGTGACAGTAACCACTCTTCCACGAAGTTTCTGTCGTAAGTAACGACATCGCTCCAGCTATTAAATGAATAGCCGTGAAGAAGTCCTGTATTATTTAACATTATCATTATCTCATCTGCTACTTTCTTATATGC
>VTLG01000098.1_pt1 | contig 27854 bp, 35 predicted proteins | sample 4694571 | NCBI WGS metagenome assembly VTLG01 (sample SAMN12604809, study PRJNA352737) | marine metagenome | biome: ENVO:00000447; feature: ENVO:00000209|ENVO:00000569|ENVO:01000036; material: ENVO:00002151; isolation source: viral sequences binned using virsorter ...
CTAGCCAACCAGTGAGTGTGTCACTTCGTGAACTGTCTCACTAATGGTCGAATAGTTCTTAACTTTTTCAGCAGTAATAGTTCTATCAAATTTATCACTAAGTAGTTCCTTGTGACTTATGACAAAAACATTAGTGCTATCATCGAAATTACGTAAGATCCAACCAAGATCAGAAGCACCAGATTGGTCAAGCGAGCCGTCAAATATTTCATCTAAGATAAGAAGGTTAGTGTCAACGCTATTTTTAAGTTTAGCAACAGAACGCCAAGTAAGCAACAAAGCAATATCAATTCGAGCTTTTTCGCCCTCCGAGAAACTGTCATATGTAAATACGTCCCGATACCTACTCTTAATTATTTCTTCAAAGTTCTCATCCAGTGTAAAATTGACATAAAAGTCCATGGACTGAAGATACTTATTGATCAATTGATTCATCGCAGGAAGGTATGTCTTAATGATTCTAGTCTTAATACCATTATCTTTTAAGAGTTGTGATGCAACAAATAAGGTATCCTTATCTTTCTTACCAACAGATAACTGCGTTTTCAATTCTTTCTTATCTTTTATAAGACCTTCTAACTTAATAAACTCTGCTTTCTTATCTGGATTAGATCCTTCTAGTTCTTTAATCTCTTTATCTAAATCACTGATTCCTTTTCGTATGGTAGTAATCTGATAGTTCGCTTGAGTAATAGAAGAGTTGCAGCTAAGTACATCTTGCGATAGTTTTGTGAACTCATCTTCTCTTTCCTCTTCTTTTTTAATTGCGATTGCAAGATCATCTAACCCTGCATTCAAATTATTTAACTCATCCTCACCTTCTTTTATCTTACTAGATCTAAACTCTTCATTTAATTCCTGTGTACATGTAGGACATACATGATTATCCTTAAAGAACCCATGCTCTTTTTCACATACAGATAATTTTGTTTGTATCTTAGTAAGAAATTTATTTAACTTCTTAAGTTTAGTCTTGGAGTTTGATAACTCTTTCATTTGAACAGACAACTCTTCAACTTCTTTTGTTAGTCTTTCAATCTCCACATTATTCATTGTCTCATCTTCCATCAAACATGCTATCTTCTCACTCTTCTTATCCACTTCCTCTTTATTTCTTTTCTCCATATCAAACATATACTTCTTCTGAAGATCTATCTTCTCTTCCAAAAGATGTACTTGATAATCTAAATCTTTAATCTCTTCATTATTCTCTCTAACCTTATCCTTCAATCTCTGATTCATAATAGAGAACACTTGGATGTCAAGTATATCCTCAATGATCTCTCTACGTTGAGGAATAGAAAGCTTCATAAAAGGAACAAAGGTACTGGATCCTAACACTACAATCTGTGTAAAGGACTTATAGTTCATCTTCAATACATTCTGTTCCAGATTCTTCTGTTGATCTACTGCTTTAGCATCTTCATCCCATTGCTCTCCATTGCAATAGATCTCAAACTTATTAGGTTTAATACCCCTATGGATTTTATATTCATTCTTACCAATACTAAATTCTATTTCAACTACAGTATCTTTCTCGTTGATACTGTTAACCAACATACTCTTACTAATTTTTCTGAATGGTCTACCAAACAAAGAAAAGGTCAACGCATCTAAGATGGTTGACTTACCAGCACCATTAGTGCCAACAATTAAATTTGTTCTAGAACGCATCAAATCAACGTCTGAAAATACATTCCCTGTTGATAGGAAATTCTTCCAGCGAACTTTTTTAAAAAGAATCATTTATCAGTGGCAACATCTATAGGTGGTACTAATAGGTCATCGGGAGATACGATGGTAAATAATTGTCCTCGCTCCTGACATGCTCCTATTATAACATGGTCTTCAATCTCTAATACTTGCATAGGTGGATAGTCTGGATCATTATCCAATTGATAACAATACCTCTCGGCATCATCAGCAACTTGAAACAATGGAACGATCCTTTGTTTTGGATTACTGTCTGACCACACAGAGAATACCCCTTCTGGTTGATCCTCTAGGGTGACAATAAACATTAAACTACCTCACAACTTTCAATATATAGGGATCTCATTAGTTTCTTTAGGTCTGATTTATCTACTGCTATCTCTACCTCATCAATATATTCATTGAGTAAAGTAAGAGTATCTTTAGTAGATACTTCTAGATCTTGTTTATCATCTTCACTGACAAGAGTCTCTACGATTTTAACATCATACACTCCTGCATTATAAAGACGATCTACCAGAGTTTCAAACATCTGATAGTTTTGCTTTTCTTCTACAATAATTTTGATAAACTTATTCTTATAGAAAGAAGCATCAAGTTTATTATAGTCATGCTCTGTATCATTATAGAATACTTTTTCAAATATTTCAAATGGATTCTTAATGAACTTAAGTTTATCAGTTTCCGTATCATAGATATGGAATCCTCTTTGATCCTTATAATCATTCCAGAACATCTGGTATGGATTACCTAAGTACTGGATGTTTCCTTTCTTTGATCTATGATGAAAATGACCAGACCATACTCGATCAAACCTTTTAAATTTAGATGGTTTAAATCCACCATGATCAAATCTCATTCCAGGTGTTACTTCAAACCCATCAATTTCTAAATGACCACAGCATATATCAGCGTTACTAGTTTCTAAAAACTTATCTGATATTTCTGTATTGGCATGATTAATCCATGGCAACAGTAGAAAATTCTTACTACCAAATGAACATTCATAAGGTTCACTGAATATTCTAATATTGTCATACTGTTCTAACAATAACTCAGGGGAATTAATATGACTACTATTCTTATAGTATGTCGTATGATTCCCTAGAATCATGTATACATCATACTTTCTAAGTCTGTCAAAATAATGCTCTTTAATACGAGCAAAAGTATTAAAGTCCAAAGACTTTCTATTATCAAATGTGTCACCCAAATCAAAGACAGTGGTGATACCCTCTCGCTCAAGAGTTGGGAAAAATATTTCATCATAAAATTTTTGGAAGAAATTCCAGAACGGAAGAGAGCCCTTACGTCCATCTAAATGTTGATCGGTAATTACTGCTATCTTCATACTAACTGATTTAGTGTGTACAAACTAATCAACTCCAATTCATTATCCAAAAAAGTAAAAGGATCATGCTCCTTCCTATCAATAATAGTAACTACTTCCTTAACATAATAACCAGCATCTCTCAATTTATTCACTGCCAGTATAGCAGATCCTCCTGTAGTAATTACATCCTCTAGGACAGTTATTTCAGTGTCCACTGGATGTGGTGGTCCTTCTACCCATGCAGAAGTCCCATGTCCTTTAGGTTCCTTACGTACTATCATAGCATCAAGACCACCTAGAACTGCACAACCACATACTAAAGGATCAGCACCAAGAGTTAAACCTCCTACTACCTTAGTCTTAATAACCTTAAGAAGAGCCGCTGATGTTAACTGTAATCCCTCACCAGATAAGATAACAGGTTTACAATTAACATAGTGTTCACTGGTCTTGCCAGATGATAACTTGAACTCTCCTTTACGATATGCTTTTTCTTTTAATAGATTTAAAAGTTTATCCATTTAGTATTGATAGTATATACTGCTTTATTATTAGGATACAACTCTCTCAGTTTTTTGACTACTGCAAGTTGTACTTCAAGGACATTCATAAGGTTTTATAATAATACGATTGTTTTCATAGTCTGCTTTAAATTCTAATTCAACATCATGTTCCCACATGAGTTCTTCATATAATGCATTGAGACGATCCATATCCTCCCAAAGATCATTTATATGTTCAGGCAAATCATCTTCAATCATCGGTTCATTTTAGTTTCAATGTTTTCTTTAATACTACCCATATCAGAATGTGAAGCATTCATACCTGACATATTACCAGAATGTCTATCAGTGTGCATAACTTCATCAAATCCTGACTTCTCTAGAATTTTATTTTTAATTTCTAGTTGCTTCTTTTCTTTTTGAATACGTCTCAAGAAAGCATAATATATTATTTGAGTAAAATAAGCAAATGGATTCTTAGATTTCTCAGGATCAAAATTTAAAATATATTGAATACAATTTTCAATACCATCAGATATCATATCATCCCTAAACATATAGTTTACAAAGTTTGGTTTATATGATAGGTGTGTAGCGATCTTTGAGAAACAACTACCCAAGTATTCATAACATCTTTTAAATTGTACCGAAGTCCTGCGATCCTTATGAAATCTAAAATGTCTAATAGATTCTATATGAGTCTCGTGACCTAAGTTTTTTCCTTCCAGAAAATAATCTCGCAACTGTATAACGTTTGCAAGAAACTCCTTGTTATTGACGTAGTACTCGGTTTTCTTTCTTGCCATTTTTACAGCCATGTGTGAATTTAAACCTGTACAAAGTATAGCACTCGAAACCAATTTTGTAAAGGGGGCTTGACACATGTCCACAAACGCAGTAGACTAACTCTGTCAAGGGTTGAAGGGAAGATCTAGCTTAGCTTTTTTTATAGATATTTTCTAAGTTCATTTTGGTTTCCTTGATGGAACCTAAGTAACCTGAAGAACGCGAAAGTTTTTGACCATGTTGAGCTCCTTTACCTGATGCTATACGTTGTAAGGTTTGTTTATAAAAAGTTTTAATAGTATCATCTGTTTCTGTAACAGTAATAATATGATTTCTATTAATAATATACATGTCATCAAAAGAAGCAGCAACCCATTCCTTGAGGGAGAACCCTGCAACTTCTAAGTTACCTTTTCTAGTACGAGCAGTTTCTACTTGTAATGGGCTTTGTAAAAGAACCTTATCTTCATCAGGGAGATAACATACAGTAGATATTATTTCTTCAGATGATATAAGCTTGAGAGTTCCAATGAACTCTTCTTCAGCTACAGTAAGATCTTTTTTATCCATTTCTTAAACTAATTCGTACAACCTCATATTTAAAATTCTCGTCATTATAGATGTTAACTCTTTCATTGAGATGCTTTAGAGTATAATTCTGACCCCCGATATCATCAGCGATATCATAGAGTGTTGCCATATCTTTACCTTCTCCTTTCCTTAGTACTCTACCTATTGACTGAAGATTTCGTATTCTGGACTTGGACGGCGACGCGAAGACGATGTTATGTAATCGCTTAATATTAATACCAGTACTAAAAGTCCCATACGACGCAACAATAACGGCATTGTCTTCTTCCTCTGTTATTTTACGGACTTCCTCTCGGTCCTCCACATCAACTCCTCCGTGTACAAAGAATGTTTTCCGCGGAGATGTTACAGAATTATTTATTAATTCAAAAAGTGGTTCACCGTGTTTCTCTACATAGTTAAATAGCACTAGGGTATTACCATCTAAATCCTTTACCAGATTTTTAATTAGATTATTTCTGGATGTATGATTAACCAAATAATCTATCTCATCATGAAAAGATTCAAACATCTGGGGTTCATGATCGCATAGTAATATCTTGATTCTAAAATTTGATAGGTAGCCAGACTTGATTAAATCATCAGTCTTTGTTACCCTATCACAAGAACCAAAAAGTCCTTCCAATACCCACTTGTGAGTTTTACTACCATCTAGTGTACCAGTAAAACCGAATCTATATTTCGCATTGTGAAGTTTCGTCATTATTCCTGTCAATGACTTAGACTTAAACAGGTGAGCTTCATCACCTATAACACAGTCTATATCATCGAAGTATCTTTTAGGGAATTTGTAAATAGATTGCCAAGTCGATATGATAACGGGCTTATCAGTATTCTTATCCTTTCCACCATATATTTTATGAACATGAGCATCCGCGTCCCAACCATAATCAATGAAGTCGTTGACCATTTGCTCCACAAGGGAAGTAGTTGGGACGATTATAAGTATCTTCTTTGCGGTGGCGCAGTAGTATCTGACTATGGCGTAGATCATAAGAGACTTTCCAGATCCAGTAGGAGAAAGAAGTAACTTACGATTAGTTCTTAACGCTTCATGCACTGCTCTGTATTGGTAGTCTCTAGGTTTAACCTTAGAGATCTTATCCATGAATACTTTGACAGCTTGTAGCGATACAAACTGATTCACTTCTCTTATGTCACCATACCACTCATCCTTTTCTACTTCGAGTTGGTAGTCACGCTCTTGTACAAAACCTAATAATTTATTGTATAGACCTGCTGGTAAATCTCCAGTAGCAGGAGAATACAAACGTATAGTTCCATCCCAGTACTTATATCTGGGATTTCTTTTTAGGAACTTTGCTTCTGGTACTTCAAATGAGAAGTAGTCTGCTAGTTCACGATGGATGTATTCTTCATCCGTCTTTATACTAACGTAAACTTCGTTCTTCTTTTTTATAGAGAGAAGTGCCATTACTGTCCATTAATAAATTTCTCCCACTCAATAGCACTCTTGACTTGGAACCCTCTGTTTGATATTTGTTTCATTACCTGATCCAACCAATAGAGCATTTGATCTAGGTATTTAATTTTCGCTTCTAGGTTGATGACTTCATCATCAGACTCTAAATAAACTTTCATCTTTTCAGATGTCTTGATACTATTGCCAAAAGGTTTCTCGGCATATATCCTTGCGTCAGCTTCTCCTCCATAGTACTCACGCTTCTCTCTTACAAGTTTGCGAACTTCAAATTCAAGTGAGGTTTTAATCTGAGATATATCGGTATAGTGGTTTAAGTATTTATTATGGCAAAAAGGTATGTCCAGAGCGACCTGAGCTAGGTCAGCACTGTATTGTTTATTCTTAAACTGAAAGTCTACATGACTATCTTCTGCCCACTCTGCTCTCAGTTTTTCAAATTTATTACGAAGAGATTCAAAATTCATAAAGTAATTGGTTGCATATTCTTATTAAGTATATGATGCTTCTGATGTTTAAATGTAACCTGAGCAGTAATATACTCTACGTCAGACATTGTAGCATCAAAGTTCAATGATGTTAAGCTTATAGGAAATACATTTGTATATGTTACTACAAATGCTGGATTGTATTGGGAAGTAACTATGTGCAGTTCTGCTTGACTATACTCTTCTTCCTTTGGAGTATTAGCATCATCATCTGCTCTACCATTATCTCGTATCCATTTGTGTATTGAATAGTAGTTCAACATATCTTCATCTACTATAAATTCTATCTGAAGATCTCCAAACTCTACTCCACCACCAGGAATGATAGGTAAACTTCTGAACCGAGTTGGAACCTCAGTTACAGGCATACTAATATCAGGTACGTTTACTCTTTGACAGAAGAAATCCGTACCCTTAAATTTTTCTAATTTTAAAAGAAACCCTACTGGGTTTAAGAAGTTCCTATTAGTGGGTTGCTCCTTATACCAATCAGCTGCCATTTCAATTCCTAAGATACAATACTATTTAGATGCGTGGTATATATCCTTTTGCTTTCGATACCGTATCTTGAATCAAAGGCATCATATCAGTTTCAACTCTTTCAATAACATCATCAATTACATTAACATCTAAATCCATAAAGGGTGGAATGATGCCAAGTATTCTAAGTAATCCATCTACAAATAATGCAAGACAAGTGAATCCAAGAATCATACTAATGATTGTTGCTTCTCTATTATGCTTACGCATTGATGCTTCATCTATTGCTCTTGCCTCCGCTACCGCAGCTTCGATCATGGCATCAACTTCTTCTTTTGTATAACAAAGACTTTTAATTTTTTCTTCAGTCATAGTCCTCTTCTAACCAAATCGACCTAGCCATCTTAGTCATACGTTCAAGTTTTTTAATTATTGAACGTTGTTTAAGGGTACTAGTTAACCATATTATAAACCATATCCCTACGGAAAGCAAGGATACTGTAGCAATTATAATAAGTGATAATACAGGACTGTCTATATTAGTAATCATATTCATCTAAAATGTCCAAAGCATTATTCAATGCTTGTTGTGCTGCCCACCGTTCCTTGTCGTTCCAATCTGGATACCATGATTTATTATCAATCCCTTGCTTAATTCTAGTAAGGCGAGATTGCATGTCCACTTTTTTAAGTCTGCCGTTCATATATGTTCGGTATAAATTGTCTGGCCAAGCACAGGTTAAAGGGCATGTTGCGGTGGTCATACTCTGTACTAATTTTATTATACCATTATTTAATAAAAAAGGGGAGCGTAGTGCTCCCCTTTGATTTGATATCGTGACCGTGTATCACATTAGGTTTGCAACACGTACACGTCTGTAGTACTGGTTACGTGAGGCAGTTAGTGTCTCAGCGTCTGGAGTACCGTTTGACTGAACAACGAATGGGTTAGCAACCATACCGTATCTAGTCTTGAATCCAATCTTGGGTTGGAAGGTTGATGGATCAACGCTTCTTAACATCTGGAGAGGAACGTAAGGGCAATAGAACAGTCCAGCATCGTAAGGAGAAGAACCTTTGTATCCTACAACGTAGTAGTGAGTATCACTAACGTTAGCAGAATAAGGGTCAACGTAAACCTTGATACGTCCGTTCATTGTACCTACAAGTAGGTTTCCAGTGTCATCAACATCACCGATGGAAGGACCACCAGCACCTTGAAGACCTGAAGAGTAGTCTAGTGTACCAGACATAGCAAGAGCAGAAGCGACATCAGCAGAAGTGATGATGAAGTTGCCCTTTCCACGACGAGTTTGCTGCGCGATAGCGTTAGCATCTCTTTCGATCTGGAACATAAGTCCCTTGAATTTTTCAACCGACCATCTGCCGTTACTGTCAACGTCTAGATCAAATACACCAGCATTTGCAACGTTGTTAGCAGCACCAGACTTAGCAACTGTATAAACAGTTCTTACTACTTCACGGTTGATTTCTGCAAGGATCTCACTAGAAAGTAGGTTAGCAAGTTCCTGCTCTGCATCAAGACCATGAATAGCTTTCAAGTCTTGTGAGAGTTCTAGTGTGTATTCTGCTTTCAAAGCACGAGTTTTAGCGGTAACCGCTGTCTTCTCGATACTGAAGCTCATTTCGTTGAATAAGGTTGAACCTGATCCAAGAGTTTCAGCGTCTTCTCTGGCAATTCCTGTTGTACCACGCTCATAATTAGCAGCAGTTGTACCGCCACCAGAGGTATCGTTAAGAAGACCTGGGTTAGCGTCGGTAGTTCCACCATCTCCTAGAGGATAGGTGTTATCTCCTGTATTATTCGCAGTAACTTGATTATAAACTCCTGGTCCTTTTGAGGATGCAGAGAAGTTTGAATCAGCCTCGTTGTAGAGGGCTTCTGGACCACCGCGTAGTGCAGATCCGTTCTCCTGATAATGAGACTTCATCGCAAAGATTAGTCCTGTTGGACCACTCATTGGTTGAACACCGCAGATATCGTATGCTACGAGGTTAGGCATAGCACGACGAATCAAGCTGATCATCACTGGATCGAAACCAGCAAGTCCACCTGTCTTAGTAGTAAGACCAGAACCTGATAGTCCGTCAGCACCGATAGCACCTACAGTGTTAGAAGCTTCATTAATCATTCCACGTTCTTCGCGGATTGATTTTTCTGTGTTTTCTAAAAGAACAGCGGTGACCGCCTTTCTATAATTGTCTTTGATGGCTCCTGCGCCTTCATGACCTAGAACAGGGTCCCACTTTTCTGTTAGAGCCTTAGCATTAAACATTTTTCTAACTTAGTAAAAAAGTAAAGGGTTATTATTATTTGTTCCAACGATTAAGTGCATCTAGATATGCTCCCATTGATGGGGTTACATCTTGATTTACACCTTCCACTGGAGTTTCATCAGCAACCTCACTTGGGGTTACAGTTGATTCCTTGAAGTAGCTCTCTTTGATAGTCTTAACTTTCTTAGAGAAATCTTCTTCAGAAACGAACTCGATTCCCTCAGCGAGAGCCGCGAGTTTTTCCTTCTGAGTATCTGCCAATCCTTCTGAAACATTCTTCAGAATAACAGTTTTTGCAGACTCGTTAAGGCGATTTTGAAGTTTCACGTTAGCTTTGACCTGTTCGTCAAGGCGGGTTTCCATCTCATGTACTTTCTTAACACTATCTTCTACCATATCAACTTTATCATCTGGTATGGAGATGTAGTGTTCTTCAAAGAGATTCTTCAGACCTGCAATGAAGTCTTCTGTAATCTCATTTCTTATTCCGCGATCAACAGCTACTTGATTCTCTTCAAGCCATTGACTTACGGCGTAATTAACTGTGCCGTTAACCTCTTCGGAGAGTTCAGATTTTGCAGCAGCAATCTGTTTCTCGGTTTCTTCGGCAAAGTGTTTTACAAGCTTTTCGTACTCTTCCTTAAGTTTTGCTTTAACAGCAGCCTCGAAAATTGTTTTTGCTTTCTCGGCAAACTCTTCGGTGAGTTCTGTTCCCTCTAATAGGGCTTTGATGTCATCGGAAACGTCGAGCTCAAAACCAGCATGGATTGGATATGTGACTTTACCACCATCTCCTGTTCCGTATGCTACTTGAGTACCAACTGTAGGTTGTGTACCTTGATCACCAGCATCATTGATGTTAGATGTTTGAGCAGAACCATCGCTTTGTGCTGCCTTAGCTCCTACAGGAGCGGCTGCCTTAGCGCCTGGATTCTCTTCTCCATCTTCATCATGCTCGTTAGGTGTAGTTGTACTTCCACCTAAGTCAGTTACTGACTGCCCACTTGGAGCTGCGGATGGATCAACTTTAGGTTGAGTTCCTTGATCGCCAGCATTGCCATTGTTGGCAGTCTGTGCGTCAGAGACTTGGGAAGGTTCGCTACCAGTACCAGGGATAACTGTTGCTTGGACAGTAGGCATCTTGGTTTGATCCTCTTCCACAACTATCTCTTTCTCAGCCGCAAACTTCTTGAAGTTTTCGTTCAGTTTATCTGACATTTTTGAGTTCCCTCTTAAGTTTCCGTGTAATTATCTAAGTTTATTTATTCATTCAAAGTTTTGAGAGAAAATCTCCAAAGATTTGTAGAGTTTTTTCCTCAAGGCCACGGCGACTTGCCGTATCCAATTGACCCTTATATTTAGCAACTTCGGTTTCCTTTAGGATACCATTGCTCCACACCCATTCTCTACCTTCCATGATTCCGTTTACGAAAGCATCAGGTGCAGATGGATCTGCAACAATATCAGCCGCTGTTGTAAGCATAAAGTCATCTCTAACAACTGAAACATTTTCAGTTTTATCAATGCTTCCCATCCCTCTAGAGGATACGCCTAGTTGAACTCCCTCTCCCAAAAGAGATTTAGCAATCTTACCCATCGGGGTATCAAGGATCTGTGCCTTACCATAGAAGTTGTTACCTTCTGCGCGGAGTTCTGTTATTCTATGAGAGACTCTATCTAAATTAATAGTAGGTCCATCAGGGTGACCAAGTTCGCCTAATGCTCTCTTAGTCTTTACATATTCCTCAGTATACCTTTCAACTTCTCTGCTGAGAGTTGCAATAGGATACTTTCTACCGTTGCGATTCACAATCTCTGATTGTAAAAAGACACCTTCAATGTAGAGTTTTTTATCTTCACCTTTTCCTTCAGTGATGACCTTTACATTTTCAATCTGTTCCGTTATCAGTTTCATTTGATGGTTCCTCTTCTCCAGTAGGTTCTTGGAAATATGTATTTGCTACAACTTTCTTGTAGTCTGCCATAGCATCATTTGATTTGGCAAACAACATGTCCTGTATAGCATCTATAGCGGTAGCTCTTTGTTTATCAGCAATGCTGTTGACAATATCAGCCACCCCTACTTCTTGCTTAACTTCATTTTTTTCAGTCATAATATTAAGTCAATATGATTATTTAGTAGAATTAGAAGGTTTAGCCGCAGGTTTAGGCGCAGCTTTGATCTTTTCTATCTCTCGTTTGTGATCATCTTCCGCATTTTGTGCATCAATTTCTGGTGCAAACGCATCATTCTGACGATCCAATGTATCAAATGTATTGATATCTGATGGAGACATAACCATTCCTAGTTCAATCTCCTTATTCATTTGTTGTTCTATTTCCTTATACTCCTTATCCTTCTGCTGGAGTACGTTTCTACGAACATATTCAATAGAGAAATACTTACCAACAAAGGGATCCATTTGAGTAACAGTCAGCATACGCTGGTTCTGCATTTCAATTTCTTTTAACTCATTGAAATGATTATCGAACAAGAAGTCATATTGAATATGTTCCTTCATGTCCTCCCAATCATCAGGAGCAATTACTCCTTTGAGAATAAGTTGAGTCTTAAGTATGTCTTGGAATAACTCAGAGAATCTCTTACGTAGTCTACCAATGAACTTAGTGAATTTGATCTCATCGCGTAATACTTCCGTAGTCTTACCAAGATTGAAACCTTTGTTATCGTCTGTAAGACGACTAGGTGGAAGGTTAAGCGAGTTATATAACTTCTTCTTAAAATATTCAACGTCTTTAAGTTCTCCAAGATTTTGTCCTCCAGGTAATGTGGTTATCTCTGTTCCTCTACCACCCTCACGACGAGGTAACCAAAAATCTTCAAGCATACTCATATGCTTTTTATCGTCACGCATCTCACCAGTGTTAGCATCATACACTAGTTTGTTTCTATAGCGAGACATTGTATCACGTAGATATTGCTCTGCTTTAACCTTTGGAAGGTTACCTACATCAATATAAAAAATTCTTCTTTCAGGAGCACGAGAAAGTCTGTATATAACCAACGCATCTTCAATCATGCGGAGTTGGTTTAAAGACTTAATTGCTTTGTGTAAGAATCCAAGAGTCATTCTCTTGTTAAGATCTTGCAATCCAGATGGAATAAAGGTAACAGAATCAACTGCCATCTTAATACCTTGAGACAATGACATGTCTCCAATAGGTCCAAGAACACCACCTTTATAAAAACCTTTTGGATTATATAAGAAATAATCTACAAAGGTTCCGTATTCAACTTCTAATGCTGTACCTTTCATTGCCTGTCTTTCGACAGAACTCTGTGCTTTATTTTGATCTAACTTCTGACGAACTCTCTTGATCTTCATAGGATCAATGTAGCGGAGTTCTGTAATACCCTTTTTAGGATTCTCTAAATCTATTACTTTATGATAAAAAAGTCGTCCGTCAATATACCATGAACGAACGATCTCGTGAGCTCTATTATCAAAATTTAGAAGACGCTTGATATACTCAAACTCATTTCTAATTTTTGTTTTTACACCAGCACCCATACCTAGATTGTCTAGGTTAATTTCTACTGGACTATCATGAGCATCACTCACAATAAATTCATTTACTACTTCATCAACTGCACTATCAACTTCTGGATGAATTGCCATGTCGCGATAGCGACGGATCATCTCAAACTCATTACGTGCTTGATTATCAGTATCAACGTATGTTCCATAATAGCCACCTGCTGCTACAGCAATAGGCTCATCGGCCTGAGGAGGGACAGGGGATTGACCCTTCTTTCCCTCCTTCCGATTAATCTGGAAGCCAAATAACTGACTCATAACTAATTCCGTTTAATACTCTTCAAATAGTATTTATTATACCACAGGAATTGCACTTACGCCAGCTCTGGAATCATTACCAGCACCAGCAGTAAAGTAAGAGTATTGGAATTCAACTGAGAACTCTTCAATTTGGTCGTTGCTATCATAAGCAAGATCAATTTGAGAGACGTTAGTTGGGAAACAATACTTGAGATTATACTCTCTTAATACTGAACCTGTTGCTGAAGAATCTTTCTCTAATTGCTTAACTCCAAGATCTGCTGTATAACCAGTAGAATTATTAGGAGTGAATAATTGAGAAGTATTTTCTTCGTGTGTGTTAATACTATTAGCCCACTCTTCAAAGAACGAACGGAGTTTGAAGTCCTTATCGTTGAAGAATGTTGCAGTCCAAGTATCGAAGGTACGATCACCTGCGATTTTAACTGTTCTTCCTCTGAACGGAACTTCGATTACACCTAAGTTTGAACCAGGAAGTGCTGCGGATTTACAGAGTAAATTTACTAGATCTTGATCTTCCACCTGATCCTTGCTTAATGCAGCAGGGAACTGGATGTCGATCAGATACATATTGGGCTTTACACCTTGCCCAATAGTTTGTAAAAATTCTGATACGTTTGACCTTGCCATTTTTAGTTGCCTCTTTAATGTTTATCTAGAATAATAATTATCTACCAACAACTTCACTGAAGTTAACTCCAGTTCTTGTTGCAGTAACAGTAACAGTAACATAGTTAATTGAACGAGTTGGCTTGAGGAATAATTCAGCAACGAACTCATTTCTGTCAATCACTTCAGGGGTATTGTTACTCTCGTCGCAAACTACTAAGAAGTCTGTAACACCTCTACGTGCCTGTACCTCAGAAAGGTAAGAACTAATAGATGCATTAAAGTTACTACGTGTAGTAAAGTCATTCTGTTCAAAGAGTACGCCTTCTGCTAATGCTTTAGCTCTCTTCTCAACATTTAGGAATAAACGACGAACGTTAATTCTATCAAATGCAGATGGAGAAGCAAGTGCAGTCTTGTCACCAAATAGTACTGGACCTGAACCAGGCATTGATACTATTGGGTTAATTCTACTTGTATACAGATCGTCACGCTGTGCCTTATTAGGATTAAAGGCAAGTTTAACAACGTTCTGAATACCACCACGACTCATTCCAGCAGGAGAGAACCAATCATCAAGAATGTTAGAAGTAGAAACACAAGTACCTGCGACATCACCGTTACAACCGATATAACGATACTTATCGTTGAAGCGGTCATATGTATACTTGATACCACTATCGAGTACAACGTATGAACTAGATGCAATATTGTCAAAGAAAGTTATTGTATTAGTTAACTGTGTTCCTGGAGCAATAGCTGATCCACCAGATGTAGCAATCTGATTTCCTACGAATGGAGAAATGAATGCGACACAATCTTTTCTACTATTAGCAACACCAGCAACTGCTTGTGCTTTAGTAACTGTATCATTTTCACTAGACATTGATCCACCCATGATTACAAAGTCAACTGTTGTTTGCTCTGTATCAAGGAATTCGTTATATGCTGTTTGAATTTCTCCAGCAGTATAAGCATAGTCATCAACACCACCACTAAGTGCTCCACCAGCAGTAGGAAGAATCCTTGCTAGTTCTACAGGTGATCCAGATGTTGCTCCATAAGATGCAGCAGCAGAACCAGAGTTCTCACCTTGAGCTGCGTGCTCAGAAGCACCTAAGTCTGCACCAGCATAAACGTAATTAGAAAATTCGTTTACTGCATCTTTCCAATAAGATGATCCACCTTCAGGTGTCTTACCATCAGATAGTTTTGAAAGATATGTTTGACGCTCAACCACTGTGTTGTTACTTTCATCAATAACAGCAACGTGAACTTCGTCATTTGACAGGTAACGCTCTGAAGCAAATGCAGATGTTCCTGGTCTAGGAGCAATTGCTTTGTAAGTTAAACCTGTTGATCCGATTGTTTGTGCGTTCCAATCGAATGCAGCAACAGTAGCACCACCAGTAGCGGTAGGAGCAACTGCGCCATTTTGAATGATGTCTGCTGTGTTAGTTGTTACAGAAACAATCTCATGTGCTGTACCGTTACCATCAGTATAGTTTGCACCAACAGCCCAACCATGAGCGTTTTTGGTTACGGTATAATCAGCACCTCTGTCAACAATAACAACACGTAGGTTGTTACCATCAGCACCAGCGTATCTGGCAGCAAACTTTTCAGTAGTTGCTCCAGCATCAAAATCTTCTTTAGACGCAATCAAAGCACCAGTTCCAGATGCGGTTGCGTTCTTTACTCCACTCGCAGCACGTACAACAGCAAGTCTTCCACCGTAGCGTAAAAACTCGGATGCAACTAACCAGTCAGAAGCGTTTGCTTCAGCAGGTGTGCCGAAAGTATCAATGAGCTGTCTCTCGGAAGAGATACTTACAATTTTGCCTACAGGTCCAGTACGGAAGGATGAAGCGAAAGCACCTGTAATTGAAGATGCACCTACAACAACCGCATTGGATAAATCACGTTCCTTAACAACAACTCCAGGCGAGACTTGACTAGCCATGTTTTTACCTCGATAGATTCCAATTTTATCTAATAATATTTAGAAAAAATGATTCTTTCATCGGGGAAACCATGCATGAACTACCAGTCTGGATAGATTTCTTCCTTTATTTTCCTTTTCTTTTTAACTACTCTAGCAATAGTACATGCTTTACATTCATAAGAATAAGCAGATGGATTACCTTTCTTATTCTTACGAATCAAATAAAAATCATCTATTAAATCTTTTGTTTCTCCACACGATCTACATATCCTCTCCTTGAATAGGAGGTGTTCCAAGTCGAATTGACTTGAAATATCCATCAGTAGTTCCACATATAGGAGACCTCTTCTTGTTTATCTCCGTAGGCCCACAGATCTCCGTCTCCATCCATGAAGGTATCATCACCCATGCCATCGTCAATAAAACCAAAGGGAGCCATATCCTGTTCAATTTGTTCTCGTTGTTCTTCATAGATTCTTCTCCTAACATCTTGATCTGTCATTTCTTTGAAATACTCTTGCATGACTAACCATGCAAATAGTACTAGACACATAACCAAGTCATCATGGTATCCTTCATCTGCTTCCCATGCTTGTTTCTTTTGTACAAATGTAGTTAGCTCTTGGAAGATATGAAAATCATTAAACAATAATTTATCTTCTTCAATAATTGCTTTAAGGTTAGCACACCCTTGTTTCTTAACAGTGATACTCATCTTAACACCCAACTGGGTTTTGTTACCTGAGAATCCTTGTCCTACAATCTGACCTGCCCTACCTCTCATAGCACACATGAGTACGTTAGGATACTCTAGATCATAGTTTAACATTGCTCCTATACTATCTCCTATATCATTTACTTCTATAAGAATGTATGGATAGTTATAATTTTTTGCTACACCGAAGATGATCGAGGGAAACAGTACAGGCTTAATCTCATTATTTCTGTACTTTGCAACGACCTTATACGGCATCGTGGTGATATCAAACACGACGAAAGCAGAATAGTCGCCACCAATTCCTCTGGCAACGTCAACAGTAATAATGTATTCGTGATCCTTTTCTGCTCTCTGATAAATGTCAAGTCCTGCATTGCTTTGTATCGGTTCATTAAATGGTATCGCCTGTAATTTAGCTGGCGATATAAGAGTATCAGCAGATCCAAGAAAGTCGCACTCAAACTCTTGAGCGAACTGTCTCTTGGACGTGTTCTTCATAGTCTCCTCTTTCCACTTAGCATCTCTGCCTGGAACTTGAGACCAATGTACTTCGTTTGTTACATAACCATTCTTACCCCTCTGTGCATCTTCCCACATCTTATAGAAGTGGTTCATACCATTAGGAGTAGATATGATTATGACTTTCGTTGACTTACCAGAAGTAATAGTAGGATAAACAGAGGCAAAGAATTGCTCTGCAACATGGTTCGGAACGAAGGCGAACTCATCGAGGAAGAGGATATTGAACGACATGCCTCGGACAGCACTTGCAGACGTAGAAGCAGCCAGTATCTTTGATCCATTTTCGAGTTCGACGTTTCCTTTATTCCAAACCAATATCCCATGTTGCATCCATTTAGGTAAATTTTCGTATGCTAGTTGTAGTCTTCCTAAAAGTTCCCTTGCAGTACTAGCTTTGTTTGCAAGAATACCAATGTTAACACTATCATTGAAGATAGCGTAATGAAGAAGATAGGCGACCACAGTGGTGCTCTTACCAGTTTGTCTAGGAAGTTTCGCAATGTTAAATCTGTTGTTATGAAAGTCCATTAAGATTTCCTTCTGGAAATCATACATGCTAAAAGGTACTAGACCTTCATCCAAGTTAATGATCTGCATGTAATTGCAAGCAAAATATAATGGATCGTTTTTACACTTAATCCATTCTTCTACTTGCTTCTTAGTAAATTGTATCTCAGTACCTGCCTTCTTCAGGTTGGGGTTACCAAGATATACTTCTGTTTTAGTTGCCATTATAATACCTGCACAACTCCTTTAACATCTGGTATCTCCATCATCAACTTTTTTTCTATACCTTGCTTCAATGTCATGGTACTCATAGCACATGTTTCACATGCACCACCAAGTCTTACTTTAACATATCCATCTTCTATATCATAAAGTTGTAAGTATCCACCATCAGCTTCAATATAGGGAACAAGTTCCTCTAACACTTTGAGTACATTATCTTCTGTTAATTCCATTATAAAAGAATTGCACCTATAATGAACCCTTTAGCAAAGGCAAGACATAGCATTTGATAGTCAGTCAAATTAAACTTAACCTGTATCTTCTTTGCCATTGCTTTATCCCAGTCTTTAATCTTAGTTAAAGACTTACCTAGTTGTATGTTCCACATATTATCCCTCTAGTAAAGTACCGTGTGCTCTACGTATTTCACGTAGATCCTCGAAGTTCTTTTGCTTAGTACCACCATCGTATGACCAAGCATATCCTTCTTCGATCATCTGTTCATTTAATGAAACAGTATCCTCGCCAACATAGAGCCAACCAAGAAGCCTACCATACTTCCCAACGCCACCCTTAAGTTCTGTTCTAATAGTGAGTTCATCTTCACCTTTAATTGTTTCAGTTAGTTTTCCTTTCAACCAATTCGTAGCGTCTAGGCCCAGTGCTTTCTCTTCTAGGTCCCTCGTGCGTTTTTCTGGTGTGTCTACACCAGCTATCCTTACTCTCTCCTTCTTGTAAAGGTCGAAACCAAGATCTATAGTTACATCTATCGTATCTCCATCCAAAACCTTGTCTATCTTTGTCACTCGAAAGTTGTAACAACTCTTCCGACTCGGTGGTATCATCGCTCCCATAGTTGAATTCCTTAAGTGAGCTATTTATCATATCTCCAATTGGAGTCCTATCTTTCTTAGACTCATGCTCTCTTATCTTCTGGATCCACTCACCTGTAGGAAAGTCATGTCCCATATGTGCATCTGCCTTTGGTGCAAATGCAGTAGTACCTACGATACCACCAGCACCAATACCAATAGCACTAACAATAGCAACTACCTTTTCATTAGCACGAACTCTAAGGGTGAGCTCCTTCACATGTCCCATCATGTGTTCTACTTTCGCTTCCAAGATTGCTATCTTCGTCTCTTGGCTGTGTTCTGTCGTCATAAGTCATTATCCAATAAATTAAGTATCCTACTCCACTGAGTAGAATGCCTAGCATAATATTTATAGACCAAACTACTTCGCTCATAGTACTAATCCGTTATTCCATATTTTGTTAAATCATACTTAGGCAACTTCAATGGTTCATGTTTAACTACAGGTGGTTTACCTATCATATCCTCAAGGTCACCTACTATCTTCTTCTTAGAGATATGATATGGTGTTGGTGCATTTTGTAAGCACACTTGTAAACACAGTAGTTGCTCATCAGTGAATGTAAAGGTATGATCAGGCATGAACTGCACAAGAAGAATGAGGATCCCAACAATCAGGACATTCCATTTCCGTCTGATAGTTTTCTAATTTATGAATTAAATCATCCATTTGATTTGAAAAATATTCAGCACCTTTTTTCTTAGGATCTATACGTTCCTTTCTCCATTGACATGTCCATATCAATCTTTGGATATCACGTTCGTTAAACTGCATTAGAAGATATTATCATGATATGATATATAGTATTTTAAACTGTGAGGGATGGAGTCGAACCATCAAGTCCCGCAAGCAGAACAGCAGGGAAACAGCCTGCCACGTTTACCAGTTTCGTCACCTCACATTAAAGCCCTATTTAAGGGCTGAGATTATACGGGTCATTCCGATCCCTCCACCACTTCTGGGGAAGAAGTCAAAGTCAAGGAACTGTTCAAGTTCTTGCTCTACCCTACTTCTACCAAACTTGTCTATAATCAGTTGAGCATAACCTCCATCTGATATAGTGTAGAATGTATCACGCATTTGATCCTTGTCGGTACTCCTTTCAGCACTACCGATAGTTTCCATGCCACCTAATATAACGTCAATCTTTTTACTTGTGCCATCAGTATTTCTTGCCATATTCCAGAATGGTGATGTCCACTCAGGGAAGTCAGTAATCATACCTCTACCAATTTGTTTCTCATGATCATGGTCTATCTCCTTGGTCTTAAATGCCTCAGCCCATGATGCATATTTTTTAATGTTATATTCTTCCAATGGTACACCTAACCATTGACACAATTCTATCTCCATTTCTTTTAGTTCTTCTACACCACCCTTCATTTCAAATTCAAACATGGGGAAGATAGTCTCATGTCTACCTGGTACAGGATTTGGTTCTGCTCTATAAGATGTAGAGACACAGAAAAACCCTTCTTCTGAAGGGTTGGAAAGTAATTCATGTTCAAGCCACATCTGACCTGTCTGTGGTAGTGGCCAGATATTACCACCATAATTATAACTTGCTACGGTTTCTGGATCTTCACAAGCAGCAAGGATGCTTAATCTATTTTGTGTGTGAACTTCTAGAAAGTTTTTAGACAAAAAAAACGACCTCAATAGGCCGACAGCATCTGAAAATTCTCTTGGATCAATCAAACTCGTCATTATTTTTGGACAAACTAATCTATTTAGCAAAAAAAAGAGACCCCTCTGGGGTCTCTTTGAAGTATGTATCCGAAGGATCACATTAGGTTTGCAACCTGTACACGTCTGTAATACTTGTTAGTATTAGCAGTAAGTGCTCCAGAACCTTGGGTAAGACCTTGTGCGAAGGGGTTAGAAACCATTCCGTAACGAGTCTTGAAGCCAATTTTTGGTTGGAAGGTGTTAGGGTTGATCGCTCTGACTTGCTGTAGAGGAACGTAAGGACAGTAGAACAGTCCAGCGTCATATGCAGAAGTACCTTTGTAACCAGCAACATAGAAGTGCTTGTCACTAACGTTAGCAGAGTATGGGTCAACGTATACCTTGATGCGTCCGTTAAGAGTACCAACAAGAGTTGAAGATGTATCGTCTACACCAGTCAATCCGTTGTTACCATTAAGAGCAGGAGCGTAGTCAAGAACGCCAGCCATTCCAAGAGCAGATGCAACGTCTGCAGAGCAAATTAGAATGTTGCCCTTCCCGCGACGAGTTTGCTGCCCGATAGCGTTAGCATCTCTTTCGATCTGGAACAGAAGTCCTTTGAACTTCTCAACAGACCATCTACCATTACTGTCAACGTCAAGGTCAAATACACCTGCGTTAGCAACGTTTGCCTGAGCACCAGGTTTTGCACCTCTGTATACAGTACGTACAACTTCTCTGTTAATTTCAGCAAGGATCTCTGTTGAAAGAATGTTTGCTAGTTCAGACTCGGCATCTAATCCGTGGATTGCTTTCAAGTCTTGAGCAAGTTCAACTGAGTAGTCTGCTCTTAGTGCTCTACCTTTAGCTTCAACAGCAATTCTGTCGATGCTAAACGCCATTTCCATGAATGCGTTAGATGCTTGACCATCTCCTAGACCTTCTAGATCGCCTGTACCGAACTTACTTGAAGCAAGGTCGTAGTTAGTGGATGTTGTACCACCACCAGAAGCGTCGTTAATAAGACCTGGGTTCTTCTCAGTAGTAGCTGTAGGAGGAGTTCCACCCTTAGTACCAGAGAACTGTGCATCTGGCTCATTGAAGAATGCTTCGTCGCCAGTTTGATTAGTATATCTACTTCTCATCGCAAAGATAAGACCAGTAGGACCAGACATTGGCTGAACGCCTGCGATGTCATAAGCAATTAGCTTAGGCATAGCACGACGGATTAGGGAGATCAGTATTGGGTCGAAACCTGCAACTGCACCTGATCCAGTTGTCTGTGTGTTGATAGGACCAACGTTTGTTGGTGCCTCTGTTAGAACGTTACGCTCTTCTTGTAGAGCACGCTCTTGGTTTTCCAAGAGGATTGCGGTAACAGACTTACGATAGTTGTCCTTAATTTCAGGTAGACCATCATGGTTTAAGACTGGTGCCCACTTCTCTTGGAGTTTTTCTGCATTAAACATGCTAGATTTTCTCCGTTCTTGAGATTGTGTTTACAGTTTAGATTCTCTTAGCGAGTTGTTGTACGTACGCTGACATACTCTCACTAATAGATTCAACTTTTGCTGGCTCATCAGTAGAGATTTCTTCTGCTACTTCAGGTGTCTTTGCACCAAAGTAACTCTCTTTGATTTGTCCAAGCTTTTCACGATACGTCTCTTCAGATTTGAATTCGACTGCTTCGGCAAGAGAAGTAAACTTATCCTTTTGAACTTCTGCAAGTCCTCTAGAATATTCATTCAAGATCTCATTTTTACGATAGTTCCCTACCTGTTCATGCAGTCCAACGTTCTTTTCAATTTGTTCGTTGAGACGGGTCTCCATTTCATCAAGTTTCTCGCTCATATCAGCGACAACATCTAGACTCTCGTCTGGAATGTTGATGTTGCTTTCAATGAACAATTTCTTTAATCCTTCCATAAATGCTTCGGTAACTTCTGAACGTAAGCCACTCTCTATGGCAAGTTCGTTCTCAGTCATCCACTCTTCACAAGCATATGATAGGAAATTCTCTACGCGACCAGCGAACTCTTCTTTGATCTTTTCGAGTTCTTCACCGATTCTGGTCTCTGCTGTCTCCTTAAGTGAAGCAACTTTTTCAGAAACCTTTGCAGATACAGCGGCTTCAAATACAGTTGTTGCTTTCTTTTGGAATTCTTCGTCAAGGTCGGCACCTGCAAGAACTGCAGCGATGTCTTCCTTTACTTCTGTTTCGGAAAGTGTTTCTCCTTCCTTTTCTACATCGTCAAAGATCTTAGCGGAAAGTCCACCAGGCATTGCTGATGATGCACCACTAGGTTTTGTTTGTAGTGTAGAATCTTTTGTAGCACCTACAGGAGCAGCCGCTTTAGCACCAACGTTATCTGGTCCTTCGGGTTTCTCATTTGTGCTTCCACCAACCTCAACAGCACTGTTTTTTAGGTCGGATTTTTGTGGAGGAACTGCACCTTTCTTGATGGCAGCGTCGCCAGTGGCAGCATCTTCCTCGATTGTTTCTTCAGGAGACGCGGTTTCTGCGATCACCTTTTTGAATTTTTCATCAATACTTGACATTTACGTAACTCCTAAACGGGTAAAAATAGATTGCGTTAAGATTTAATAATATTATTTATAAATCATAAACTTCTGAGTAAAGACTCAAACGCGGAGATCTTTCTCTCAGCAAGTTCCTCTTTAGAGGGAGCGTTATCAAGGATCTCCTTGACAGCTTCTAACTGTGCTTCTTTGATTGCACCGTCAACTAAAGCCCATTCCTTTCCTTCGTATATACCTTGAACAAAAGCATCAGGTGCGGAAGGATCTGCTACTATATCAGCAGCAGTGGAAAGAATAAAGTCGTCAGCGACTATAGATGTAGTACCCTCTTTTCTAAGAGAGCCTAAACCTCTGGAAGACACACCTAGTTGTACACCCTCTTCAAGTAAGTTCTTTGCGATCTTACCCATAGGGGTTTCTAATAGTTTAGCCTTTCCAATGAAGTTCTTACCTTCAGGTTGTAACTCAACAATTTTGTGAGATACACGATCCAAGTTAATTGTTGGACCTTCTGGATGACCAAGTTCTCCGAGTGCTCTACCACGTTTGATAAATTCCTCATTGTACTTGCCAACTTCGCGTTCCATGGTTTCGTACTTATACATACGACCATTGCGGTTGGTGATCTCAGTTTGCAAAAAGACACCTTTAATGTAGGTACTTTTCTTACCGTCTTTTTCTTCGGTAAGGATCTCTACTGGTTCAATTTGTTCCGTGATCAGTTTCATCGGTTTCCTCTTCTTCGGTTTCATCATTGCGATTCATAACGTCTGCAGTTTCTTCTGGAGATGCTTCGCCTTCTGGAGGTAATCCAGTGGCACCATCATCAGGAACATGCGGAAACATTCTATTCGCAATATCTAACTTACTAACGTCCACAGCAGCGGCCGCTTTCACTTGTAACATGTCTTTGAGTTTTCCCAGAGCATCAGCTCTGTCATTATCCCAAAGCAAATCAACGATTTCTCGCCCTTGTGTAGCCATAATTAACAGTTATCTAAGATTTATTTATTACCGTTTGCATTTTGAGCTGCGGGTTTTTGTTTTGCTTGCTGAATTTGTGCCTTCTTCATCTCTTGATCAAGCTCTACATTTTCAGCATCTGCATCAATTTGTTGCTGATCTGCAGCAACCAATTGTAATGGATCTATTGCTCTACCAGACTTAATATCGTCTGCCATCTCAACATCTATTTCTTCCATCTCAGTTTCAGTCTGACCTAGAATCTGAGTGCGGATATATTCAACTGAGAAGTACTTACCAATGTAAGGATCCATCTGTCCAATGACATTTAATTTCTCTGTCATCATTTCTAGGTTCTTTAGTTCCGTGAAATGATTATCATAGAGATAGTCATATTGGATATGCTCTTTCATATCATCCCAGTCTTCAGGAGTAATAATTCCTTTCAGGATGAGTTGAGTTTTTAGAGTGTCATTAAAGACATCACTAAACTTTTTGCGGAGTTTACCCACAAACTTAGTGAACTTTAATTCGTCTCTAGTAATCTCAGATGATCTTCCAAGGTTAAATGATGTAGCAGAATCCAATCTACCTGCAGGAACATTTAACGCTTTGTAAAGTTTTGTTTGGAAATATTGCACGTCTGTCAATTCTCCAAGGTTCTGACCACCTGGCAATGTAGTAATTTCTGTTCCTCTACCACCTTCTCTACGTGGTAACCAGAAATCTTCCATCATTGACATGTATTTTCTGTCGTCTCTGATCTCTCCAGTGGCAGCATCGTATACTAATTTGTTACGATACCTTCCCATAACTTCACGTAAGTATTGTTCTGCCTTAACTTTAGGTAGGTTACCTACGTCAATATAAAATATTCTACGCTCTGGTGCTCTTGATATTCTGTATATAACTAGACTGTCCTCGATCATTCTAAGTTGATTGAGAACTTTAATACCTTTATGTAAGTAAGATAATACGATATTCCTATTGGTATCCATGATACCTGAGGTCACATAACAGATTGCATCCTTTGCAATTTTAATTCCGCTATTTGCAGATGTGTTCTGTAAACCTTTTGGATTGTATATAAAATACTCTTCGCCTTTACCGAAGTCATACTTCATAAACTCGTCTGCAGTTTTTGGTTTTGTTATCTGCCTTACTTTCTTAATCTTATGTGGATCTACGTATCTTACTTCTTTGATTCCATCTTGAGGTCTATCAAGATCAATTACTTTATGATAATATAAACGCCCATCAATGTACCATCTGCGGAACATCTCGTGGGCTTTACTATCAAATCCAAATAGGTTTTTAATATACTCAAATTCGTCGCGGATCATAGTCTTTACACTTTCACTAACCTCAAGGTTATCAAGGTTAACATGTACTGGACTATCGTTTTGATCTGCAACGATTGCTTCGTGTATGATATCTTCGATAGCAGAATCCACTTCTGGATGCATTGCCATCTCACGATATTTTTTCACCATGTCATATTCAGTCTTGAAGTTACCGTCTAGATCAAGATACTGACCATAGTAACCTCCTGCAATATAACTAGTAGCTCCGTCCTCGCTTGAAGGTTGGATAGGAGAGGGAGCTCTCTCCTTTTCCAATTTCTTCTTAAACGAGAAACCGAATAACTCTGCCATGATTTAATTGGTTTCTTATCCTTACTATTTAGTTACCCACCAGAAGTGGAAACTCCGACTCTATTCTCAGGTATACCATCCTTAGTGATGTGGTACTGGTATGCAAATTCAACATCAAACTCTTCGTAAGAATCATTGTTGTCATATGCCACAGCAATTTGTCCAACACTAACTGGCCACGCTCCAACTAATTCGTAAGAACGTAAAATTTCTAGTTTGTTAGCTCCACCAGAGAATTTATCTAACTGAGATACGGTGATATTTCTAAACACATCACTGATATCTGTCTGTGCAATGTTTGCATCAACACCGTTTGTTAATGAAATCCACTTCTCATATGCACTACGTAGTGCGAAGGAATCATCATTGTAGAATGTTGCTGTCCATGTTTCATAAGTTCTGTCACCAGGAACTTTAACAACACGTCCTCTAAATGGAAGTTCAACTGTACCTACGTTAGTTGCGGGTAATGCAGCAGACTTACACATGTAAGTAACAGCATCTTCAACCTCTGCGATTGTAGGATCAGTTACATCACCTGGCCATAGGTGACTAACTTGGAAGAGGTTAGGTCTTACACCACCTCTAATTGCTTGTTGGAACGTTAAGAGTCCCAATGGTTTGGCTTCTGCCATTTGTTTTGCTCCTAATTAATTATCTTTTGGGGACGACCTCTTCAAAGCTGACACCAGTACGTGTAGCGATAAAGGTCAATGTGATGAAGTTGATTGAGCGTGCAGGCTTGATATAGAAATCAGCCTTGAACTCGTTTGCGTCAATGACTGCACCAGTGTTATTGGTTTCGTCACAGACAACTAAGAAGTCGGTGATACCTCTTTCAGCTTGAATACCTCTGAGGAATGGTTCAACAACATTCTTAAAGTTGTTACGAGTGAACTCGTCATTAAGTTCAAAAAGAACCCCCTTCGCAGCATTACCGATAGTCTTTTCTATCACGTTGAAAAGACGACGGACGTTGATGCGATCAAAAGCAGATGGTGAAGCGAGAGCAGTTTTGTCACCGAAGAGTACAATACCTTGACCAGGAAGAGAAGTAATTGGATTAATTCTATTCTGATAAAGAAGATCTCTTTCAGTTCTTGTTGGTGAGAATGCTAACTTAACAGCATTCTTGATGTTACCACGATTTAAACCTGCGGGTGAGAACCAAGGTAAACCGTTAGCAGTAGTAGCAGCACATAAACCAGCGGTGTCTCCATTGCCAGGTATGTAACGATACTTGTCTGCAAATCTGTCGTAGACATACTTCCAACCATTGTCAAACACACCAAATGATGTTGCTTGCATTGTATCGTAGAAGTCAACTACGTTTTGTGCTTGTGTTGCGGAACTTGTAACTCCAACAACATCTCCTCTATATGGTGAGAGGAATGCAATACAATCTTTTCTTGCGGATGAGATTGTTAATGCTGCAGCTGCAATTGCTTTTGTATTGCTTTTTGCAGATGCACCTGATCCGATGTCGCCAGGACCCATGAGTAGATAATCTATCTCAACTGTTTCAGTGTCTGCAAACTCTTGCATTGCTGAAATAATTTCTCCAGAAGTTGCTCCACCTGATTCTGCACCTTTAATAAAGGTGTAAGAGTTGTAACCTAAAAGGTCAAAGGTAGTTGTAGCAGCATTTCCTTTGTTGTTAGTACCTGCAATATTACCACCAGTAATTTCTTGATTAGCACTTACGTCATAGATACCTGCAGATTCATGAGAACCCCAGTAGATCCAATTTGATTTGTCTAAAAGAACTTGTGGGTAATAGTTTTGAGCACCTTCAGATGTTCTACCATTGTTTGCTTTTGAGAGATATGTAAATTTCTCAACAACAGTGTTTGGTGCACCAGTAATTTCACCAGTTGCATCATACACTACAACGTGTAGTTCATCATTAGCACCGCCACGTGTTGAAACGTAAGGTGAAGTGCCAGGTCTAGGACCTATTGCTGACCATTTAAGAGCAGGCTTGTTTCCCACTGCAGGAAAAACTTCTTGCTCATCGTACCAAACTGATTTAGCTGTTACGTTAAGGTCGGTAACACCGTTCTCAATAACGTCAGTTGCTATCCAAGTGTCTGAAGTAATCAAAGAGACTTTGTTGTTAGCACCATCCCATGCAAAGATGTATCCAGACTTCGCACCATTAGGGCTAGCGGATG
>VTLG01003922.1_pt1 | contig 27852 bp, 41 predicted proteins | sample 4694571 | NCBI WGS metagenome assembly VTLG01 (sample SAMN12604809, study PRJNA352737) | marine metagenome | biome: ENVO:00000447; feature: ENVO:00000209|ENVO:00000569|ENVO:01000036; material: ENVO:00002151; isolation source: viral sequences binned using virsorter ...
CAGCGCGAAAAACCCTTAAAAGAATGCGCTGGAAGTACCTACGACCCCCCCTCTGGGACATATTGATATCACCGTGCCGTTTTTAATGCGTCTTGCAATGCCTTCACAAAGCGCTTGCGGTAGTGTTTTGCCACGCCTCGTACCACAATGGTCTTGAAAGGAAAGCGTCCGCCTTGATACGTTGCTTTAGGTTCCCATGCAACGAGCATCTTCAGCTTCTTCTTTGTGCGTTGATATATACCCGCGTTGCTCATGCCCTTCGGTGTTCCAGAGAAATACTTGTCTTTGTTACCGAGGAGTTTGCTTATCTTGTTGCGAGGGAGATTGCCGAATCTGTTTGTCTTCTGTTGAACTGGTACTGCAATTGCTGTCTTGTTTGGATATCGTGTCCCGCCTTTGATGTGATACCGCATGATCTTCGCAGGGCTTTCCTTCCACATTGTCTTGCCGAACCCTAACCCTGCAAAGCCAACGCGTGCTGTGAAATTATACTTGGTTGCCTTCAAGACCTGGACAGATCTAATAATGCCTTTTGTTGGTCTATCAAGGAAGCGTGGCAATGCCCTTTGAATAAAAGCACGCACATCAAATGCTGTTTGCGTTAATGCTTTAGCTGTTGCAAATGGTATCTGCTTCCGCTGAACGCGGTTAAGATAAGCGGTGAGTTGTTTAGTATCGGAACGTACTGACAGCATGATTGATCCCCGAACAGATGAGGGTTTATTTTTTCTGTTCAGATTATGTAAATCAAACCCGTCGAGCTATTTTATAATTTTACACCATATATATCAGCAATCCTTTGAATAGCTTTTTGATTGCTTTTTGATCGATTGCTCTTCTTATAATTAGTTCTTATATATTGATTATTATTATTTATTCTCTTCTGTGCCGTTTGCTGTCCGACCGTTGTGCCGACCGTTGTGCCGTTCGTTGTGCCGTTGCCTTTTGGAGTGAACTGTATTTTTGAATAATTACAGAGGGTTATAACGTTTCTTGGTTGTGCCGTTTGTTGTGCCGTTCGTTGTTCCAACCGTTGTATCGTTAGCTGTCCATCTTCCTGCCATTTTTTAAAGGTACGGCGCAGTTTATTGCGCGACCATTTCCATCGATTACACAAATATTCTTCCGTATGACAGAGTTGACCGCGCTTTAAATTATACCTTCGTCCATCCCATTTAAAATTGCCGTCTGAGTGATATGCCCAAAATATTAAATCGAGCCATGCCTGACCCTTTGAGAACTTCTCAGACGTCCATAGATCGTCGTGGAATAACTTTCTCAGGACAATGATATATGGTTGAGTATCGCTCACTGGTTTTGCTTATTCATAATCCTTGTGAGCACAGCATTCGGATCAGCAGGTAAATCATCCTTATTGAGGCGTGCCATGTTTTCTTGATCGTTCACAGCGCCCTCTAACGCACCAAACGGTTGTCCCCCTTCCCATATAGCCTGTAAATCAATCTTTGCGTCTGCGACCGCGTCAAGCATTTCTTGTGTTGCAGGAGACGGCGGTTTAGGCGTTACAAGATATTTAGTATCTTTCATGTGACCGCTTCTGGTTATTGTAATGTCGTAGCCTCGCGGATCGCCGTAGTCCTCGTCTCTACTATATTCCAGAATTGCACCTCTAATTGTCTTTTGGCGTATTTCAAGAATCTTTGGAACACCTTCATGAATAACAACAAACATCCAGAAATACTTAGGATTCCCCCCTCGATCTAACTCGGTTAATTCCTTTGGAGCTTTCTCTCCTCTAACGTATTTCCTGCGGTGTGGTATTCTCTTAACATCGCCATCAATATTCACAACCTCTTCCCATGCTTCCCATCCATCTATAAATAAATGTTCGTCTCCCATAATTCCCATCATGCGGAATCGATATGTTCCATTTTTGTCAAGGTTTAGCCAGTTAGATTGTATCTGGTCTTCCATTTCATAATCTGGTAAAAAATCAGCCATTTTTCTCTCCTAAATAGTTTTGAATTAATATTGAATCCTTCTCTATATATTCACTGTCGTCAACATCAATAATCACATCCGGCGATGATGGATTCTCAAGTGATGGAAGGGTTATTATTTTCTTACCGGACTCCTTATAAGCTCTTATTTCATCTGCATAAGCAGACGTTTTAATATCTCTCTCATCTACTTCCCGCAGCTTCGGAACACCCCACATTAATTTTATGGGCTTAGTTTTTCCCTTATTACTACGAGATAAAATTCTACATTTGTCGGAGCAATATTTTTTTAAGGTATTACTTGGAATAAAATCTTTTTGACAATTTCTGCATAAAATCGGTTTACGATGTTTTTTGCGGTTTTCCCGATAGTACTCACATTTTTCTTGGAAGTAACGTTTCTGCCAGATGCTTTGACAGCGTTTAGAACAGCGGACATTGTTGTCGCGGATCGGAGTAAATAACTCACCGCACTCAGTGCATTTGCGTGGCTCTCTAATCTTTCTTCGTTTGAGTCTTTTTGTGCGTGAATAACACTTACTGGAACACCAACGTTTATTGGCACGCTTCTCAAATAGGGTGTCGCACCCTAGACACTTTATATAGCCAGTTTGAATTCCACCCACTCCGGATAAGGCAGAATCTTTATTCCCCGACCGTAGGATTTTGGAGAGCCATTTTCCAACCATGATTTCCATTTCTCGATTGCATTATGAACGTGTAAAATACAAGACGCCTTCCACTCAGGCGGTAATTTAATAACATTGACGCAGTATGGAGCTCCGCGCTCAACCAATATGTGTACATATTCGTCAACGTGACATCCGAGCTCACGCCATACCAATATCTGAAGTCCTGCTTGAATATATAAACCCGTGTTATAAAAGTCGGACAACCACACTTCTGTTTTTCCTGCACGAACCTTCCGCGTCTTTATATCTGCCAATGCAGGAAAGTTTTCACTTGTTGCAATGTGGGAGCAATCAATATCTGGTCTCGCTTTTACAGGTACACCCATGATCTTGCAGAAGCCAGATCGCTCCATCTTCCCATTTTCCAAAAATAGCCTCGCGTCCGGATCAGACCATAGTGCTTCCATGCATCCTGTAGCCATATCGAGTTGAGCTCGTGAAATAGCTTTGCGGTGTCCAAGCTGTGACTCAAATTCAGCATATTCAGCTTTCCCAGCTTTCGTACGTCGGTCTATATCCGGAGCGAGAGCATATTCGCTTTCATATTCCCTAAACTGTGCCATGTGATGAATTAGACTCCCTTCGAGCATGGCGGGTGTTTGTTTGTCTGTTTTGTTTTTCTGTGCTACTGAACCTTGACCGCACCATAAAATGAAATCCATTAAATTATGCGCTGATAGATCATCAGTTGAATGGTATTTTTTCATGTCCAGGTCATTAACAATTCCTTCAGATACCATTTGGTTATAATTCATATTTCTCTCCATGCAATATGATTTGATATTTTGGCTATTACTTGTTGAAACGCTTCGAGCACGTCGTCTATGCTTCGTACAACGAAATAAAAGCCTCCGTAGTGACTAACACCGTCTTGAAAATTACGTTGCGCTGGTGACAGTTTTCCCGCCTTTGTCTTGCATTCCAGCCACACCGATATCGGCAGTCCTGCAACAATATATTCGCAATGGATATCTGCCATGCCTTTATTCGGCGCGGGACGAAATCCATCCTTAGTCGGAACACCAATCACGTTCATTCTCCGCATTGGAATTCCCTTGATCTTGCCGTAATCAAGAATGGCTTTCTGAATATTTGCTTCTGATTCTTTTAATGAACCCATGTCGTATTAAATCTGGAAGACAGTAAGAACGAAGGTTTGAACCGTCTTTGTGATATCTCGCGCAATCCCTGTATTGTTTGCATTTGTAATTGCATTTATTAAAATTCATAGTGACTTCTTTTTGAAATCCTCAAACTCTTGTTCCATCCGGTTAAGCGTTTGTGTATGTTCGAACTCTGGTAATATCTTTGACGCTATTCGATAGAACGTCTGCATATCCTGTTGCAGCGATTTGATTGCTTGAGTGCATTCAATTAGAATCTTTTTTTCTTCTGCGGTCATTTCAGTCAATTTCTGACAATTCTTTATTAATATAATCAAATTTTTTGACCAGCATATCTTTTGCTTTAGCTTCGACTTTCTTGCGGAGCTCCTCATCGAGAACCGTGCAAACCGCGCTGTGGTGCGTGTTTGTGGCTTTTGCTATGTCCTTGAGTGATATTCCTGCAATGCGTAACTTATCCTTAAGAGTATGTTTCATAAAATAAATGTGAATTTAATGCTTGACGTTATTTAAATTAAGATTATAATTGGTGTTCAAATAGGTATAGATTAAACAATATTTATACCAATAAGGATAAGACAATATTCGATAATATATTGCTTGTCAAATCTTTTTTTCACTATTGGAGAGAAAATATGAAATTAGATAAATGGCCTTACGCAAATCATGCAATACATACAACTCAAAACGCACATTTCAGAGAGGATTTCTTCTCATTAAAGGAAGGTGAAGCAGGAATTGAATATTATTCAGAATTATCCTGCGGGAAGGAAATACCTGATTTAATACTTTCTGAAGACGAGGACGATTATAATGACAACATTCAAGGCATCTTCCACTATATCTACAACACAGCTTCTGATCTTTGGCTTGTATGTTCTTACTTTGCCGAGAAGGGAAAAGACTTTTTTGTATTTTATGATTGCCAAGACGAAGATCGAAACAAGCATTCTTGGGTTGTTTGGCTACCAAATTCTAAACAACACAATGTCTTTCAAGGCGGTTTAAACAGCGGATTGAGAAATATATGATTAAAACAATAATAAAAGACGAAGATATCAAGCTACGCATTCGTGAAGTGATCAAACAGCACGGCGGGAATGCATCTAAATTTGCGAGGGACATAAAAGTGAATCCGGCTTACTTTGCAAGTGTCCTTAACTCGCCGGACAAAGGAATCAGCGCCACATTATTTAAAGCTCTATACAATCAAGGCGTGGATATTAACTGGTTGATTTCTGGCGAAACTAAAGTTTTAGATGAAGTGAACCAAAAGCTAATTGAAGCGGAAAATAAAATAGACGAATTGGAGGCAAATTTGGATTTCGCCAATAAAATGTCTAAGGAACTTAAACAATGGATTATGGAGAAAACAAAATGAAACAAACGCTTGTATTTCAGCTTGATAAACCTACTCAAAAGAAATGGGAAACTTGGCAAGCCCTTACACCTATTACGAATGAAATTTGTAACAAATACGGCTTAATTAATCAAAGCCGTATATATTGCAAAAATCTTAACACGGTAACTTGTGTCTACAATGCGCCAGACAATGAAGCAATTTTTAAATGTCATTATGAAGTAAGCAAAATTGAACACTTGCATTCAGTGCCTTCAACGTGCATATCTGCTAAACAATGTGAAGCGCCTGACGTAGTTAATCTTAAGTTAAATTTAACACTTTCTGAAGGTCAGCGAAATTTAAAGACTTTTGAACTATGGACTGAAGTTGCTAGAACTATTGATGCTCAATGTAGAATGCTTAACATATATGTTAAACGTACGCCAGACGTTGAAAATTTTTCTATGTATTTAGATATTAGTTTTACCAATCATTTTGATTGGAGTTACTTATCTTATTTCGCTGGTAACGCTTGCGGAAAAGCTGGTCTTGAGTTGCTTCATTATGAATCAATTGTTGATCCAGTTTGTGAAGATATTCTTGATAAAATTACTTACGTAACCGGAAAGCATAAACAGCTTTCTTTTTTACCAAAACTAAAACAGGCATAAATATGGAAAATATAAAAAACCTAAAAACCTTTAAAGGAAACAAACGCGGAGCTCCGTGGATTTTAAAACCCGTTGATCATAACACTTATTCTGTAGTAGATATTCCGAAGCTGAAACCGGACGAAGTCAATGTCGTAGAGTTAATACGAGCAGACGAATTATACGATCAAAAAACTGGTAAACGTAACTATCCAAAACCGGTAGTACTTTGCAAGGTTTCAGAATTGCCAGATGATTATAAAAATGATGAACAGAGAAAGTTTATCTGGCAGAAGATGAAGGATATTGAATCAAAGAGAATTTCATTTTCTGAATCAAACAGAACAGGAGCAGAAACATCGGTAAGCGATATGCTGAATAAATACCTTCTGAGTCCTAAAGTTCGAAAGGAAAAGAACCATTTTGGCAAGGTCAAACATCTATCATTTTTTAAGGATGAAATTGGTCATTTGGTTTTAATGGATGTTAAGCCGAGAGACATTCGTATTGCAAAAGATAAATTATTACTGCCGAACCCAAATGCAAAGCGCGGTGATTGTCTCTCAGGAAAAACTGTCAATAATTACATTCGATCCCTTCGTACTGCTTTTGAATGGGCAACAAAATATTACGACAATTTTGAATATAATCCGGTTTATTATGTCGAGTCTGAAGAGCAGGAAACATTTGAGCACCGAGAACTTACGGATGCAGAACGAGCTACATTATTTGGAATGATTAAACTGAGGACGAATCCAGATTTAGAAGGTAATACATCAAAAGAACTTCACGATTTTGTAACATGGGGAATATGGGTAGGAAGCAGGAAGGGAGAAACTTTGGCTCTCGAATGGGACAACATTAATTTTAAGAAAGAAGAAATTACATTCACTCATGCTCTTCGGAAATACGAATGTAAAGACGGAGAGATAAAAGATGGTAAACTAGAATTCACTTATAATAGAAACGTTCGAACAAAGGGCTTAAAGGCCTCTGTGAAGCAACGAAGCACATCCTTTGAGGAATTGCCCCAAATACGAAAACTCTTGCGTAGACGATGGTCTGAACGATCCGGTAACAGGATATTCTCACAGGACTGTCGATCTGCATGGGAATCATGCTTAAAAGCAGCAGGAATTGAAAACTTCCGTTATCACGACCTCAGGAAAACGTGCGGAACATATCTGTACCAAAACGATGTCTCACTCGAAGATATCGCTTACTATCTCGGACACAAAGGAACGAGCACTACAGAAAAGGATTACGTCCGGAAGAACAACGATGTATCTAGGAAACTAGGAAAAATATTGCAGAAAAAGATGGGTTAAAATGTGCGCATGAATGTGCGCATAAACTCCTAATGTGCGCAAATGTGCGCATTGATAAATCCCCTAAGTATTTGATATCTTTACATCCCCCCCATCCCCCGTCGGACTCATAACCCGAAGGTCGAAGGTTCAAATCCTTCCCCCGCCACCAGCATTTGCAAAGGATTACAGGGATTGCCAATATTTTGACTACCCAAAATGTGCGCATAATGTGCGCATTCTAGCTGTAAGTCCAGACAGCAGGGCGAGGAGCTTCGTCTGGAGAGAGTATGTCGATATGACAGTAACGTCGCTTATGTTCACCCCGCTGTGCTAGACCAACCCCACTTACACCGTGCTTTCTGGCTATATCAAGGAGACGTAGACAATCCGCGCCAGATATGAGGATGTCGACCGCTTTGCCTGTAGTATGAGGTCCGTTCTTAACCTGACTAATTTTATTATTATGCTCACGGCAACGAAACGCGCTTGTTAAATAAAGAGGCCGTTTCATCTCTGTTCTAATTTCCTCAAGTACTCGCAGCATATCATCGTGCATACCCATCCGCCCACAACCACAATGACACTCGAGCTCCTTAACTTTGAAGTGTGGAGTTACTAAAGTCACAAGACCCCCTATAAGAAAAGAATTAAACTGACGCCGAGTAAAAAAACGCACTGTACTACTCAGCTGAAATTATAAAATCCTTCAGGACTTTTTATTCAAGGAATCCTTCAACAATTTAACCAATTTATCATCTACGTCTGAATCAGTCTTTTTTGCTAAAGTCTCCAAAAGCAGAATAATCACCTTTTCGATTACTCCGCTGTTTCCCAAAAATGAAAACGCCATTGTTTTCACCACGCTTGCAATTACGATAGGCATTTTAATTACTCCGATGTATTAGTGCATTCATAGACGCCGTGTTCGCGTCGAGTGATTTTGACATTTCGTGCAACGCTTGATTAGAATTCTCTGCCAGCTGGAAAATCCTTGCGTCATTTTCTCTGTCTTGATCCTGAAACATTTTTCGTTCTTTTTGCGCACTGTCAAATGAGTATTTTATAAACCAGAAACTTGCACCGGCAACAACCGTCGGAACTCCAATAGTCTGAAGAATTTCAATCCAATCTAAAATTTCCATTATAACTCCTTAATGTGCGGTTACTTTGCCAAGATGTATTCGTAAATTTGTCACCATTTTGTCTAATTCTTTCAACTCATATTTTAAATATTCTTCTGCATCGAGCAAATTTTCGATTCTTATTGAATGAGATTGAACCGTTTCGTCTAATTCTAAAACCGTATTAAATAACCAGCTAACTATACCAATCAAAATAAAACCAAGCGCTGGAAGCAACATTTTAAATATTTGATGCTCAAAAACTCTTTGAGCGCCATTTCCATTATTTTCTGTTACTAATCTTGTTTTTTTAAGCGCCATTTAGTCCTGACATTCAATGTTCCTGAATACGTCAACGCATTGCCAGTATGGTCTTTTGTAATCGCGATTTTGTAGTCTCGTTCCGCGATATGGTTTGTCGTCGATATGGTAACCAAAATTTCCATCTGGACTACTTGAACAGCTAACCAATATTAAAGAAAGTATGATTAACAGCTTCACGGTTTTATGGTTTAGTAGGCCAAGTTACGTTTGTTAATTCTCCATCTGAATTTAAAACTGGTGATGAATTAGCTGGCAAATCTCTCAGTTTTTTTCTGTAACTTTTTTGATCTGAAGTCATCGTTAAATCTGAAGATGCCCACCAATCTGTTTGTGCAATTAAAATGTCTCTTTCATAACGTAAAACATTAGTTGCAATTTCTTCTTTTGATGGTTCCTTAATCGAATTATTTTTATCCCATTTAATATTATAATCTGGATCGATTGAACATTTTTGATCTGGATAATAAATTGTGAATATAAGACCTAAGTTTGTTTTTGCCATATTTTTATCCTGCTATTTCAAATAATGTCATTGATGCGGGTGTATTATCCCAATTAAAACCAATATATCCTGCATTTGAATTTGCACCAAAAGTATATGTATTTGCACTTCCTGCAGTTGGACTTTCATCTAAATAAATAACTGTATATGAATCAGTTGGGCTTGAGTTATGATCTTCCCTGCCCATCTGGTTATAAGTTTTTATAACTGAACCTCCACGCTTAATGAAACCTGTCCAATCTTTTGAGCCATTTGCACTCATACTCATGACAAATGTAATCATTACTAATATATCTGAACCAGTTAAAGGCGTAATTGCTTGTGATAATCCAGAATCAATATCAGTACCAATATCTTGGGTTGATTGTGTAGCATGAGTGTCATGCTGTATTTGAATAATATGTCCTGCCGGATATTTCAGAGTGCTTGACGGTGCGCCAAATGTAGCAACTCCGCCTGTTTCACTTATTGCCGTTACGTTGTTTAATTTTAATACTGCCATTTAATTACTCCTATGGTTTTGGAAATTTATCTTTGGTTTTTTTCAACTCTGCTTTAAGCCCTTCGACTCCGGAATGATACAGAAGGTCGAATTGCTCTGCATATGAAGGATAGTCAGCTTTACGATCTCTTTGGTATTGGTTATCTGAATGCTCTTTCTCCAACCTTTTTTCTTCAGTTTCAATTTCAGAATCAGTTAGAGGAGTTTGATTATTTAGATATGTAACTTTATCTCCTTCAATAAATATTTCTCCTTCAACTAAATTATAAATTGCTTGGCTTCTAAAACTCATACCTTTACCTCCATAGCTATTATTCCATATGATGCGTGGGCTTCATCACCCCCACCTATTCTTTTCCCATCTAAATAAGTGTAAAAACTTGAGTCTTGAACCCTAATAAAAAAACCATATTTAACTGCACCTGTTATTGAAGCAGTGTCTGTTATCGAGCAAGACATTGGAACACGAAAATCCGTGTTATCACATTCAGCATAAACACACCCCTCACCTGTAGTTGATGAACCTGCACCAAGATTATTCAGGTCACTTGAAAAACTATCGTTTGAACGCATTACTGTTGCCGAAAAGTATTGAGAATTATTATCCATTCCAAAACCACCACCATTAATCATATATATTAAATGTGTTCCTGCTGTTCTAGTAATTGATATATCCCAAGCAGTAACCCTTACCCAAGTTGTACTATTAGTAGTAATATCGGTAGTTGAGGGTGTGTGATTATATGTTTTAACTTGAATAATGTGACCAGAAGGGAAAGTCACCGTACTTGCTATAACAGGCTCAGCACTCGACGTTTGAGATGCTAAGTCCTTTCCATTTAATTGTAGTGTTGCCATTTAATTACTCCTTAATCTGGTTTAGTTGGAAATACGATTTTTTCTGGATCAGCATTAGACGCTGGTAAATCTCTTAAATCTTTTCTGTATTTTTTCCAAGCATCTGACATTGTTACATCAGAACCAGACATCCAATCTGTTTCTTTTAAAAGGTTTGTTCTTTTCTTTCTGACCCATCTAAACTTTGCAGTCTTTTTTGCTTCTTCACTAACTGCATTTAGTTCATCTTCTGTTGGTTGTGTTCCAATGGAATCATCCCATTTATCTATTTTAATTTTTCCATCTCCATGTTGAGAAACAGACCAATCTTTGTCTGAAACACTATCTGGAAAAATGTGTTGAATACATTCTGCTGTGTTAATTGGATAACTCATAAGTCACTTGTTCCTACATAAGTTGCTGAAAATTGTGTTGTAGTTGTACCTACGTTTTGTGTTCCCCCTTCACTGTGATACACAAATACACTAACATAATCATTCGTATCTAATGCAAAAATACCTGAACCAGAAACAGAAAGATCCGCATTAGCAATAGGCGACTGAATTCTTACCAACCCTGTTACATCTGCTGGTGATGCTCCGTTTTTCCTCATTGAACCAATCAACCATTCTTGATCATCTATGCCTGGAATATATACTGAATATGAACAAAAGTAATATCCAGAAACAGTTGGAGTCCAACGACCACTTGAAAATTTACCAAACATATCTGCATCATCACTTCCTGCTGATCCAGTACTTGTTACTTTTGTCCATGTCCCAGTAATTTCAACATAAGTGTTATGGGCAATAGATTGAGTTGAACTCAAATAATAAGAACAACCAAAAAAGTTATGGTTCAGATAACCTAGAGAATTTAATTCTCCTCCTTTTAGAAAATCATAATTATTTGTAACTGTTTTTAGCGAATTAGGTTTTAATGTAACCGTATTTGCTAAAACTGGTTCATCTGATCCAGATTGCGTAAATACGCTTTTTTCATTAATTTTAAAATCTCCCATTTTTCACCCTATAATGTTAAGCAACGCACCTGAAGCAATATCCAGATCAGTTGTTACATCTAAGCTGGTCGTTACGTTTAAGTTGCCGTTTACAGTCAGACTAGGAATTGTTATTGCTCCACAAAGCAAAGTAGATTTTCCAGCTTCTTGAACAAAATTTGCTTTCAAAGTTGACATATTTTCCGTTAAACCCGACGACAAGATTGTTTGCTCACCGCCAGAACCTTTCATAAATTTCATGTTTCCCCCTATGCGTCGTCAATGACTTCAAATGATACAAATATATCAGCGGTCGCGGGATTTGCTCCTGCTTCCAGTTGATCACCTTCCATGAGATATATTGGTGAGTCTAATACTATAAGTGAATCGTCAGCGGATAAATTAACCGTACTTGCAAGTGCAAATGTTCCTGCATTGTCTTCCGCGTCTGCAATACCGCCTGACGTGTAAGCCACTTTAGTAACCTTCACAGTTACGTCCGTTGCGTTAGTCGCATGAGTATTCGCAACACCAATATAATTAATCTTTAATATCTTATTCGACTGACAAGTCATAATGTCAGTGTCCACGGCGGTCGTAAGAGCCTCACCCATCGACTGACCGTAAATCGAACTAACACTTACTATGTTCGGATTAGCCATTTGTTTTTCCTTTCTAGTTAATTATCCGAAAACAATCGACATAGCGATCATCTTCCCTGTTGAACTGACCAGTTTCCATTCTGATCCAGTATAATATTTCATGGCTCCGACATTCGTGTCGTACCATAGCTTGCCTGTAGCTGTATTAGATGGAGCAGAAGACCCCGAATTGCACGCTTCCATTTCCCCAAATAAAATATTCAAATCCGCACGGACGTTAGCGCCCGTATCATTGCTTATTACATAATCGTGAGTATTAGCCATTAAACCCCTCTAGCAATATAATTATAAGTTCGCGTCTGACTTGCGCCTGACGAATTGTAAAAATTAATCCCAAATCCAGTTTTGGTTTCTGAAGAAATAGTCATGTAATCACCGGTCGCCATATTAATAGGAGTAACTACCAGATCAGGCGTTTGATAAAATGGAGTTTCATAAGTTATGGTTGCCGAAGTCTTGGCGCGATCCGATTCTAGTTTCTGAACCATTTCGACAATCAATTCCAATTCCTCTAGCGTTAATTGAGTTGTCTCATCGTACTCTCTAAACGTCGCCCGCATCTGCATTCCACGACAAAACGTGTCCATGACTATGAAAGTCTTCCAGCCAGTCCATGTTGCCGATCCACTTGCAGGATCATCGTTAGTTGTCCGCAATTCAAATTTCATTGAGTCCAACTTGAATTGATCTTCCCATGAAGCACGCAAATCAACCTTACCCCAATAGTCCATGTGCGTTGATCCATCTGTAACAGTTGTCGTGAAGATGTTTTCAGTCCTAACACGCGCCGGAATAACCGCGCCTAAATCACGAACTAGTCCAGTGTATGTAGCGGGCGTGTCACGACCACCTAGACCGTCCAGAGTGTACCAAGTGTCCATGACTCCTAGATCAGCGTCATCCCATAATGCTGAACCTAAAAATCGAAGAACATCTTTTGACGGTGATCCAATCGTTAGCTTATAAAAGCCATCTATTGTTCCCGCCCACGCTTGTTGCTCCGGAAAGGTTGCAACCTTCGTAACACCTTGAACTGTGACGTCTGATGAAGTTTGAAAAGCATCTGATTCTGTACCAGAACTATTAATCCACTTGGCAACATAATCACCCTGCAACGCTGGCAGTACAACCGACGTTGTTCCGGCGCTTGCCTTACCTACAATAATAGCGTCCGCCCACGTTGTTGAACCTTCTTGCAGGACTCCAATCGCCAAGTGGTCTAAATCTGTAGTATCGGCAGGAGCGTCCCATGTAACGACTGCATTCGATCCATGAGTTGAAACTGAAAAACCAGAAACGTCAGCTGGCGGTGATGATACACCCTGCACAAGCTGATCTGATAATGTGTGCCAATCTGAAGTTGCACCCGCTGTCGATCTTGCACGGACTCTAAAATCAAATCGCCCTTTTTCAAAGTCGTTAATGATTCCACTTTTTGAAACACTTGAACCGCCGATTTTCCAATCAGTATCAGTTGTTTTTTTATATTCAAAGTCATAACCAGACGTAAGTTCGTAAACCTGATTATGTGTCCATGTAAGCGATATTTGTATTCTAAGTCCCGCGCTTGCAACGGCTGAATAAGTGCTCTCAGTCATCAACATTTCTGTTGGTGCATCTATTTCAAATATGTTTGGCAGATTGGTATCTGGTATTTCAGCTGGTGCGTATGCTTGATCCCATGTATATGTCCCTGCTTGATATTCAACACCGGATAAATTAACTGTTCCATCTGCATTGATTCCAACGCTTCGCACAATAAACTTTTTTGCTTCCCATGCTGGCGTTGAATGTGTTATTGAAATTACATCGCCAACGGTAATATTAAGTGCTTCAGCTGTAGCCGTAAATTCAAATCCCATTGAATTTCGTGATAATAAACAAGTAATTTGTGCTAAAAATCGTGCCTGTTGATAATCGGTAACACTTTGCAAATTAATTGCTTTTTTTAATGGGACATTATTATCTTCAGTAAGAAATGTTGAATATGTCGAAGAATTTAAATTAGGCCAACTAACCTCATCTGCTTTCCATGATTCAGCTGATGAAGAATCAGTTGGACTAATTTTACGTTTATTAGTGAATTTTGCTGTAACTTGACTAGCACGTTGGGATTTAGTTTCTCCAATAACTTTAAACCCGCCTACAATATGGCTTTCGTCAAAATCAAATACATTTGAACCTGTATAGACTTCATCAATATGTAATTTATATTTTCCATCAACAAAATGCAGTTGTCCGCCACAAGAAGACAGAATAGTTTTTACATTTTCAATTAATGGCTTTTGTGTATCTAAAATTAAATTACAGCTATATCTTGCACTATATCCATAACCAGTATCGACATCCTCATCGCAATGATTTTGCGCCGTAGTAAAAGATGTATCGTCAATTTCGTCCGCTGGAATTCCACACCCATATCGTGTGTTTGTTAAATAATCTTTTAATATAACAGCGGGATTTGAAGTGCCACTTAATAAACCTTGAACACGAAATTTAAATTTTGGTAATTTTTTATTTGAATATTCTTCAAAATTTGAAAGTTTTTTGAAAAAAATGTCCACATGAGCCACACCCTGTAATCGGTGATTATTCGACCACGATGTGTTTGGAGTTGATGAATTATCGTTGCCAAAAGTAAAACTATATTCATCTGATGAACTTGCGTTTGCGCCTTGCGTATCTGTTCCTGTATATACCTTCGTCCACATTTCATAAGCAACCCCGCCAGCTGTTACTTTTGTTCGTCCACCGCCGTCATTGCCAGTTAGAAGAAAACCCGCATTATCATTTATAGTAATATGATCTACACCGGAAATTTCACCCTCACTAACGACAACCGATTGTTGCCATTCCCCGCCTTCATGATATGCGCCAGTAGTTAAAGTTGCGCCCTTGCGTTGTTCAAGATACACGGTTATTCCTGTGACTTGCCGTTCACCATAAATTACAGGAAGTCCACCAACTTTAGATAATTCCTTTAATTCACCACGGCTTAATCCGGTCTGCCATGCAGTAGGATCATAATCCGGTAGCATATGTGGCTGAAGCATTGTCTCGCCAGCTTCGCCATAACCAATGTAAGGAATCATGGTTAGTTAAGATTGCTTAATGTTATAAAATCAAAACCTAAGTCTGCTGGAAAATATTGTTGCTGACTTTCACTTGTAGTACGTCGTCCAGACCTTCTATTAAAATCACTCCAATGATTTGCAACCGACACATTAATGATTGATTCTTTATCATTATCAGTAATGTCCATTCCTTCAATTCGTCCAGAAAATATTGAAACCTTTTCAATAAGTGCATTTGTAGACGCATTTATAAAAGCGCGATAAATAGTTACTTTTTTATTTAGATGACCATTATTTAAAAAGTCGGAAAGTAATGTCTGATTGACAGCGCTTAATTGTAAATCTACTGAACCGACGGTTAGTTTAGAAGACTCTTTTATGTTGCCAATATTTAATAAAAATCTGTTTGCAGTATATATTTCTGTAACGCCAGCAACGGTAAACGAAACCGAATGAGACTCCTCGACTGCATCCATTTCTGTTACTTGGTTCATCCATATTTGTTCGTTTCCTGTACCACCTTTAAAAAATTGTATATATGAGCCGGATTTAATCCCATATTTGTTACTGGTAACAGTCATCCCACGTTGTAATGAATCGTATTCATCAACCTTTATAACTCGATTATCTGCATAAACATTACAGTCTTTGGTCACTACATAATCGCCACTTCCAACACTAATATCTGAAGAAAAATCGGTAAATCGAAACGTAGCATTTAATTCCAATTTAACCAAATGAGCCATGACAAATGAAGATGACGCGAGTTGTGTTTTTATAGCTGATGAAAGAGCGCGTGTCATAATACTTCTTCCATATCCAATTCAAATTCAAATAATCCCATTGTTCCGGTTTCAAATTCCTGCACGCGTCCTGTAAGTGCTACCGTAAAAGGAACAGCTGTATATGTAATGGCTGTATCATTAGCTGGTGATATTATTAGTGCTGGTTCAATACTAATTGTTGAATTTCCAGAACCATCGCTAGTAGCGTCAGCTGTAACCACATATATTTTGTCGTGGTTCGCAAATTTACAATAATCCCCCGCCTTAAATACAGTTATGCTTGCATTCCAGCCGTCCGTAATAACACTTCGACCAGTTTGTGACGCTCCATTAATTAACGGTGTGCCAGCTGGCGAACCTTGCGGTGCATTGACGACTGGCGGTACTACTTGGAACGATTCATATTCTCCACGCTGTGCCATAATGAACGCATAAATCGGAGCAAATTGCGCCCGCGTCATTGGCGGATATTTTGCTGTCATCTTGAAAAATTGACCATGTGTTTGTCTTGCTTGCCGTCGTCCGGAAATTGATCGAGTAACAAAACTCGGCTGAACAGACGAAATATTAAGTGAACTAAATGCTGGCGATGATGGGAGCGTTCCACTCATAAGTCATGACTCATTTGACGCATTCCTTGTTCGCGCATAGATTTCTGAATTACAGACACAAGCAATGCACGTCGATCATTAAGCAAGTCATCAATCCCCTGCGCGTCTACTGCATTTATATTGATATTTACAGTATTCCCGCCCATTGCATTGTTCGGCGTGATCGATCCTGTCTGTCCAGGTGTAAATAATTCTGCGCCAGCTTCGCCAACAATATAAGGTTGACCACTCCGGACAGTACCGCCCATTTCTTTTCCTTCGTATTTCTGGCTTCTAATTCTGGCGACATTTGCAAATCCAAGTCCTGCGATTATCGATGCGAAAGCAATTCCTACTGGGGGCGGTTGAATTGCAAGTGCTGCGGTCGCTGCTTTGTATGTATTCATTATTGATTCAGCAATCGCTAACGCTTTACTTGCATCAAACCACGATTTATTGTAGCCCTTCATCTGATGGATCATTGCAGTTGAAGTAGAAATTGCATTCGATAATCTTTCCTCGTTTAATTTATCTTCTTTTTCTTTTAATTTATCCAAATCTGCAAGTTGTGCTTGAGTACCTTCACGCATTGCTTGCTGACCCATGCCGTATAATTCTGCTTGTTCTCGTAGTTTGTCATTTTGATAGCCGATTTCGTCTGTTCGGCGTTTTTCCATTTCTGCAAATTCTTCTGAATATTCTTCTTCTAATAATTCAATCGTTTTTTCGTGTTCAGCATTCAATAAGTTTTGTGCAGATATGGCTTTTGTATATCCTGCGAATTGTCGAGCCGATGCATTTTTTTGCGCTAATTCTTGTTCTTTTAATATTGTTAATTTTTTTTCTTCTAATTTTTTCTGTTTTGCTGCTTCTTCTTTTTGTTTTCGTTGTGCTTTTAATTGTGCATCTTGCCGTTCTTCAACTTGTTTCCGCAATTCAATCTGGACTTCGATCTCATACTGTTGTTGCATCAAATTTTTGAGAATAGCTTTCTCATTTGTGATAACACCTTGATCGACCCTTGCTTCTTGAAATTTGCGTATTCTGGTTGCCGTCTTTGAAATTGAAACATCTAATTCATCGTATTCTTCACGAAGCCTTCGCATACTCATTGTCTTTGTAGGATCAAGACCCATTAGTAATTGAAGTGCATCTGTGACCTCTAATATTGCCGGAGAAAGTCCTGACAATAGCCGTGTGGTCATTGCGCCGAACGTATGGCTCAGAACATTCATTGCGTCGTTTGCTTCTTCAGCGTCGCGGATAAAAGTCTCACCAATTATTCCACCAGTTAAAACAAGTTGTTTCCGCAAATCCGCAAGTCCTTCCGATCCATCCGAAAGCATATTGACCATCACATGACCGGATCGACCAAACAGCGCCATTGCCGACGCCATTTTCCGCGCCGGATTGTCCATGTTCTTATAAGCGTCTGCGACTTCGTTTAATATTTCTTCATGGCTCTTAAATTCTCCATTGTTCTTTTTTAATTCAATACCTAAAATCTCAAGTTCACGTTTAGCCAGACCGATCCCTGTTTGTGCTTCACCTAAATTTTTCGCAAATTTAATTAAATTATTGTCCATTGTCTGAAAGGTTTCGCCGGACTGTTCACCAGCAAAACGGAACGTCTGCAAAGCCGTTGTGGAGATTTGCAATTTTGTTGACAACTTACCCATCGCGTCTGCCATTTTTAACTGCTCACCTGCAAAATTAACAAACGCACGAAGTGCCATTGCACCTGCCAAAGCCCCAAAAGCGCCCTTCAATGCAGTAACGCCTTTCGACATTTTACCGATGTTACTATTCACCGAATTAAACGCGCGTTGCGTCTTATCCGTTGCCGTAATTTTAATGTTAGTGCTAGGACTAGCCATTATTTCATTCGTTCATTTTTTAAGTCGAAATATGCCGACCATAATTGAATTTCAAGTGTCGAAAGTTCCATTATTTCTTCCAAAGACTTGTGTAGAATTTCTGCGAGTTGAAAACAAAAATAAATGTCTGGTTCATCATTTAAGTTTTTTTTAGCGTTTCATGATCGTCGGACTCTTGACCCATTTTCGTTACAATTCCGCTCACCACATCCGGATCAACTTCGTGCATAAGACTCGCCATGTGTCCTTCTTGAAACAATGGCTTACCTTCTTTATCAAGTGCGCGGATCACCAAAGTCATGCACAACGCTTCCGAACTTTTACCATCTGAAACCAGTTTAAAAATCTTTTCTTGCGCCTTGAAGTTAATCAATGGCTTAAAATAGATTTTAAAAGGCTTCCCAGACTCGCTCCACTCCGGAACATCTAAAGATAATAATTCACCATTTAGACGTTGCCGGAAGTGTGCGGTTGCTTTTTCAATTGCAGAAGGTTCAACATTATCCATGCTTCCCCTACGCTACGACGGTCAATGCCCCTGTACCTTGAAGGGTGATTGAACTTGTGACTAGATCACCGATTGCGCCAGATTGACTTGTAGCTGTCACAATGGCTGTTCCTGCGAAACTCTCAGTCTGTGAAGATGTATTTGGAAATATCTTAATGTCTACGGTTTCGCCAATAACCATATCGGCTTGAACCGCGTTCGACAAATCGTAGAGAAGTTCACAACTAGCAGTCCATGATTTAATACCAGTTGTAAAAGTCTTTGCAGTTGCCCCCATGACTGTGGATTCTATTGAGTCGGTTGATTCTTCTACTGACCAACTTTTTAGGTTATTAGTTGAAGCCAGAGTCCCGCCAGTTGTAATTGCCTGAAAGACTCCATCTTGTCCCTTGTATGTTGCCATTTTTATACTCCTTAAATTGCGCTTTCCGGCGCGTTGTCAAGATTACGATACTCAACTAAATAATTGAGTCGCACAATGCCGATTGGCTTAGCACCCTCGGCGTTAAACTCTATTTCTGTTGAAGATAAAAAACTGTTATTTGCTAATGAATTAATTGTTACATCCCCTGCCAATGCTACCTCTACTTCTTTCGATATTGTGTCCAGCGTGTCATCCGGTGTTGTAGCTCCAACAACGCCTTGCACGATTACATTAAGAAACCTGGTCATAGGTCTAGGTGATGCCATTTCTGTTACTTCCGATTCCTCGCTCGTTGTGTAAACAAGCAAGCAGGGAAGCGAACCATCCTCAACAGGATAAACGCGTGATTGAAACACGTTGCTTCCTGTCGTAGATAAACCAGTGACATCCGTCGCGATTCTCTCGCGTATTGATTGACGAAGATGCGCCATCAGACTCGTAGCCTCAGTTGCGTCATGCCTTCGTTATCAGGAGAAACCTCAACTACAGAATAGCTGACTCCAGATATCGCAAGCGTGTCACCATGAGCAACATTTGGGACATCCGTAGTTCGAACAACCGCAACCGGAGATGACGACTGTACAGTAGCTTCTCCCGCTGTCTCCTCAAAATATTCACGCTTCAGCATTGCAGTTATAGTTGAACTACTAGATGCACTCGTGTCGGTGAAGGTACAGCTGGAGCTCCCAAAGTCTTGAAGAAACTCCAACCGCATCTCATCTGATTCGACTGCCATGATTATTTCTTACGTTTTGTTGGCGCTTCCACATTTGAAGATTTCAAACCGACTGAACGGTTAGTATCTTCTGGTGTGGCTTTGCCTGTATCACATAAACGTCCTGCTTCCGATGAGTCCATCAATATATTTTCGCCTTTATTGAAGGTTCGACCCTCAAATTCGCAGTCTTCAAGAATCATTATTTTCATGACTTAGCCTTTGGTTTGTGTTTTTTTTCATGAGAAGCGCCGGAATGTTTTTCAGCTTTTCCCATAAAAATAAGTTCTTGAGCAATATGATCTTCGACATCGATAGACGCCCCCGCTTCAACGTGAGCGCCTTTAATCGCGCAAGATCGTTTGATCTTTATCTTCATATTACGTTGTGTAGTCCAAGCAACATGCGAAGGATTGTGCGTGCCTCACAGCTGCATCGACTTCTGCAAATACGATGATCTTAACGCCACCATCGTTGTTGCCGTATGGATCGACTAGTACATCAGGACTTGAACCCCAACTGCCCATCATAAGCTGACTCCAATCTCCGAATATCATCGCAGAGCATGAACCACTTGTACTTCCCTTCGTCAAATCAGAAGGAACGTCAGTAGTGAATCTGATAGGATAGCCATACAAAGACGACCACGGATCATTCAGAATCATTACTGAATCTGAAGAAGCGACCCTTGCAGTATTGGCAAGTTTAGACTTAACTTTTGGATTCGTACAAAATCCTAAAGTACCCTCATTTAAGACGGCATTGTCGATTTCAACTTCCTTGACAAGACCAGTAACGGATGCCCATGTAGGTGCACCTCCGTTAGTGCCGATTGCAATAGAACCTATCGAAGAAGTTTTTGTTACACCAGTGGGTTCATTCGAACCTGAACCCTCAATCATCACATCTTGAATTTTAGATGCAATTGCAGAAACTAGGTCATCACGAACGATCTGCTCAATGCTAGGATCGCTCTCTAAGAGCAATAATCTACTGACTGTAGTCCTTGCACCTAAAGTACGAGCTTGCATCGTGATCTGTGAAGTTGCCTGAGTGTTGTCACCAACGTCTCCAGACTCCGCAACAAATCCTGCGGTTGCAGCTGCGATTTTAGGAATCTGCACCTTCGTAGTAAGGCCGGACATGGTACGCATTCCGAGCTCACTCAATACCATCTTGGAGCGCAATGCACCGATCCACTCAGATGCCAGTTGTGTGCTTGGTGCGAAGAAGCCCCCCTCTGCATTAGTACCTACGGTGAGCTCACGCTTTGCCGTGTACATATCAGAGCGCCATGCATAATCTGGCACATAGAAACCCTGCGGTTGCTTACCAGATTTGTGTGCCATCTCCTGAGACATCTCAGCTTCAAATCCTGCTCCACTCCAATCCCCACGAGATGCAGCATTGAGTGCCTTCAGAAATGAATAACGCTTCTGTTCCTCTGGCTTAATGTCGACTGGATCGTCTAACGGTGACACAGGTTTAGTTGCGATTTTATCCAACAATAAAGTGCGGAACTCGTATTCGCTAACTTCATTAGCAATACATTCTCCTGCAAAGTCACTCATATTGTGGCGAGCTCCTAATGCCTGTATTTCTCGAATTTCTTTGTTGCGTTCAGCTAGTGCTTCCTGCTTAACCTTCTCAGCATCGACACTTGGCTTTTCGTCAACAATTTTGTTTTGTTCTTCCATTTTATTTTCCTTAATAATTGGTTGTTGAATTTCAGCGCGACCCACGCCAATATCTCCCCTGTCAGCAGGAATACTTACCAAACTGACTTCAAGCGGAGACCATTCAGCACGATATACATCTACGCCGTCACGTTGTTCATCCTGCTTGTGTAAATTTGTAACAGAATAGCCAACGCTAATGTTTGTCCTTATTTTGTCGTTCACATCCTGCATAATCTCTGATGCGAGTTCACTTTTTCCAAAGCGTACTCCTGCACGGGACTTCCGGTCAGTTTCATCAATAGACGCGGATTCTATTACGCCAATCTGGACTTCTGGATCATGATTAAGAAGCAACGGAGCACGACCGGACGTAATAAAATCCATGTCAATATCCTCACTTCTGTGACTTAATATTTCCCATCCGAAGCTACGCATAACTGGTTCTTCAGATGCAAATGACAATTGGAAACGACGGTCGTCCTCGCCTTCAGCTCTCTCGAACTCTAATGCGATAGTCCGCGTGTCCAGGTCTTCAAATTTTTTGCGTTCTTCATTCGTTAGTTTGTTCATCTTTCACCTCACTATCTACTTTAGGTTGTGCGGGATTTTTTGCCCCAAGTGGTTCTAGGTTAATCTCCAAATTAAATCTCTCTGCCATTTCTAAATCAGCTTGTAGTGTACTGAAGGTTTCTTCCACATCTCGTCCGGATATTTGTTGTGATACATCACTGAATGTCATGAAACCATTTTGCAGTCCTGAGATCGCTGCATTTACTTCCTTTTGTGGATCGACCCATTGATACCCTCGTGGTCGAAATATCGCTGCATTTGCAAATTTGTTGTATCGTTCAATTGGAAATGGTATTGCTCCGCTTGTCATTCCTAGCGTCAACCACTGTCTAAATACTGGCTCTGCAAAGTGCTCCACAAGGAATCTTTGATGCATACGGTAATTATCTCGGCTTTCAATTGTTCCGGAACGGATGGAGCTGTAGGAGACACTCTCTAAATTGGACGATAAAGTCACATAATCTAATCCCAATCCGGTTGCAATACTGCGGAGCATTGCCTTGTGGAAATCTGCAAAAGCTCCGTTAGGGTGATCCATTGACGGACTCACAATATCTACGCCGGAAGGTAATTGTGTTATAGAACCTGGTTCTCCCGCATCAAGAATTGGTGCCTCATCTGCAAAATCGTCACCCGCGTATCCAACACCGTCTTGAGTCTTTAAAAATAGACTGCGGGAAGCTCCGAGCCTAGCCGCTACTAATTCTGCTTCAGAATATCCGTTTAACTGATGAATCTTATCCATCACGGACGCAAAAAGTGGAACTCCCCGCGTTTGCTGACAACGATCCGGACGGAATATGTGGAGCATATCGGATGCAGGAACTCTTACACGTCCACCAGATAAGCCGACCTCGTCATAAGGATGTGCGCCAGAGTGTAAGTGATATGCAACCGGACGATTAATATTATTTAACTCAACACCCATCACAATGCGATTACCATTGTCTAATATTTTGTTATAATCTTCGTCCAAGTAATCTGGCTCAAGGAACTGCAATGCATATCCAAATTTATTGTCTGCGTTGCGTATATGTTTAACTAGAACTTCTCCATCCCGCACAAGTCCTTCCTGAACCATTTGCTGACAATCAATCCATGAATGTTTCTGAGTAATTTCGCAGACTCCTTTCTGAATCCACTCCTTCCAGAGACGCTCCATGATATCGTTTCCAGACATGTCTAGGTCGCCTTTGAGATCACCGTTTCTTGGAAGATTTCTTGCTCGGACTTGCAAATGCAATCCCTTGTCACCAACGACTTGCGTGCGGTATATCTGGAGTGCCTTTGTTGCAATAGGTTCGTTCCTCGCCAGCTGACGACATCGATCCCGAAGCCTACGGAGAGCCGGTCTTATTTCCTTGTCGGCTGAAGTTGAATTACCGAGAAAGTTATTAAATAACCTCGATGAAGATGCGCCTGTATAATTACGACGGTGCAACCTTCTTTGATTTCTATTTTCTCCCCATGACTTTGGATTCCACCATGCCATATTAAAACCTCACTAATATATTTTGCCCTGTTCGCCTTCCGGACTTTGCTCTGTCTTTCATTACTTCACGGTTATAAACTGCTCGGTAATAATTTAATTGTGCTGAAACTTCATCCATTGAGCGGAGAGTATTTGAACGATCTGTGATGCTGTATGAAGATGTTAATTTTTGTGCTAACGATTCCTGTGTTGCTTCCAGATAATCGACCATCTTAGCTGCATGAGTACGCTGATCCGCACTCGATGTTGCTAAATTATCTTTGACTTCGAACTTGCCTGAATCAAGTGCTATGCGCTCAGAGTCCGAACTCCTTGTGATGTACATATTCCAAGCATAGACGCCAACGACGCGAGAAGCAGTTGTGGAACTACCGACTTCGACTATATAATCTGTTCCGGACTCCGAAGCCGTTATTGAAAATGTTGTTGAGCCAGTACCTAGAAGACGTGCGTTATAACTCAGCGCATAGGAGCTCGGCGCGTAATCAGAACCCAAATCGGTGCGCTTCCAAACCCATCTATCTCCCACAACAAGCAATTCAGGCTCGGTTGTTGGATAATTAGTGCTGTCAAATAAATCTGCCATTTTTTACCATTGTGTTGCCCAATTTCTTCTGTTTGTGTTTATTTTTGGTTTGTCTACTTTTCTGACTTCTTCTAACCGCTTCTGAATAACCGGCATATTGGCGTTTAACGAACGAAAAGCAGCTAGGTTATATGTCATCAAATCAAGCGCTTCGTTGCGCTGACGGGTGCGTACGAACTCCATACGCGGGATTCCTTTCGAATATTTCTTAACAAGTCTCTCCGAAGTAAGTTGTAAATAAAATTCTTCATCTAAAAAGTCCGGAAAATGTATGTATCCTGCTTCGGTATCACTTTCTATTTTCAAACGTGCCATCACTTGTGTTTTGAGTGTATTAACACCCAAAGGCCAAACGTTACACCTTGCAGAATTGTTTTTAGATGGGCGACCCACCTCGCCACGATTTTGTCCCCCAACACCCTTAATTGCACGGATGCCAAGCGCCTCATTTTGTTTGCAGAAGTTATATACAGCTCCGGTCTCGTAACCTGAGTCTATAAACGTCCGCGTAATCCTTAGATCGTTCCCCGATGGGTGTGGCCACGTTTGACGAAGATACTCTTCAACTTGCTTCCACAAATCTGCACCAGTTGGCGAACCGTAGAGTATCTGCATACCCACAATGTATATCTGAGTTTGAGAGTAGCCATTGACCAGTATTTCGATGCGGTCATTCTGTACATCCGCAGACCCGCAGAGCACTCCAATCTCATTTGAAGGTAGTGCTTCAGTATATTTTTCTGCTCTGAGCATAAGACTATGACTCTCCAATCCTTCGCCTTCTTCTTCTTCCCAGCTTTGTCCCAATATGGTGTTGATGAAAACTCGAAGGGATTCAGCTCCGTTGTGTTTTGCATCAAGAAAGATTTGAGCGATCTCACCCATATCAAGCCACGGAGAATACAAGCCAGAGAGATGAAAGCCAGCCACACCGTTAAAGGGTTGAGTAGCAATCCATTCACCGCTTTTAATAGCCTGTTTTCTCTGTATGTCATTCCACGCCTCATCACAATCAATGCAGTGATATTTAGCTGTCAAAGGTTGATTCTTCTCCCAACGTACTTGCGCCCATTCTAATACTTGCGCCTTATCACACTTATGACATTTAACGTTGTAGTAACGCTGATCTGATCCTTCAAATGCACTTTCAATCCTGCTTGCACCTTTTATCGTCGGTGTGGACGTAAGCAGTATTTTCTTGTTCCAGTATGTCGCAGTACGTCTTTTCGCTAAATTTATCGGATCACCTTCTGCTCCTGCCGATGCAGGATATCTGTCAACCTCATCTGCCAACAAAATTGAGATGCTACGACTTGCCAGAGATGCAGGGCTATTTGCTCCGCAGACGGTAACGTGACCACCTGGAAATGTTTTGTGCAGTGTTGTGTTTCCAGAATCCCTTGCGCGTGCATCTTTAACTTTTCCCCTCAAACATGGTGTGTCACGGAGCATTAAAGCCAATCTATCCTTACTCCACGTCTGTGCCATACTGAGCGTCGGTTGCAGACATAATATGGGACGCGGATCGTGCTCTATAAAATACCCGATGATATTGTTAATAATCTCCGTTTTACCAATCTGTGAGCCGGACATTATCACGATCTCTGAATACTGCGGATCGCTAAATGCGTCCATCATTCCGCGTTGATATTCCGCGTTCCCTGTTACGAACTGACCCGCTGCACTTGAAGACTCGGATGATAGGACACGTTCCTTATCGCTCCATTCTGAAACCGTTAATTTAGGAGGCGGTAGAAACCTCGCTGACTGTTTCTTCCTCTCCGCTTGTGCGTTCTTTAATCCGGAGCTCGTCGTCAGATACGATTCTTGAGATTTCTGTAAGAGTGCTTCGGACTTCATCTTCTACAATTTGTTTGCATAAACTCTGTTTAGTTTCCAACGCTAATGCAGGAGCAAGTTTAGAAGGCATTACCAGTAACCGCCCTTTTAGTGTGTCACCTAGCTTCCCAATCGTGTCTCCATGATCTGATACGCTGATTGTATTTCCTTGTGCCGTCTGGAGCTCCAACTCTGACAGCATTGCTTCTGCCTGTAATTTTCGTTTTCGTGCTTCGTCTAAATCTATTACACCAGTTGAGTTTCCATCGACCCGCGCCTGTAAATAGAGAACATAATTCTTAATATTAGTTAGGAACGGATATCTCCCGCGCTCCTCTTTAGTCAGTACGCCTTCCTTAACCAGCTGTTGTATTCTCCGATCACTTAAATTTAAAACCCTACATAATGATCCGATTGGTACTGTTTGCTCTTTCATGCAACCTTACGAATTTCTCTCTCAGACCATTTGAAAGGCTCTCCATTTATTAGCACATCATCCTTGCCAGTAAATTCACTCCATCGAGTAACTATCACATCGCAATAGTGCGGATCTAACTCCATGCCGTAACATTTACGACCAGTCTTTTGGCTCGCCATAAGAGTTGATCCACCGCCACAAAATAAATCTAAAATAGTATTTCCAACTAAGGAACTATTTTCAATTGCCCTTACTACGAGCTCGACTGGCTTTTGTGTGGAATGAAATTCATTTTTACTTGCTCTGGCGATATCCCAAACGGTGACTTCATTATTTGCCCCATACCAATTGTAAGTTCGACCTTTTATAGCAAACAAAATCGGTTCGTGCTTCTGGTGATAATTTGCTCCAAGCATTCCAAACTGTGCATTATTCTTTGACCAGATGATCATATTCTTTAAATTCAGACCACCCTCTCTTAAAGCCTTAAATACCTCCTCACTTTTCATTCCTGCGAAACAAATATAGAGACTGCTTTTATCATCTATAAAATCCTTTGCATCTGCGACCGCGCTATATAAATTTTCAAACCCTCTTCCATCTCCAGCTAATTTATTCCATTTTTTTGTTCCACCTTCATAATCAACTCCGTATGGGGGATCGGTGAATACCATCTGTGCTGTTTTACCATTCATCAAACGCTCTACATCTTTCAAATTTGTTGAATCTCCACACAATAAACGATGCCCTCCCATCTCCCAAAGATCTCCAGCTGTTGTAAATGGCTCATCTGGAACATCTGGTATTTCGTCCGGATCGGTTAAGCCTTCCCCAATCTCCAAAAGAATATTCTGCAACTCATCTTCATCAAATCCTGTGAGCTCCGGATCGTCGAGCTCCTGCAACTCCAGCTTCAACAAATCCATGTCCCAATCCGATTCCTGTGCAACACGGTTGTCCGCAATCCGGTATGCCTTAACTTGTTGCTCGGTTAATCCTTTAGCTACATGAACAGGAACGGTTTCCATTCCAAGACGCTTTGCTGCTTCAAATCTCGTATGTCCTGCAATAATCACGTTTTCAGAATCAACAACAATCGGTTGCCTGAAGCCAAACTCGTGAATCGACGAGGTTACCTTCTCCACTGCATTCTCATTCTTGCGTGGATTGCGAATGTAAGGAATAACCTTCTCGATTGCTAACTTTTGGATTTCCATGTTGTCCGAACCGAAATCAAATTAAATTTTCTGTCGCTAAAATAAATTTGC
>VTLG01009545.1_pt1 | contig 27843 bp, 39 predicted proteins | sample 4694571 | NCBI WGS metagenome assembly VTLG01 (sample SAMN12604809, study PRJNA352737) | marine metagenome | biome: ENVO:00000447; feature: ENVO:00000209|ENVO:00000569|ENVO:01000036; material: ENVO:00002151; isolation source: viral sequences binned using virsorter ...
ATTTGCCGATAAACTGCCTGCACTATATGTTGCCATATTCAGTACTCCTTAGTTTATTCATTATTATAACACTTTACTTCTGCTTCCCGCTCTTAATATAGAATCCCACATCACATCTTTTTCAGATTTTGGTTGATTGGCCTCTTGGCCTTGTAGGACTCCTGCTGTACGAGGAGCTTCTTTAGCGGCTTGAACCGCTTCAAATGAACTAGGAACTGGTTCATTAGATGGCAAAACAACAGATTGTTGATTCTTTGATTTAAAAACATCAACTAATGTATCCAGAGTCATGCTGCTACCCGGGTCAGTTGACCATTCCATAAATTCACGAACCTCTGATTCTGTCATCTTATGACTATTTCTTAGGTCATTCATTGTATTATTGATTAACATTTGCTCTTGCATTTGAGCATTTTGTTGACCCATAGCCTGATTTACAACTTCTTGTTCTTTTTGTTCTCTGAACTTGAAACTTGCTGAATCAGGTTTATAATACGCATCCCACGGATTAAATTCATCCTCGGGTAAAGAAGTTTGGTTATTAACAATGGATTGCCTCTGATTAATGGCTCCAGCTATTTGTTCCATATCTTGTTTCATCTTAGAATTTTCAGCCTTTTGTTTATCATACATTGACTGAAATTTTCTAGTTTCATTTTCCCAATCTACTTGAAAGTTTTCACTATTGGATACACCTTTATCAGCTACAGGGACATTTTCATATCCAAGTTCTTCATTATATCCATTATTATCTAATACCTGTTCTTCTTGATTGATTTCACTCATTATTATCTCCTTGCAATATCCTTAATTTTCGGGAATAGAACCGAGACCTTCACCAAATTCTTCCATTTGAGGTTTCAATTTTTCCATTTCAAGCTGTACTGCGCTGTTGAGTTTATTCGATTGTACTCGCCTATCGGCCTTAGCATCAGATTGCACCTCTGAAAGTTTGGATTTAAATTTCTCAACCTCAACCCTCTTTCTGTCAGATACAGATTCTCTTTGTGCCGTCTGCAAGTCTCCTTGCAATTCTTTGTTTTGTTCAGAAAGTTGCTGTACTTGTGATTGCAACTTTTGAATCTCACCCATTCTTTCAATGAGACCTTCTTTATCAAAAATTTCTGGATTCTTTTTAATTACCTCTGTTCTATCTATTAATCCCATTTGATATGCTTCTGCATATACTTGGTATTCAGTCCATTTACTTGTAGGTAATGTAGAACCCGGTTCAATACTAACATCATGTTGACCAATATTATGTCTATCTTTTTGAATATCCATTATAGTTTCACTATAGTCATCATAGTAATTAGCCATAACTTCGTTAAGATTATTGTTAGCTTGTGTTAATCTAAAAATCTTTTTAAATGTATAATGTCCTTTTGACATTCCATATATAACTTGACCAAGTTTTCTAATACTTAATTCAATATCACGTAGTTTAGACTTAGGTCTTTCAGCTCCTTGAGCCAACATTCTTTCAGTTCCACGAACTGTATCTGGAGCTTTTTCAGAAAAACCATGCATTAGTTCTGGAAGTCCAAATGTAAAATCTATATAAAATTCACATGACTGAATAAGTTTATAAAACTCTCCTGCTAGTGGTGTAGGAGCTGGAAAGTGTGGTTCTCCTTGAGAACTATCAACCTCTATAACAGCATTGGGATTAGACCAATCTTGTTCTAATTGACTAATATCATCTACACTACCTATTGGAACAATTAATTTCAGACCCGCAGAAGCCTGAGCATGAGACAAAGCTAATGACCAGAGTTTATTCAGTAGTCTTTGCATAGGTCTCGCCCTAGAAATGTCAGACCTCGGGTATGGAGTACCACTATAAATATTTGGTAATGGTACTATGGGGTATATATCAGTATTGAGAACTGTTTCATATAAAACAATTTCTCCAACAGATGCCACTACCGCAATACGGGTCTGCAAAATTTCCTGAAATTGAACAAGACCACGCTCAAACACACCCGGATTCTCATCAAGAAATTTCTGAAATTCTTCTTCGTTTAATATCATTTCTTCCTGTTTATTAACATCTATAATTTGATAAAAAGGAATTTTTGCTTTATAAAATCTTTCTAATACTTGGTACTTTTCTTGATAAGAGTTTTCTAAATCTTTTGCTTCTGATGGAGTCCAAGTTTTTTGTTCGTTACTTTGTTGAGATGATGGGTAATCCTCATCATCACTATATCCAGATATATTTGCTAATATACCATCATTCATTTTTCCTGTCTCTGGGTCTTGTTGAGGCCCAAGTTCAGGATACATATTTAACATTTGTTCACCAGTTAAGATTGTTGACAGTATTAAACTATCAGCATCTTTAAAATATCTATCACGACTTGATGATGGAACATAAACACGGAAAGGATTTATATTAGTAAATTTAACTTCTCCTTTTCCAAAATCAGAATCAGTATCTATATAAGCATATAAATATCCTAATCCAGATGTACTGTGGTCGTGTATAGCCTCTTTTAGTTGAGCATTACCATCTGATATTTCCCATATGTAAGTTAATACAGTTTTCCACATCTTAGCAATCTTTACATCAGAGTCTTCTCTTGGTATAATTGTAAAAGCTGGAGATGAAGAAGTTAACATAGCTTTTAATTTTTCAACGGCTGGGCCAACCCTATCCATTGGAACTGCTGCTTGGTTTCTACTTTCTAGCTCATCTACTTCATTGTCACTAAAATGATTGCCATAGAAGAAATCAATGTCTTTGCGAGCTTCCGTGTCCCAATCGGAACGTGCGTCACGATAGCGTCGATAAAGTTCGCGGGTAATTTTAGCTCTTGGGTCTTCTTGTATTTGCATGGATACTTTGTAAGTTAATTAATAAATATAGTAGCTGTCAATAAAAAAGATAAACTTTTTTTAATTAACCCTTGCGCCAGTAAACCAGTTGTATTTTTTACGATTACTAGACGTTTTACGGCTATCTACTTCTTTTTTATCTACTTTACCACTTAAAGGGGGTTTTGCATAATAATCAGCATAATAGAGTCCATCCATAAGGTCATCATGTTTTGCAAATGGATGTTCAAAAAATTCATCTACTATTTCTGTCATTTCATTACGTATATATAATTTCTTTGAATTAACAATAGGGCCAAGTGATGTTTCAAGTCTATCTTCTTTTTTTATACCTGCTGGTGGCCTAACGCCTTTAAATATCCCCGGTATAAGTTTTCTATCCTTAGCGGCTATTCTTGTTACCATATCTCGTACCATTTCTTGAGCTGCTACTGTTTCTATAGTAACTCTTTTAACTGGAGAGTATTTCTTAGCAAGTTCAATAATTTTTTCTGGAACATCAAAGGTAGGTATCCTTTCATGAAAATATTCTAATATATATCTATTTTTGTCTTTATCAATAGCTATTACTATAATAACTTGAAAATCTGACTTCTTTGTAGCTGTAGCAGCAACATCAACTCCAATATAAACATTAATAGGAATAAAGTCTCCTTTACTGTCTTCAAGGTAACAAAACTTGTCTTTTGATATAAAAGTATGATTATGTTTTTGTATTCTATCAATTTTAAAAGCTGCATCAGATATATCACGAGCATCGTTCATATACTCTTGAGCAAACTTATTAACCATACCAGCTTCAATAAATTCTTTTTTCTTTGTAGAAAGTTTACTTAATGGAAATTGTTCAGGCCATAATGGTTCACCATCTTCAATAGCTTTGTGAAATGTAACATCCCACGGATATGTACGTTCTTCTTGTTTAGCTACTTTAACTCCATCAACAATCATTTGAAGAAATGAATCATAATGTACAATAGTACCAGCTAACCATATCCATCCTTCCCTACCGGGAGATTCTTCAAGAGCTGGATATACAGTAGATACAATCCACTTTTTAATTTCATCTCTTCTTTCAGGTGTTTTAGTATTTAACTCTGATTCAAAGTCATCAAGAATAATACCAGTATAACGAACATCAATCTCAGTACGACCACGTAATCTTTGACTTGTTCCTTTTGCAATTATCCTATCTCCCTTTGCTGATACAATATCTTTTTCAGTCCATCTATTACCAACTGAATCTCCTGCTAGGCTACCAAAGTAGTATTTAATTTTATCATTGTATTCAAAGTGAGACTTAACGTATTTAATATGGTCAATAGCCTGACCTTGTTCCTCAGCTACCCAAGCAATAAACAATCTTTCTCCTTGTGGAGAAAATAACATCTTATGTACAATAGCCGCTTTTGAAAGTATAGACTTACCAAATCCTCGGGGTAGTATGTTACATATCCTAGCGGCTGGTTTAGTAGTTAAAAGTTTTTCAGCTACTTTATAATGAAAAGATGGTGATGCACTCTTATTTAAAAAGTCTTTAGGAAGAAAGGCTCTTCCAAAATAAATTAAGTCTGTTAATGATTTATGTAGTATCTCATCATTAATTTTAGATTCTGATGGAGGTGGAACTATATTAAATGACTCTATCTCTTTTTTTGCCATTCATTCTTTTCCATTTCTAATCTTTCGACCATTATCTTTGCTTTTTGATTTGTCATGGTCTTTGTTTTGATTTGCCATCTTGATTCTTTGTTTTTTTTGTAGTATACGTTTTTTCCTACGGCTCTGTACTTCATATTCTTTTTCTCTTAAATCGTCAGCCCAAGAATCAATATCTAAATACGATTCAAAAAAATTATCATTATTAGGATTCTCCATAAATATCTACCTTATCAGGATTACCAATATCAACAAGTACATCATTTTCTTCATAGACAGAATTGCAATGTCTACAACTAAATCCAATAGGAAGATACATTTCATTGAATACAACCATTTTTTGATGATTGGTAATAGATTCACTACATACTTTACATTTTTTAATTACACTATTATAAACAGGCATGATATATAATGATATATCGCTATGTGATATTTTTCTCGGCATGTCCTATCGCTTTAACATTACTGCCATCAAGTTGTTGTAACTGTTCTTTAGTAAACCCTTGAAATACAGTAAGTGATTCTGTTTTCTTATCATTTGGAAACATACCAGCTATTTTCATCATCATTTCAAGAGCTCTAAGTTTATCAGAATCTCTAGCGTCAAAATTATCTATAATATCTTTTACTTTAGCAAGTAGGTATTCTTCATCAATACCAACTTCTCCTAACATTTTTTTTGTTTCTTCGCTAACCAATTTCTTTATCCTCTTAGTTTTTAATAAAGCCGCTGATGCATTTTTAGAATAGGTTGAATCATTTGTTTTAAATAATTTAAGATACGCTTGTTCTGGAGGCATACCATTTGCAACGTACTTAGCAAAAACAATTTCACGACTATTTGGAGTTTTCTCATTAATTCTTTGTTTTCTTCTAGGTTTGTTTGATTTAGTGAATCTATATATATCATCAGCTATCTTACCTGTAAGTTGGATACTGTCTCTTATTGGATAAGAACCAAGAACAGTCCTAATATACTCTGTACCATTTTCAAAAACACCACGATGTAATATTTTACATACTTGACCATCATCTGTAAGAACCCAATCATTAACTTTAGATTCCCGCCAGTCATCAACCAAATCATTATCAGAATTGTCAAAAAACTCATCTTTGTTGTCATAAAGATACTCTAGTTTCTTTTTAACAAGTTTAGTATGCATAGCGCCACTCCCAACCTAGATTACTTCATATCCCTTGCAATCCCTCCGGACGCTATACATTTCCATCTATTAACTTGCCCCATACATATGTTTTACCTTTATGTATGTCTATTACATCAATTCTAAAATTATTATCATCAAAGAAATCAATTATACCAAAAGCATGACACCAATTTGTGTGTCTACCCCGTAACCATCCATTCTTTTCTTTTGACATATCTTTTAAACATCCAAGAGTCCAAGCGTGATGAGCTCCATCTACGTGGGTTACTCCCTGTCTTTGTACATCATGTGTGTGACCATAGATAATATTCTTACCAAGATTCATTACATGCTGTCTTGTGTGGTTTACTGTGGTATAATGTCCACCATGATAAAAGAACAACTTACCAATTTGCATAAGATGTCCATAAGGATAGTACTTATACCCTCTACCCTTTAAGTCCATGATGTTTTTAAATTTATATTGTGACAAATAAGGAAATTCTTCTACAAAAGAGTTCAACCAATCGTCATGGTTTCCTTCAATCATGTGTTTATTGGTACATTTAACACTTTTTAGTGCATTATCAAATAAATCTAGTCCCTCATTTACCTGTGCTGCCTCAATCTTTAAATCTTCTATCGTATATTCAAGTGGTGGTCGTTTACGCCTCTTATATCTCCACGGAGAAATTGATTTCCACTCTCCTAAGTCCCCAAGACAAACAAATATGTTGGGTTTTATCATTTTTATAGCTTTTAGTACTACATTTACAGCCGCCATGTCATGAAGTGGAAAATGTACATCGGGTATAACAAGGGCTCTTCTATGTTCTTTCTTTTTTTTCATATTATGCTTTGTAGGGTGGGTATCCCATGTCTATTGGTTCTACCCTTTCTAGTTCTAAACTTTCAATTCTGGTTTTAATTTCTGATATAATCTCTATTTGTTTGGCATCACCCTCTAGAATATCAGTAATATTTAATTCTTTACATATTTTACTCAATCTTTCTACTGTATCTACTAAATCTAAGTAGGGAAGACTCATTACCACCACCTTTTAAACTTAAATGGTAACTTTACTGACTTCTTAAAAGCTTTTAGTACGGGATTTAACTTAGTTGTTGCTCTTTTCTTTTTTCTTGGCATCTTCATTAGCTCCAGTTTTGTTTTTGTAGCTATAATATAACTATTTTTGAAGTTTAAATACAAGTACTAAACTTTTTTCTTTTTTGAGTTTCATATATATATATATATATATAATATATATTATATAATAGCTATATAATATATATAATATAGCTATGTTATATATTATTTAATATATAGCATAAAGAAGGATGAATTTTGTGTGGAAAATGGGAAAATTACTGTACAATGTGGGGGAGTCTTTTATCCCGCCCCCCACCCCGGTCACGTTGGGATTAGGATTACGATTATTCGTTGAGATAAGTTATACATAATAGGTATTATGTGAAATCATTAGTGATTTTTGAAGGTAGGTAATAAATACAAGAAACAAACAAACAAGGAAACAATTAATATTGTTTGGTAACTATACTTATAGTAATTTAAGGGTATGAACAAAAGGAGTAAAACCATGAATGATACACTAAAAACTACACAAGGTACTAAACCTACTGTAGAAGTGTCACCTACTCAAGGACTCCCAACACTACCAACGAAGGTAATAACATCAGATTGGTACACAAGTACAATTAATAACACTACATTAAAGAATGTTGGTGGAGATAATTGGAATATGTACTTATTCGAATGTTATGACAGTAAGAAGAAAGAATACAACGTAGAGTTACTCAAGGGTAAAGTTAATATGTTGAAGTCTTTTGGAAAACGTCCACCTTCTTCGAATGGTGTCGGGAACAATGGAGTAGATTTTTCTGATGTTATGAAGAAAACCAAACAAGAGATTATTACACTAATCAAAAAGAATAGTGATAGTAATGATTGTTTCGTAGGTAACTCAGGTAAACTCTATAAGATACAGAACCCGTTCTTTAGAGAGTATGTAATGATAGATGGTAAACCAAAGATGAAGACCTTAGTAAAGAAAGGTACTACTACTGATTTTGGTAAGACTATTTAATCATACACAATGTGAATTAAGGGAGTTATGTTTAATTACTGACTCCCTTTTTTTACAACCTTTTTTAATTACCCACATATAAAACACTTACACAGGTTAAACCATGATAACAATATTTTTAGACAGAGGTAATAAACTTACAATTGATTACAACAATAGTAAATTAATTAAGTATATACCTACTAAACATCAATTAAAATTCATTCGTGAATTATTTAACAGTAATAAATTAATGTACACAGATGAAGAAGGGACAGAAAGAAAATTCCCTGTAGTAATTCATAACAACATAAATAAAACAACAATAAAACTAAACTCGGAAGGTGTAGGATTTACAGAACTCTACAACGGAATTCCAAAAGGTGTTAAATACAGACCAAACAAGCTAGTAACTTATGAACGAGATAGACAAGACTGGATAATTGCTAGAATGAAAAGAGTATTTAATAGCTATGACAATAATACATTGTCAGAACAAGAGTTTAAAACAGAGATGAGAACACTCTTCGCAGGAACATACTAATGCAAACATTTTTACCATACGAAAACTTTGATGATAGTATGCAATCACTCGATAACCTCCGCTTAGGTAAACAACGAGTCGAAGCACTACAAATCATTAAAGCTATATATATTCCAGACTACGGATGGAAAAATCACCCAGCAGTTAAAATGTGGGTAGACTATCCCGATGCACTGCAAATGTACCATGACTCAGCAATAAATGAATGGGTACGACGCGGTAAAAACAATAACATGCCATTAACTCGTGTTACTACTGATAAATTGCCACATTGGTTAGGCAATGAAATATTTCATGCTTCACATAGAAGCAACTTACTAAGAAAAGACCATGTGTATTATGGCAGACATAACTGGAATGAGCCAGACAATCTACCATACTATTGGAATGGTTATGGCAAACAAGACGAGGTGAACTATGGCTATTAATAAAGTAACTAAAAAAGAAGTATATGATGCTATTGATTACTTCTGGGCAGAAGGATTTATAGAAGACTTGAGGAGTGATGCAAGACACTATGTAACTATATTGCTCAAGAAAGTAGCAAACGATTATAAAATTAAATTAACAGATGAAGAATAATTATGAAGATTAAAAAAAGTGATGCTCTTGTAATAGTTGATGCACTAGATGCATACATTCATAATCATAAGCTTAAAACTGGTAAATGGAGATGCAATTTATCTATTAAAAGATTAGAAAAAATTCAATCACATCTTATTAAAAGCTACCAGCACGCTATTATAAAAGAAAAGAAGAGAGAGGAAAACCATGATAAATAAAATAATAGATATGATAGAAAAGATAGTTGATGCATTTAATGATGAAGATGTATTTACTATATTCATATTCTTTGCTTACACAATATTATTCATACAAATATTTAGAGCTTTGATATGACAATAAAAGAAAAGAATGATATAGCTAAGTCAGTAGTAATTATATGCAATGAGTATAAGTCACTCATGGGTAAAATAGCACCATATCAAAGAACAGAAGCAGAATTGCACGTAGTCAATGGTGATAAAACATATATGACTGTGCTTGATACAATGAATAAAACTATTGATTGGATAGACCTGCAATCAAAAACTATAATAAAGTGGTTGGATAATAGATAATTACCCACATAGCTACATAGTTATGTTGATGCCCTTACAATTTTCGTCATGGTTTATTGTAGGGGCAAAGAATTGAAAGATTTGTGCTCGACATGGTGTTGAGCCATTAATAAAAAAGGAAGCGTTATGACGGATAAACAGATACAATCTGTACCGCAGTCATCTCCCTTACCATTAGCTTGTGTTGATAATCTACACACAGCATTAAATGATAGTGGATATATTTGTTCACAAGATTTTACTGCTAAGATACTTACATCATTACATACTAAGCCGGTAAGTGGAGCATTTCTATATGGAATGGCTGGTACAGGTAAAAGTTACCTACCAATGGTACTTGCAAATGTATTGAAACGTCAGCTTTTTGTACATCAATGTACCCAAGGCACAAGAGAAGAAGACTTGCTTGTCAAAATAATGCCGTCTGAAAGTACTACATCAGGCGTTAAAGTTGGACATGGAAAGATTCTTCAAGCTGCTATTGAGTCAAATAAGAGACCTGTAATGTTGATGCTCGATGAATGGGATAAGACAAGACCAAGTGTTGATGGATTCTTTTTAGATTTCCTGCAATATGGTAGATTGTCTTTACCCGGTGTAAAAGATGGTGAGGTTAAAGCTAATTTAAATAATCTCATGATATTTATCACCGCAAATGATGAACGGGATTTCCACGAAGCTTTGCTACGTAGATTTCCTATGATTCAAGTGAATCCTATCGAGCCACCATCAGTACTTAGTGCTCTTAAATTAACTCACAAGGATAATGTATATCTTCCGCAGATGATTGACATCTATACTCGTAGTATACAGGCAAAATTGCCTAAACCTGCTACGATACAGGAGTTACGTCAAATGATGGATGCTATAAATATACTTGGTAATAGAGCAGATTGGGATACATTGGTATACCAGTACATAACAAAAACGCCAGAAAATCATATAATGTTATCTGAACAAGACAAAGTAAAAGATATTAGTATTGCTAGTCTTATTAAGATAGAAGCTGATGATTATGGTGTAGATGTTGTTCCTACTAAATCTAAAAATGAACCCGCTGAAATGCCTGACCTCAGAGATTTAAATTCATTTGAAGAGTCATTTGAAGCTTCACAGTATATACCTAATAATGTTGTATCGGTATTGAAACGTGATAAGTTTTCAGATGCTATAGTTATGAGTGCTAATATGGAAGATACAGACCCAGACTTAGCATCATTACCCGAATGGGGAGCAATAACTAAAAATTATGTATATCTAACAGAAACAATAAACGCAAATCATCTACTTTACATTGATATAGCACGTCTATTTGAAGGTACGGAAGGTGAAGTTAAAATTGTTGATAAATATGTCACTAGAGATGAAGTAAATAGATTACTTCACTCAAAATGGCGTATATATAAACGTGATAACAAAGAAATTATTGCTAGACACAAATCTAGTGGTAAAACTGACTTGCGGTATCGTGAAGGTTTCGGGTTAGAAATTGTAACACAAACAGGCACACCCTTAAATGAATATCTCAAATTAAACGCTAGAGAAACACTCTGTACGAATCAATCATTATCAGATGTTGATATAGCACCTAATTTGAGCTGGGATGATTGTACTTTTGTTGGTATAAATAAGTTGCATCAACAAATAGTGCAAGAACATCGCTGTGTTATAGGTAATAGTGTCTTAAAATCTTACAGTACTCATTTAGGTTACTGTCAAGGTTTATGGTTGCAAAGTCCAACTGGCTCTAATAGTTGCACAATTGATAATGTGCCACATTTTGAAGAGTTAGTTAGGCAATCTGGTAAAAAATACAAGGTAAAACCAAATAAATTACAAGGCTTTACAATAACCTCTGATAATTTACATCTCGAGATAAGCTCAGTTACAAAAGGAAAGCTTGGAACAATGAGATTGTTGATTGAAGGCTATGTAGATTCTACTGTAATGAGTAATATACTACGATTTTTTGGTACAATACCATTGTATAAGTGCTTTCAACATGATGGTAAGATTGTTGATAGTCTACAAAAAGCTGGCTTTAAAATTCATACTAGGAATCCTAATACATTAGTAAAAGATGAAATATATGCACATATAATTTATGATTATGTAATTATATGCTCTTTTCTTGATACTAATGTGATTCATAGTAAGTCTATGCTTTCGCTAAACATGAAATCAAAACTAAATAGGATAGATAGCCTTGAAAGAAAATATAACACCACTAGAAAATAGTTGGCGTAATTTTCGTAGCGATGTTGATGGTGCGTACGAAAAACCAAAAACTACTCCGAAGAAGACGATAACAGAAGCTACTACAGAGGTAATACCACCCTATGATGCTCAGGTTACAGAGATAGCGAACAATTCGGGGGGTGATAAACCCCTCGGATTGAGCAAGTTTCATAATAATGTTTCCAATATTAATAAAAGATTTGAAAAGAATGAAACAATTGCCCCAAGATATATAAAAACTGGCAATATTGTATATAATACTAGACAAAACAAGCACGTAGATTGGAATAAATTAACCAATGAACAAAGAAAAAAGATGGGTGATATAAAGCAATCTGCAAATATGTCTAGGATTAATAAATATCCAGCTAAATCACAAGGTATAAATTTAATTAATTTAAAAAATAGAAGGTTACAAACAGAATTAGCTAGAGTAATCAGTAGATTAGCTGAAGATAATATGGGAGTTACTACAGATGGTGATGATTTTTGGGATTGCAATAGACTTGCATTAAGAAAAGTTAATCGTGAATCTATTTTTAAGTGCAAAGAGTCTAGAGAAAGCCATAGTATTATTATTGTTTTAGATAGTAGTCCATCTTGTAGTGAATATGCTAATTTTTATAGTAAATTAGCTTCTCAAATTGTAAAATATGGTGATGTGGACTTATTTGATGGGCCAAATGCTAGACTTGTACACAAATATTCATCTAAATCTAAACAATTTGTACAATTTCTTACAAAAGAAGATATATTTGCTAATGTACATAGATGGTCGTTGTATAAAAATAGACAAATAATATTTTTTGGAGATGAAGATGGTATTGCTATAGTACAAGAAGCTAGTGTAAACAATACAATACATTATTTTTTCACGGGTAGCAATGAAAATTTACAATATTTTTTCAAAACTTACCCAACACAAAGAAAGCTAAGAAATATTAATGTATATGAAAAAATACGTAATGTTGATAGTTTTATGAGGGCAACTAAGAAAATAAAATAACAAAAGGAGTAGCAAATGAAACATAAAAAGAATGACAGTACTAAAAAAATGTATAGTTCATTCAATTTCAGAGTAGAACATCCAGCTAGTATTCATGATGAAGATGTAAAAACTAGAAGATATGTAAAGGCACAACTGTCCTTAGATATGCTTGATGTATCAGAAATTGTTAGTATTAAAAAAAGGATGAAGGTTTTAGTGCAATACTTTATGGATAGACCTCTTTGTGTACCTAAAAATGGTAGTGCAGTTCAAAACGCTTTTAAAATGTGTGTATTAGCTTCAATATCTATGGCTCAAAGTGAGGTAACTCAAATGACGAATTGCGAACTAGATGATATATATATTAACGCTAGCTGGAGTAAAGATACTGATGAACTAGAAATTCAAACTGGTATTCATAAAAAGCTTGGTCGTAAAAAAGCTAAAGTAATTAGTGATTTGTTAAATATTGCTTTAACACATCATCTACTTAAATTTAATAAACTTAGTAAAAAATACGATACACCAATAGCTAATTTTCTAGAAAGAGTAAAAGATAAAAAGCATCCATTAATAGGAAAAATGGAATGTCAATTGCCATCTGATGATGTAGAATATGATGAAGAGACTGAAGCTATGTTGAGTATGCTAGAATGGGACAAAACAATAAAGGGGCAGGCGTAAAACACGAGTTGTTATGGATGGGAAAGTAAATTATTGCGATATTAATCTGCTTTCCCTCCCCTTTTACAATAAAAAAAGGAGTTATAAATGGGATTATTTGATAATGCTAAATTAGTAAAGGTCATAGATGGTGGCGATATGGTATGTTGTGATTATTGCAATGGCCCTTATGGAGATAATGAAAATGGTGGAATTATCATTGGTGGTTCTGCTATTTGTCAAGAATGTTCAGATAAATATGGTTATGAAGCTAAAAATAGTAATGAAATAGAATTTGTTATGGATAAAGAAAAATCTTTTACTGAAAACGTACTAGAATATAGGAAAAAAATGACAGGTTCTACAAGTGCAATTGCAAAAATTTATACTATGTAATAATATATATCTATTATAGCTATGTAATATATATATATATTGTTTTTTATGTTTTTAAAAATAATATATATCTTCTATAGCTATTATATATATATATATAAATATAATACAAGTAAAAAAACTTGATTTTTTTAAAATAAGTTTTGTAATTATGAATAATTTTGATTAATATCCAATATGGAAAGGTTAAAAATAATGAAAGAATCAAAACAATGTACTTTTAAATGCTCAAAAGAGACATGGAAGCAGTTTAAACTAATTTGTTTAGTAGATAACGTATCATGTCAAAATAAATTAAATGAGTTGATAGAAGATTTCATAGGCAAGAAAAAAAATGGAAAGAAATTTAAAAACAATATACAACGAGTATCTGCTTCGTAAGAACGACCATCACGTTGCTGTAAGGTATCGTGATAAGTCTTGGTATCATAGTAGCAGTGCTGGACTTTGTGCTAGAAAACATTTCTATTCCTCCGTAAAGCAAGTTGAAGGTACGCCAGTAAATGACACTACTCAGCGTATCTTCAGACTTGGTAACTTAGTTCACGAAGATATACAAGATGCTCTAACATGGTATGCCCAAGAAAATGGATTGCCGTTGTTAATAGAAAAAGAAATTTATCTTGAAGATTTAAATGTACGTGGTTACATAGATTTAGCATTATTAGATGTTGATGGTAATAATCATGTGCTATACGATATAAAAACTTGTAATGAATGGAAATGGAAAAGTTTATTCGGTAAATACGGAGATGGAGCACCATCAATGAATTATCAATTACAGCTAGCGACTTATGGAGTATGGGCTAAAAGACATTACGAATTAGATAGCGTTTCTATGAAATTATGTTATTACAATAAAAATACAAGCGTTATGAAAGAAATTGATGTATCAGAAGAATATCTAGATGAAGCTGTAATCTATTGGAACAGGGTTAATTCCCTTATACAAGATAAAAAAGACCCGTATGTGAAACAAGGTCTGCCTCCAGAATTAGAGCTCGGTATTACCCCTGTATATGAATGGGAATGTAATAAAAAATACTGTCAATTTTATGAACCATGCGGAGGTGGAATAAATACATGAAGAAAAAAATTAATAAAACAACTCCAGATTATTTAGAACAGGAGCGCATGGAATATCAAATTCAAGATGTAAAAAAATTAATCAAACAGTTTCCTAACGATATGAAATTAGGAGCTGCGATTAGAGAATTATTTAGGGTGTAAAAATAATAATTAACAATCTTTTTATAAAAGAAGCTGTTAAATGGATTTTGGTTTGGCGACCCGCAGTTATGCAATCACCCTAAATAAAAAAGGAGAGTCACTATGTTTATACTTACAATATCAGAATGGATAGCAAATTTATTTATACTATCTATATCATTATTTTTAATTGTTTTATCATGTTTAGTTTTAGCATTGTTATTAGATGGATTTACAAAATGGGCTGAGAAAAAATATAAACAAATCAAAATAGGGAGTGTAAAATGAGATATTATTGGGAAGCTTTGTTTTCTGTAGAATATTTTCCATATTGGGAATTTACTATGGTAATGATATTGTTTTTAAATCTAAGCACTCTATGGAGATTGCATAGATTGGAATATAAACTAGATATTCAAAATGAACTATGTCATCATATAATAGATGAAACAGAATAGTATGTTAGACTTAGATAAAATAAGCGACATAGTATTTTCTGGAGTAGACAATGGAGATTACCCAGATTATAGTGATGCTTTTGTTGAATCCGCTATGTATAAAGATAGAGAAATGAAAGAAGATGAACTTGTAGAATTGCAAGATAAACATCATGAGTATATGTGGAATAAATTAATGGACACAGAGCCATGGATGAAAGGTTTTGATTTATGACAATGGAAGACTTGTTAATACTCTGCATACTATTAATGTTTGTCAGAGATGTAGTACAACCAAAAAAAGGAGACAGTAATGCCAAAAAAGATAAACAAGAACATGGAGTTGTGGGAGTCAGTAGAAACGACAGACCCGCAATACACAACAAAAGTAAATCAAAGAGGGGGATTCACAGCAATAGGAGCTCAGTCTCAACTAAGAACAGCGACTAAAATATTTGGCCCAATGGGTTCTGGATGGGGAGTTAAAACAGAGCACATTGATAAATGGGAAGATGTAGGATTAGTAATTTATATGGCTACTCTATGGTACAAGGTAAATAAGGAACATGGAAAGGATGTTGAGTGCTATATTCCTATTCACTCATCTATAAAATACAATAATAATGGTAGAGTTGATGACGATTTTATGAAAAAAGTTGCTACAGATGCTCTTACGAAAGGACTTTCTAAGTTAGGATTTAACGCAGATGTATTTATGGGCAAATTTGATGACAATAAATATGTTAATTCTCTCACTTCTCAGGGCTCAGGTCAGGATATAAATCAGGATTTAAAAAAAATGGTAACTAATGCAACAAAAGGGCTAAGTGATGAAGATAAAAAGAAAGTTCTTTCAAACTTGAACAAAGTAAATACAATAAATCTTAATTCAATTTTAAAAAGAATTGAGCAAATGAAAGATTCTTATTAATGGCTAATATTGATGACTTGATGGATGATGTTCAATCTGATAGTGAAGTTTACTATGATGAAAAAACACCTATTGAAAATATTGCATCAGGCACATACGAAGCACGTATTGTAGGTCTTACAAGAAAACTTAATCATCGTACAAAAAAAGGATTTGATTGCGATATGTATTGGGTTAGATATAGAATTTGTAATGACTCTCCAACATTTGCTAATAGATTAATAAGAGATGATGGTCAATTTAGATACCGCTCAAAAAATTGTAGAAATAGAAACATTTACTACAAAAAGTTCTTAGATAAATTAGGAATTAGCTTGTCTAAAATTGAGGTAGATGGTAACTTGAGATACTCGCTTCCATCAATATCAGAGGACATGGTTTTAGGAAAGAAAACTCTTATTAATGTCTATGTATCAGAATGGAATGATTCGAGAGGTTATCATAACGAACCAGTCGCTAAGTTAATCAAAGTGATAGAAAGTAAATAGTGAACTTTCTTGCATATTATTACAATGATGTATATAATTTGTTAAAAAAATCAGATAGGGTTATGAAGTTAAATGATATTAATAAAATAATTGTTAATGCTGATATTGATTTTGAACATTTTATGCCAAGAAAGTATAAAGAAAAAATGATATTATTTAAAATTAATGGTGAAAAATATGTATTTGCACCAAAAGAAACGGAAAATAAATGAATCAATTAGCACCACATAGTTTAGAAGCTGAGAGATTAATATTAGGTCAAGCCATGGTTGATAACAAAGTTATTGACCAAATATCTCAGTACATACCAGAGGAACAAGTATTTTATAATTTAGGGCATCAAGATATATGGAAATGTATTTTGTCTTTGCATAGGGATGGAGCTACTGTTATAGACCCTGTCACCATTATGACTCAAATGCCAAAGAAAACAAACTTAGAGTCTCCAAGTTATTATTTAACAGGGTTAATGGATGAAGTACATACTACAGGCAACGCAGAACATTATGCTAAACTTGTATATGAAAAATGGTTATTGAGAAAAGTAATACAAAAATCAAAGAAAATTGAAAAGGTAATGGATTTAGATGGAGATGGAGCCTATCAAGCTTTGCAAAGATTAAACAGGGAAGTTGAGGATATACTAAATTTAAGAATTAGACAAGACTTTGACCTCAATAATTTAGTAGAGGATACTGTTAAGCATATGACAGTAACCGATAATATTATTCCTTTTGGTTATAAACCATTAGATGATTTAACTGGCGGTATGACAAAAGGAGAGATAACTGTTGTTGCTGGTAGACCCGGACACTTTAAATCAACTATGACAATCAATGTAGTTAGCAATCTATTAAATAGAGGATTAAATGTATTAGTTTTTAATCGTGAAATGTCTAATGTAGAAATGATGAAAAAGCTAATGATTATTGAAAGTCAGACTTTATCATATCATACAATGAGAATGGGTAATTTTAGCAAAAAAGATAAGGAAGAATTAGATAAATCTAAAAATAAGATTACTGAAAAATACAAAAGTCTTATTATGTATGATGATGTATTTGATATTGATAGGGCTATGAGAGAAATAAGAAAGCATAGACCAGATGTAGTAGTAGATGATTACATAGGATTAATTGATGTTATTGGTGTTGATGATAACAGATTAAGAATTGATAATATTATGAAACAATATAAAAGAGCAGCTAAAACATATGACATGGCAGCTGTACTTGTATCTCAATTAAACAGAGCGTGTGAAGATAGGTCTAACAAGAGACCAATACTTAGAGACCTTCGTGATTCTGGCTCTATTGAACAAGACGCAGAGATGATATTGTTTATGTATTATGATTGGAGATATAACTATCAAGACTCTCTTATTGGTGAGCATGGTATAGAAGTAGTTCTTGGTAAAAACAGATATGGTAAGACAGGCAGTAAGGTACTTGGTGTTGTTGGAGATAGATGTAAGATACTCAATAGTGCTGAAGATGCTATGATTGAAATGAAACGATTAAAAAAGGATAAAAGTAATGGAAGTTGAATCGGGTAAATATGGAGTGTGGCTTTCTGAAGGAGAAATGAACACACTAGAAAAAGCTTTAGAATGGTTAGAAAATAGCAGTCATGTATTTAATCAAAATTCAAAAATTGGGTCTATTAAAAATTTAAGAAATGACCTTTCGAAAATAAGAAACGCTGGTGTTCAAATACCAAAAAAGGTTGAGATTCAAGATGAAGAATATATTAATAGTTTAATTGAGTGTAAGGAGTGTGATTAGTGACTAAAACAAAACAAAAAAAACCTACTACCAAGCAATTAAAAAATGATATTACAGTTATAATAAAGGAGATATTAGAATTAAAAGGATATGTTAATGAAGTAGTAACTCCATTTATTACCTCTACTAGAAATATTTTTGAGCAATATCTTGTGTACAAGGGAGATGTAGAAAAATTTACAGAACATATACAAAAGGAGTATAGTGATGAAAAGGGAACTAACAACAAGAGCCCAAAAAAGAGGAAGACGAAACAGGCAAAGGGGAGCAGAGTTACAAAGAATGTCAGTAAAAATGGCAAAGGAAGTAGACCTCGAAGCGTACAATAGAGATAGAGGTGGAGCTCAACACGAAAAAGGAGATGTAGAAATTGAAGAATTGTATTATGGTTGTAAAAGACGAAAGGTGGTGCCAAGATGGATATTGCCTGAGAAAGAAGAAACAGGAGTTATTTTTAGAGGAGATAGGATGAAGCCGTATATTTCTATTTCGCTTGAAAGATATTTGTTATTAATTTCAGCCATTAAAGTATAAGATTTTTTTGGTAATGATGAGTCATCGTGTGGGGTTACGCCTCCTTTCCTCCCCGCGTCGCGAACGATGGCTCACCTAATTATGGGAAATTTTGATATTGATTTAAACTTTGGACTTATCCATGAAGATAAGGTCAGAGAGATATTCGAAGGAAAGGGCTCAATAGAAGTTAAAACAGAACGTGATACATGGGCTAAAACTGGCAATATGGTTATTGAAGTTGAATATAAAAATAAACCATCAGGTATTACTATTACTGACGCTAAATGGTGGTGTCATTTATTTACAATAGATAATGAGATAAAATTTATTACAATGTTTAAAGTAGATGAATTAAAAAAGAGGATTAAGCAATTGAGTAAAACAAATTTAGTAAGGATTACTAAGGGTGGAGATGATAATCAATCAAAGATTATTCTTATACCAATAAAGCAATTGGTAGGTTATGAATGGAAATAATTAATAATATATTTGTCGGTGATAGTAGGAAAGTATTAAAGACATTTCCTGATGCTGTTGTTAATACTACAGTTACGTCACCACCATACTACAACCTTCGTGACTATGGTACAGCTACTTGGATTGATGGTGATGAAAACTGTTCTCATTTATCAGATAGGTCTGAGTATGAAACTAATTATAAAAATAGTAAACAATCATCTAACAAGGGCACTCAAAATAGAGATATAATTAAATATGATATTTGTCCTCAATGTGGTGCTAAGAGAGAAGATAATCAAATAGGATTAGAAAGGTCTCTTGAAGAATATATTGAGCAATTATGTCTTGTGTTTGATGAAGTCTATCGAGTAACTAAAGATGATGGTACATTTTGGTTAAACATAGGTGATTGTTATGCTAGAGGTGGAGAGATAAACTCTGATGGTAGACGAGGATTTTCTGGAGCTAAGGGACTTGGTTATAAAAATAAAAAAGTAGATGGACTTACACCAAAAGATTTAATAGGAGTACCTTGGCGATTAGCTTTTGAATTACAAAAACGTGGATGGATATTAAGAAGTGATATTATATGGTCTAAACTAAATCCAATGCCTGAATCATGTACAGATAGACCCACTATGTCTCATGAATATCTATTTTTATTTGCTAAGAATCAAAAGTATTACTATGACCATGAAAGTATTATGGAAAAAACTGTTGGTACTGAATATACCAAGAGAAACAAAAGAGATGTATGGAGTGTTAAAGTTGCAAGTTACCCTGAAGCACATTGTGCTACATTTCCAATAGAACTTATCAGCCCATGCATAAAGTCAGGTAGCCCTGAAGGTGGACTTGTACTAGACCCATTTATGGGTTCTGGAACAGTTGCTCAGACAGCTAAACAATTAAGTCGTAACTATACAGGTTGCGAACTTAATCCAGACTATCACAAAATCATAAATAACAGACTAAGACAAGGAGAATTATTCTAATGCCTGATTATGATAACACAAACAGAGGAGTACTTTTTAACAATGCTTACAAGGAAGATGGAGATAGTAAACCAGACTTTCTAGGTAATGTAAATGTTGAAGGTAAAGAATGGAGTCTAGCCGCTTGGAATAATACTTCCAAAGCTGGTAAAGACTATTTAAGTATTAGTGTATCTGAACCAAGAGAAAAAACTAATGGAACAACAGGAAACAATACAGAAAATACAGACGATAGTATCCCGTTCTAACGAAACCTATAGATGGAATCTAATTTCTAAGTACGCTATTGCCCAATCTGAGATTGGTATTAAGCTAACTTGTGAGATTAAAGATAAAATTATAGGTACAACTCCACTTGATGATGCTCCAGTTGAAAAATTGGAGCGTCTCATCAATAAATTAAGGAAAGAATATGTCAAATTACACCCCAAAAGATGATGGCTCTGTTATGGGAGCGATTATGACTAGGTCATATAAAGTTATTGTGCCTAAAAAAAAGGAACAAAGAAACTTCTGTTCAAGTGACAGTAGAGCAACAGATAAAATGACATTTATATGTCCTAAGTGTAATAGAGGATGGGAGTTTTTAATTACAGCTACAGGAAGTAATAGGCCAAAACATAAAATTACTTTGTACTCAAAAAATATTACAAAGTTTAGAAAAAAACGTAAAATATGTTTTAATTGTGTTAAGGAGAGTACACAATCGAATAATTAATAAAAGCTCCGTATTCGGGAGATTAGACCCCTTATTTTAGATTCCGTTGAATCCATAGAGTAGTTAAGTAATCTTTAGTTGCCTTATCAGAACCACCTTTATCCATTAATTTACCAAGTGGTGTTTGAGATGTTTGTTGCAATACTTCATGCACTTTTTTCTCATGGGCAGCTACTTTAGATAAGTTTTTTTGAAATGAGGGCCAATGTTTACTACCTTTTAATAATTTTAAAGCTCCCCCAACTGGCATCATACCTTCAACAAATTGTTTTTCAAACTCATAAGGTTCTGGAGCAACTCCCATACTGTGTTGAGGCTGTTGCTCTAACTCATTCTCAAACATAAGTCTATCCATTTGGCTATGGGCTGTCTCATCTTGTACTGCTGGATTATACATACCACCTTCAACAGAAAAATATCTGCCCTTATCAGGGTCATATTCTACAGTATTGCCTAAAGACATCTCAGTTTGAACCATCGGATTCCAACTTTCATGAGATTTCCCTTTTAATACCATGCTAGTTCTAGGGTCTAAACTACCCATATGTCCGATTTCATCTCTTGTCAAGCCAGCATCTAAAGCGGTTTCCATATCGTAACCAGAGCCTTCTGGATTAAATACTGGATTCATATATCCTAATAGTGGTGCTCTTTCTGCAGGGCCACCTTGTTGATACCCTTTAGATACCTTTTTTAAGTATTCTTTAGGTATGCCAAGGTCAAACCACTCTGGTTTTGCAAAAAAAGGAGATTTTGGGTTATTCCAAGAAGTTAAAGCATCATCATAAAACTTTTTTGGTACATCGTACTCTAATATATATCCAGACTCCTCTGGTGTTTTAGCAAATTCTTTAGCATGGCTTCTATCTGTAGTTGCCCAAACCCCTTTTTTAGAAGGATTTTCTACTACAAATTCATCTCCATATCCCCAATCTATTTTTTTAGGAGATACATGGCGACCATCTTTAACCATTTTACCTCTAAACCATCTAGGAACACCTCTAAATAGTTTTACACCAGCTCCCACAGGTAAAAAATCACCTTCAGATATTGATTTTGAAATGTTAAAAGGCTCAGTAATTTGTTGTCCAAATATATTTGTTCCATAATCAAGAGCTTTCATTGTATGCTGAGGTAGTTTATTTTTATTCATTTCATTTTCTAATAATAATCTATCCATTTGGCTATGGGCTGTATTATCAGATACCGCTGATTGTAAATAATCTATTATTCTTGGCATTAGTAACTCTCCGTATCGTATAAATTTTTATATTGTTGTACTGATTGCATTAAATCTTGTCTTCGTTGAACCCATAATGAATCTAATCCATCCTCTTGAGCTTTTTCTTCATCACTTAATCTAGAGTAGTATTCATTATACTTTGAATTTTTTGTTCTACCCGGAGTTTTTTTCCAGCTAGTAGGTATAGGTCTCATTCTAGTTACAACTCTTTTTAATCTATCTCTTGCTTCTTTTTTTGCTTTTGGTGCAGAGTATCCTTGTTCAGCCATTATAGTATGAGTTAAGTAATGTAAAGCCGCGTAGTATGTTTTAGCCCTCTGTTGTTTATCTTCAATCCAAAATGAATCTCTAAGAGCTCTATAGTAAGCTGTCTTACTTGTAGTACCATCATCATAATCTAAATTATGTTTTTCTTTAGGATAAAAAGCATCAAGAAATTGAGTCTGTCTTCTTCTTGAATCTTTAAATTGTTTTTGAGTATCACCAGTTAAATTTTTCCAAAGTCTTTCATATACATTATAAGCAGCGACTATCTCAGTCATACCATCTTTTAATTCTTTTCCTGCAAACCCAACCTCTCCTCTTAATCCTTCTGATGTCATATTAACTAGCATATCAATAAATGTTTTAGTATTTCTAAATACTACAGGTTGATAAGATTCAACAACTGGGCCATATTCATTAAAAGCATTGCTAAATAATCCTAGTCCTTCAGCTTTTAAAAAGTAATCCAACATATGATTAGGTGTTGTTTTAAATTGATTTGTTCTCTCTTCTCCTAAAACCCAATCATAAAATGTATATAAGGCAAACCCAGTACCCATAACTGATGTCATATATTTCATAGCTGGTATCATATTACCATCTACTACTATAGGTTTTATAACATTGTTTTGAGTAGTCTCTGTCATTCTATAGGCTACTCGATAGAAAAGAGTTAATGGTTTAGCTGCGGATTTACCCATCCAATAAGGTACATATGGTATATCACCTGAACCCTGAGTAACTAATTGACTTCTGTATCTAGCTTTCTGTTGTTCTGATGCTGTAAATTGCATTACTTCACCTTTACTAGCGGCTTCTTTTTGTCGTGTAACCATTCTATTTATTTCTTCTGGACTATACTTAAATACATCCATCAATCTTCTTCTACTAGCAGATACACTTCCTGTATTAGTTGGGTTTTTAATACCTGCCATATTTTGAATATCATTTTTTAATCCAAACATACCTAAAGATGAAGAAAATACCCTATTAAATGCTTCTGTAGTTTGCATACCACCTGCATTTTCTGCTATTTTTCTTAACCATCCAGCTCCTCTAAAAGGTTGTTTAGCTAAAAATAAATCATAACTTCCAATGTGTGTAAATCCACTAGCTTGTGCAATATTCTTTTCACTACGATACATATCCTTACTTAATAAATGTCTCATGTTTTGCATAAGTTCTTTAGTAGTATATACTGACCAGTTTTGAACTCCAGTACCTAACATAAGATTTTTTATAGAACTAACAGGAGAAGATAATCCAGTAAGAGCTGATACTCTAGCTATGGGTCTAAAAATTGTATCAAATCTTGTTCTACTTTCTCCGTATAATTGATTCATTAATACTTTTTCAGCAAATTGTCCATACCTTTTATCACCAGTTACTTTAGTTAAATCATTTACTAAACCACTCCATAGTATATTTGGAGTATGTTCAGTTCCATAAGTATGAGCAGTTGCAGTTGAATGAGAAACTCCATCAGCATATTTTTTTAATACTTTATTATAATCTGTTTCATATACTGGAACTACCTCTTCAATAATTGCTTCTCTATTTCTACTATCAGTTATTTTTTCACCTTTTTTGTATAACTCTCCATTAGCTTTTGTTACATTTTTATTATTGTTGGGAAGTTGTATAACTTCCATGTTATCTTTATCCCAAGAGAATTTACCTTCTCTCATTTTTAAATAATAATGAGTTGGTAGTTCAGCTACTCTACCCCATTGTTTTCCATAAACACCTTGAGGGTCTTTCATGCTCATTATTTCAACAAATTGTTGACGAGCAATTTCTTCTTTTCTAGATTCTGTTACTGGTAAATCTTTTAATTCTTTTTTTAGATTATTAATAGCTATTTCAATTTTATTATTACCTACCCCAGCTATTTCCATAAACCTATCTGAAATTTGTCTAGGAGAATAATTAGGTTGATAGAATGAAGAGTGCTTTTTAACCTCAACGGGTATTGGATTTCCCTTATTGTCTAACTTATTACTTAATACAGTTTTAATACTCTTATCTTTAATAAACGCAAGGAATGAATCAACTTGATTCATATGTAATTCTGGGTTTACACTTATTTTTTCTAACCTTATTCGCTTCCCACTCTTATCTAGTAATTCAATAAATCTTTTGTTGTTAGTTGCTCCAGTTTTTGGATTCATAGTTCTAACCCAAGAGTTAGAGCTTATTAAAGCTTTTGACATATCATCAAAAAATCTTCGGTATGAGTTTTCAATAAACTGTCTTAGGTTTACTGCTGGTGTCGTAAATGTTTTAGGAGACACCTCTATTGATTCAAGTTTCTCTATAGTCTCCTTAAATTTTTTACTTTGTCTTTGAGGAGCATATTTTTCATCAAGTAATATTTGAGCATATTCATTTACTTTAGATAGGTTTAATTCTTTATCATATTTTTTTAAATTTTGATTCATAAATTTTTCAAATCTAACTACATCACCCATTACACCAGTACGCCACATAGAAAATCGTTCTAGTTTTCTAGCTATTTTTTGACCAATATAACCAAGTGGTTCAAAATAAGCTGCTGTAGATAAAGCGTATTCCCTTACAACATTTGGCCATAATTTAACACCTGCTATTTTATTTTGTACTTGTGAGTAATTATCTGGATGAACTGTTAAAACATTAACGTCATGAATAAGTTTTGATTCTTTACCATTAATAAGTCTTTCTACTCTAGACAATTCTTTTGTTGTTAATTTACCTAAATAAGTATCAATGCCAGCTCTTCCAGCAGCGGAAGCTGGATATAAAGATTTAATTAATTGAATCTTATCTTGAGCTGTATATCCTTGTTGGTTTAAAGAATTTTTAACTTGTCTTTTTTTATCCTCAAACATTCTAAAATCTTCGCTAGTTTTGTACTGGTCTCGTTGTCTTTTTAAATTTCCTATTTTATTATCAAATATCTTAGGAGATTCAGTAAGACTTTGCCAATCTCTTTCAACTGCTCTACGAGCTTCAAAAGTATCCTCAAATATATATTCATTTTCTCTTAACCCAAACCTAGATGGCTCTACTGGTTTTGGTTGTTTTGTAGAACCACGCTCTCTAGATAATAACTCTGGTTTAAAGAAGAATGGAGATGTCTCTCCTTCAGTTAATGACTTGCTATTAGAAAAACGTGAAATATATTCATTAGAACCTGACTTGTTCAATTCAATTAGCTCTGGATTACTTTCTATTTTACTTAAATTAATTTCTTGAAATTGACCTTCTCTAATTTTTTGTTCTTTAGTTATTAATCTTTCGTAATCGCCTGTTAATTTAGTTACATATTCAAAAAAATGTTCTTCAGGTTTTGGTAATGTAGCAGTTCTAGGTTGGGTAAAGTTTTGTTCAATACCTATCGTTCTAGTATATTTATTATTGGCTACAGCTCTGGTATCCTCTGAAAGTTCTTTTTCTCTAAACCAATTCCATTTTCTTTCAATCCAGCTTACATCTTCTTTTTTCCAAGCCCTCATAATAAATCTTGATTCTTTAATTCTTGAGTCTGGTGGTAAATCTTTTATTCTTTTCCATGTTATTAATTCGTCTGGAGTTAATGATTCAAGTATAAACTTAGGAACTAATAAAAGCCTTGCTCCACGAGCTGTTACATTAGGAGCGCTTTTTTTATTAGTTACAGGATTAGTAAATGTTCCATCAGAATTTCTTTTTAATCCATTTTTAGATAGTATATCTTCAAACATAAGTGCTTCTTGTACTCGTTCCATTTCTCTAGCTTGCAATTCATTTCTTTGTCTTTCTAAAGATTTTTTATTTACTGCTGGATATTTTCCAAATCTATCATAATACACACTTTCTGGACTTTGGTATGCTAATTTTTTAGATGGTACATTTACAGTTATTTCTCTTTGACCAGAGTTAGCATATATTTCATACAACTGACCTAAATTTATTTTTTTACCTGCATTTTCAGGACTAATACCTAATGAAGTAAGTAATGCAATATCATTTGGAATTTCTATTAAACTTTCAGGCTTTGAAGACGAAACTTTTTCAATACTTACCTTTCCTTTTCCTTTCTTACTAGGAGTAGCCACGGATACATATTTTAAATTACCATAATTTTTACTTACAAATTGACCATGTAAATCTGTGGTTAAACCACCACCTGTAGTAGCTCCTAACATACTTTTACTTCCCGGTAAAGAAAATAACTCAGCTTGTTTATCATTTTTAACTAAAGTTGATACATAAGATTCCCAATCATTAAATAGATTTAATTTTTTATCTCCAATTTGTTTTACTCTACTTGAACCATCCATTCTAATATCAAGCTCTACTACTTTATTAAAATCAACAGAATTTTTATCTAACATTACAGTCTTAACTCTTATAATGTTTCCATCTTGATTATCAATACCTACGTACTCAATACCTCTCAATGGATTATTTTTATCTCTTTTACCTATATCTATTATATCAGCGTACTGAACTTTAGAATTATCCCAAGATTTTTCATTACCTCTTTTAGCATCAGATAATCTTGGAATTATTATTCTTTCTCCGGGTTGATATACGTCTTGACCAATAGGTTGTCTGTCTTTATCTCGTAGAGTTAAACCCCTATGAACAATATTAAAAGCTTCTGGACTTGCTCCCCCTTCATCTCTACCAGACGCTATTCTTTGTATATGGTATTGTAAATCACGTTGATTTTTTATACCTTTAATCATACCTATGTCATTTCTATGCTTTTGCATTTCGGATGGAGTTGGTGGAATATATTCTATTACTTGTTTTCCAATTTGAGATGATGAACCGGGTAGACGCTCCATAAATCCTTTTTTACCTAATTGTATATTAAATAATATATCACCTCTTTCCATTGGGCTCATCCAATTAAGAATTTCTGGCCATTTGGTTAATGATTTAAAATCAGAGGGCTGTAAAGATTCTATTATCTCACCTTCTCTTTTATTTAAAGCTTCTCTATCTTTTGTATAATTTAAAATTCTCTTTCTTCCGCTTTGAACAATATCAGATGGTATTTTTTTAATATCAAATGTTCTTTCATGGGTTTTTAAATCTTCCATGTCTTTTATTTGATTAACTAAAGATTCATACTTACTCTG
>VTLG01013040.1_pt1 | contig 27840 bp, 47 predicted proteins | sample 4694571 | NCBI WGS metagenome assembly VTLG01 (sample SAMN12604809, study PRJNA352737) | marine metagenome | biome: ENVO:00000447; feature: ENVO:00000209|ENVO:00000569|ENVO:01000036; material: ENVO:00002151; isolation source: viral sequences binned using virsorter ...
CTTTACCTGAAGGAACTGTAAATCTTTGATTTGTGCTATGGTCGTAAGCACTATCTGTATCAAATATTTCTGTATCAAAATCTACTTTGGTATATGTTTCATGTGATATTGTTTGAGCTTGACTCATTCTTGCAGCAAAAGCAGGAGTTGCTTTTAGGGCAGCATTATTAAGTGTTAAAGAGCCTGACCCATCAGAAGTCATAATGGCATTATCACCACCGTCAGCGAGTATATTTACTTTTAGCTTACTTGTCATGCGCTTAACCTAAATATTTGAAACCATGTATTTACACTTTCTCCCATAGTATTACCAGCAGTTCCACCACCTCTGTCTGGATAAAAGAAAAACTCTACATAATCACTTACAGATAAATTTATAACACCACCTTGAGGAAAACCACCATAAGGTATTTGAGGTTCTCTAACATAATCTGTTCTTAAGGTTTCAGAACCATTTACAAATATTTGACACCTGTTTAAATCATATCCTGTATTACCAGAACTATCACCATCAAAAGCAAGTTGCCAATTTATAAAATACTTTCCAGCTTTGTTTGCTGGTACGGTAAATCTACTTGTAGAAGTATCAAAAGCACTGTCAGTATCTAAAGTAGTTGTCCAATTAATGATTCTATTACTTGATGCTTTTGTTAATGATTGATCAGATGATTGATGACCGATTGCAATTGGAGTATTCGTAAAAGGTCCAGATACAGTATCACCTGCTTCACCAATCGTAATTGATGAGCCTGACTGTTTTATAATCTCATTTACCTTTAACTGCGATACCACTACTTACTCCTTACGACTTAGGGTTTGCGTCTTTAATAGCTTTAATTCTAGCCTTCCAATCATCAAATGATTTATACATCTCATCGAGCTGATCGCCGATATCCCCATAGGCCGCTCTACGTGTAGCTCTAACTTGATTGTTTTTTTCTTCAGTATTAGCTGCTGTTTCTTGTGCAGCAAGTTGTGAGTCTGTAGGTTTGTCTAGTCCTGAAACATTCCATTCTTTAATGTAAGGACCCTTACCATCAGAATCGTCCTGAAGTAAAACGTCTTTTGTAAAGTCTACAGTCTTTGAGTTAGCCTCACAGTATAGTTTTATTTTTGTAGATAATGATGCCATTTTTTACTCCTATCCACTAAAGTTTGCGTAATCTACAACCTTAGCACGTTCTGCTGCTCTTTTAGTTTTTACATCAGAAGGCATAGCAGTTCCGCCCTCCGCTGCTCTGACTGCCATCCAATCAGTTGATTCAAGATAAGCTCTTGCAGTTTCGTTGATTACTTTTTGATCAGCAAACTTATCTTGTTTGTCCATGTCGGCTTTGACTTTTGCCCAAGTAACAGCGTCTGGCTTTGCGCCCATAATAGCTGTGTCATTGGAGTCTTTGCCTACAACCCATTCAACTTTTGAATTGAACTCAGCTTCAGTAGTCACATCGCCACGAATAACAAATTCGTAATTGCCGATTGATAATATTGCTTGTGCACAATCTGCCATTGTTTACTCCTTATAATATCACTAGTGTTCCACCACTAGCTACGGTTATTGTTTGTCCTGAGGACACTGTTATAGGGCCCACTATACTAGCATTTTCAGATCCTGCAATAGAGAGTCCCCCTGTCAAAGTTTGTACGTTTCGATACGCACCTTGAATACTTGTTAGTTTCGCGGCAGTTACTGTCGCGTCACTTGGTGTTCCTATGTCTAAAGTATCTCCAAATATCTGTCCAGAAAAAGTATCACTACTTTGTGGAGTACCTGTAAAAGCTATTGTACCAGGACTAGATCCTGCTGTGAACGCAGTTCCAGGCACCTGATAAACTCCATTAATATGAATAAACAATTGAGCAAGAGAACCAATAGTTTGTGTGGTGCCTCCAACAGCTATTGTAAACTGTGTGTTGGATCCGTTAAAGCTACCACTAATATCATCAATGACAGCAAAATTACCTTGAGCTGCAGGGTTTCCAATGTACGCCATTATGCTAAAATCTCCATTAATGTAAGTGCTGATGCAGTTCTACCATCTTCTGTAGAATCTCCGTCATCATGTGTTCTATTAATATAAGAAGTTCCTGAACCTCCACCTCTAGTTGCAAACTGATATGTTATTGTAGTAGCAGATGTCGTGCTAGGACTTAAGACAAAATTAAAATTCTTTGTAAGAATTGTTGCAGAACCAGCAGACTCATTACCTCTACCTGATGAGTTTCTTTTTCTATTACTAGCAGCATCTCCTCTAAACTCAGCAGTAGTCGTAGAACTTATAGTCATAGTAAATCTACCAATGTGACAACCATTACTACCACTAGATGACCCAGCATTTACAGTGCATAAAACAAGAATTTTACTTGATGTGGCTGTAGGTGTTATGCTTGCTGTAAGAGAACTGTTTGTATAACTATTAGCACTTGATAAATTAACTGTAGTGCTTTCCGTTCCTGTAAATGTTGTAGTCACCATTTGACCTATCTTACCAAAACCTGAAGCTTTAGCTATTGTAACTGCACTATCTGTTATCCCTGCTGTTGGTATTGTTGTTACTGCCATTAGTCTAATATCTCCATAAGTGTGATTGATGAACCCATAGTTCTTGCACTTGTGTCTGCTCTTCTATTTAATTGTGCAGTTCCGCTTGTAGATGCCATTTGCAATTTATATGTGGTGGAACTAGTTGTTGATGGGCTATCTAAAAAATGATGACCAAAAAATATGACATCAGAGTTTGCAGCCATATTAGTAATTAAAAAATTATTACTTGTGCCGCCACCCGTGCCTTGACCTATTTCTGTAGAGTCTCTTAATAAACTTAATAAAACATTATGTCCACCAGTTCCTGAACTTACACCACCACACACATAAATTAATATTTTAGAACTAGTTGTGCTAGGTGTTATAGATGCACTAAAACCAGTTATATCTACTAATGAAGATGATGATGTGCCAAAGGTGTCGTTTTTAAAAGTTGAAACGACCTGACCTACCTTACCAAAGCCTGATGTCTTTGCACCTGAAGCAATACCTAATGTACCACCACTTTCACCAAGAGTGATTGTCTTTGTAGCGTCTGTGCCAAGAGGCGAGATTGTTGATACTTTTAACGTGCTCATTATGTTCCTAACCTAAATGCTCCAAATTCATTGTAAGCTGTATTAGCCAATAAATTAGCGTTGACATCATTATTTTGTAATCCTACATACGCTTCAATATAATCGGTAGTATTAAAATCTTCTATCACAGCGGTAAAGGTGCTTATAACTCCTTGTAAGCTACTCACTGCTGAGTGATTACCTGAATGAGAAATAGATGAACCATTCTTATATATTCTAGCAGAAAATTCTGCGTCTGCTGAAACGCTTCCTGATGATGTATTATGTTCTTTAAATCCAATTCTTAAATAGCAATAATATTTACCAGCTACTCCTGGTGTAAATCTATAATTTGTAGTATTATCATACTTAGAATCCGTATCAAATTTTTCTGTAGCAAAAGCAACTTTTACTGCAGCGTCTTCTGTCGCTGTAAAATCACCTGATAGACTTGCAGCAAAAGCTGGCGTATTACCAGGAAAGTTTGTAAGTGTTGCTCCTGATTTTAAAGTAATCTGTGAAGTATTACTTGAACCAATAATTAAGTTAGAAGTTCCAGATCTAGTATCTATTGTATCTACGAGTATCTTTGACATTATGCAATCTCCTGTATGATTAATGTGCTCTTAGAGCCAGCAGTACCAGAAGCACTTTGTGTATCTGTTGAAAATTCATATCTATTATCATCAGAACCATTTGGATTGTAGCTACCACCACTATTACCACTATTTCCATTAGAAGTTATAAATTGTTTTATTGTATAAGTGCCTGATTTCATGCCATCTAACATACCAACACCTCCTTGAAAGCTAGAGTGAGTTGGTATATATACATATTGCCTTGATCCAAAAAATTGTGTTACTGTGCCATCACTATGAGTCCATTGTAACATTCCGTTTTGGGCTCCTTGAACAGATCCCTCATATGGCACATTAAACCATATGTGTAACTCAGAGTCATTACTTTGTTTAACAAATGATGTGGTATATGTGAAAAGTTCTAAATCTGCACTTTGTCCAGAAGTTGTTATTCTGGTTGAATTTGAAAAATACTTTTGTTGTAGTAAAATACTAAAACCAGATTGACTAGCACCACTTGCTAAAGAAACTGTATCACCACTAGCACCTAGCGTTAAGCTAGTGCCTGATTGTGGTTCTAAGTTATCTACGAATATTGTTCCCATTATGCCACTCTAAATCCACTAAACATTGATTGTCCTGCTCCTGATGGTATATCCACATTCGCGCTTCCACCACCTTGATAGTATTTCGGTATAACTGTATTACCACTAGAAAGATAAACATAATCTGTACTGTTCATGTTCCAATAAGTAACATCATTGTAAAAAGCATTTGGGTCCCAAATGTTTCTTTCATATTCTCTAGTGGTTGTAACTAATCTAAACATTATATAATTCATATCTCTATTATTATTATTCAATCTGATATATGTGTTAAACAAATAATATCCCGTGGCTGGTGCAGTGAAAGTATATGTTGAAGTGTTAAAATTACTTCCTATGTCAAAAAATTCTGTGTCAAAAGGTAAAGAAACTAATGAATCTGCTGCTATGTTTGTTACACCAGAGTTCATATACGCTGCAAACGAACATGATGCAGCTAAATTTGCATCACCAAAACCTGTAGCCGTTCCATTATTAGTTAATGTTACTCCACTTGGAACAGTAAATGTATCTCCACTATCACCGAGAGTTATGGATGTACCACCTGAAACAGGTGTGATTTTATTTACTTCAAGTGTGCTCATACGACTGTAAGGTTACCCTCTACTGTGACGGTGCCTGTAAAAGTGACAGGACCCGCTAAGAATGCGTTATCACTTGCAGCTACTGCTACAGTTGATGTTATTGTTGCTAGGTTTTCATATACACCATTAAATGATGTCATCATAGGTGCTGTTATTGAATCGTTGCCTGGTGTATTTGTACCAACAACACTATTTAAAAATATAACAAAACAAGTATCGGTACCCGCTAAAGCTGTTGTAAAAGTTATTTGACTACCTGCTACTGTATAGTCAGTTGTAGGTTTTTGACGTACACCATTACGAAGAACTGCAATATCTTCTGGCACAGATACACTTGCTGATAGTGCGTATGCAGAAGAACCATCTCCTGACAGTGTTTGAACTGAAGTTGAGGAGGTGAAATCTTTTGTGACTGGATTACCTAAATATCCCATACTACCTCTACGTGCTTATGCTATCTATAAAAGATACCCAGGCGTTTAAACTTGCATCTGTATCTGATTTTACTTTCAAAGCATCACCCGATAAAAGTACAATTTTCGCGCCACCATCAATTAACTCTAACGAACCACCACTTGGAATCGGTGCGTTTTTAACTATGTATGAATCTGCTGAACTACCACTAGCAGAACTAGTGATGTATACATCTACTTTAATTGTAGATGTTACAATATTTGATAATCTAATTCCTATTATCGCATCATCCGAATTTGATGTTAAAACTGTTCTTGCTGTGGTTCCTATATTAACATCTCCTGATGAATCAAATGCTACGAGTCTTTCAAAATCTTGTGCCATCCTATCTCCTTTTTACTATAAGGCCACACTCATTGCAATCACAAATCCTGCACTTGCACCCGCTGATCCACTAGATGCTGATGTGATTCTACCTTTTGCGTCAACTGTTATATTAGCTGCTGTATAACTAGCTGCTGAAACTCCCGAGTTCGCTAAAGTCAGAGCACCACCGGAAGCTATTGTAGCATCTCCTGACATATCAACTTCTTCAAAACTTGAACCGTCTGCAACCAAAATTTTGTTGGCTGTGTTTGTTGGTAATTTTAATTTAGATCCAACAGTCATATCTCCTAAAGTAGATAAATTTGAATTAATTTTATTACCAATAGTTGTAATATGATTACCCATGTAACCATGAGATGAACACTGATAATATAAAATATTTGGTGTTTCAGAATCAACAGCTATTTGTGTATAGGCACCTGAACTACCAGGAGAACCATTTGTTGTTACACCTGTTGTATAAGCTGTGCTTTTTGCAGCATCCAAATAAAATCTTAATGGATGTCCACCACCAGCTCCGTTAGAAGAGTCTGATTGATCAAATCTATAATAATATTTATAAGATGAGTCTACCCCAGACAGCCTCAACGCTGGTGATTCTAACCCATCAAAATAATAAGCACTACTAGATCCTTGACCCTGATAAGGATGAAGACCTGATTTAGAGGCAACAGTTACGTTTATTACTTTTGGAGCTGATGAAGATCCATATTCTTCTGGGTTAGGTAACCCAACTTTTGCTGAAGGTAATGTACAAAATACATCTTTTGTTCCAGCAGAAAAATCAACAGCTGCATCACTATTAGAACTGGATATGATATAAGTTCTTGTTAAGTCTGATGCATCACTATCTAAAGTTCCAAAACCTACTTCAAACTCAGTAGAGTTTCTTAACACAATAGAATAGTAAGTGGTGTTACTACCACCTATTCCTGTAGCAAAAGTCTCAAAACCATCAACTGCGCTACCAAGAGCAAATGCTCCTGTGCCAGTCGTAGTGCTCGTTACTCTTACTCTATCGTTTAACTTAAACGCCATTTGATTATGCTAATCTTATGATAGCGTCTGAAGCGTTAGCTGTTGGAAACTGAATAGTAAAAGTTCCTAATGTAGAAGTTTTATCTCCACCAAAGTTTATTACTGCCACTGCTTTGTTTGACTTTGAACTATTGTATATTAATGCACCACGAGCTGTAATTGTAGCTGTGGTCCAAGATGTATCATCAAAATCACAAAAAGCTGTTGTTCCAGAAGTTGTTGGTGTAACGCTAGTTAATGTATTTCCAGCCGCTGTATAACCTGTTCCAGAATATTCATTAGAAGTTGTATAAGCTGTGGTAGAGGCATCAATGCTTGCAGAATTGGTATACAAAGCAATTTTAAATGTGTCTCCACTTGATGCTGTAAAATTATGCGTTGCCACTAAAACCTCTTGTTTAAAGCTAGTGCATACCGCAGATGATCCTACTGCCATTTTATTGCCCTCCTTGGGTTGTCTTAATTGATCCTAATCCAGGTAAAGCAGATGGTTGTGGAATTCTTAAAACTCCATGCATATATTCATCTCTTCTTCCTCGACCTTGTTGTTGTGACGCTACCTCTTGTAACGCACGTTGATACGATTGCTCGTACAATTGCAGCATGTCTGCTGGACCCTTTAAAAACTTAAAGGCTTCTGCAAGGCTACCATACAATAATAATGCAGGTGCGTTGTCGCTCAACCAAGTTGATGTTGTGGTTGAAGAAAGTCTTTCTGGTAATCTGACAAATCCTAACTCTACATAAAAAGCAGCACTTGGTGTTGGTGCTATGTATATAGTATTTTCATCCCATTGTGAATAGTATTTAGGTGTTCCTGTGTTGTCTCTATTTGGCCAATACTCATTCATAAAAGTAATATCTTTTTGTTCTAAAAATGTCCTGGAGCCTGATCCTGAGGCAGGATAAATCATTAAACTTCTTATAGCAGAAAATAAAACAGGAGTTATTCCGGTGCCTCCTGGTAAACTTAAAAACTCATTACCTGAAGTTAATTGTGCAAATTGATATGATCTAAAAACAGGTAAATCTAAATTTCTTAAAATTCTATTTTCAGCATGTTCTATAAAATCATTAACAATTGAATCTGTAAGAACAGAGCTATCTACCTCTGTGTAATCTCTTATCTGAGAAACTAATTCAGTGTATGTTGTCATGATACTAATGTAACAGGACCAGCTGTAACCGTTCCTCCTCCTATTCCAGTTGTATTAGCCGCTGTAGTTAGAGGAATACTAAAAATATTTTCATCTACAACAGTTATGGTCAAACCACTAGTGTTTTTTATTTCATCTATTGATGTTCCTAATAACGGTTGACCTACATCATAAAATCTTACTACATCACTCGTAGATCTACCATGTGATGGTGAAAAGACATTTACAGTTGTACTACCACTTGTAAATCTAAAAGGATTCAAAGGTAATAAAACTGCAACAGAATTTTCTGTTCTATCTGGTCTAGCAAACTCCAAGGCCTGGGGATCAGGTCTATGTTCTTGTGGCATTAATTGAGCAGCTTTAGGTTCATACTCACTGGTGTGAACTTTTGATCCGTTCCACTCAGTTACCATTTCTGAATAAGGAAACTCTAATCCACTTCTATCAGAAATAAATTTTGCGTATTTACCTTGTGCGTATGCCATTAGCTTTTATTCGGTCTTTTTTTCCTAGAAGCCATTATTGTTTTAGGTCTTGGTTTCTTTTTATTTTTTTGCGTTTTGCCAACTTGATATCCTAAAGCACTACCAGCACCTACTCCTGTTAAATATGCATATTCTGGTTTTGTAATCGTATCTCTTGCTTTTTCACCTAAAGTCTTTTTTCTTCTATAAGCTATGCTACCATCTACAGCTGTAAAAGCTCTTCTATCTAAATCTTTCATGGCTTTTGAAATTTTTTTATTCAAACCCTCTCTAGTAGAAGCGGTAAATTTTTTACCAGCTAAATCTTTTGGGAGAGTAATTCTTTTACCTGCTTTTGTTTTTCCAGAAGATGCCATTGTTGCTGAAAATTTTTGTTTATTTCCAGATCCTATTTTTTTTATTGTTGCCTTCGCTAATTTTTTAAACATAGTTATCTCCTTGCAGTCCCACCTTTTTTATAATTTTTTCTTGGACCTAATACTCCACCACCTGGTTTTCTAATATTAAAATCCTCTGGATTTTTTAACATTATTTTTTTTGTTCTTCTTGGTTTATTTTTTACTGCTTTTGCCAAAGCATCTCTTTGACCAGCAACTTCTTTAGTATATTTTTTTAATGACTTTGGTAATTCTTTTACATTAATTGTTTTTTGTCCTGACTTTAAGGCATTAATTAAAAAATTACCGGCTACTTTTACACTCATGATTTCCTCTTTGGTTTAATCTTTCTTGCTTTTAAAAAATCAGATCTAGCTTTGTCTACAGTTTTTTTGCTTTTACCTGATCTCATTGCTGATAACATTTTTCTGGGAACCTCTACACCTTTTGATTCTAAATATCTGTCTCTAGCAGTTGCTTTACGACCATACATTTTTCTATCACGAGCAGCTTTTTTAACAGCAGTCTTTGCTAATTTTTTTAGTACCATGTGAATTTGCCACCCTTCGTAGCGGCACCCATTCCTAATTTGGTTCCTTTGACAGGTTTTCTATCAATTGATATTTCTTGTGCTTTACCTTTTGCAGGTGCTACACCTTTTGTTGTAATAGCTCCAGCTTCAACAGCATTAGGTATATCTATTTGACCTCTGCCATAAGATCCTATCTTTTTTGTTGAACCACTTTTACTATTAGTAGTTTGTTTATTATATAAAACGTTAGCCATCTTACCTCCTATGGTATATATGATTGAGCCGGTTTAATACGATGAGAAATTCTTTCTCTATCGTTTCCTGCAGCTCTATCAAATTCTTCATCATATGACGCTTTTAAATTAGCACTCAAAGCTGGTGCTCTTTTTAAACTCATATAATATGCTAATCCTGCCGTTAGACAAGGCATAAAATAAAAAGGCACATCAGCGTAATTAGTATAATCACCAGCGTCCTCTATTCTTTTTATAAAAAAATATTTAAAAATGTAAGCTTTATCTGGACTAGGATATAGAAACAAAGTCATATCGTTTTCTGGTCTACCATTAGTGGCAGCACCTCCAACGGTGACTGTCCCAGGCATCAATACAAATTGAGTAGGTCTAGCATCTCCAGTTGCAGTTCTTTCTTTTCTTGAAAGATTAAAATACTCTTCTCTAGATATTTTAGTAATCGCTACATCTGTAGTATTACTATCACCTTCTAAATTTGCAGTGGCATCTGCTGTAGTTGTTATGGTTGCATCTATAATATCAACCACAGATTGATCTACAGTATAATGATTTGTTCCTGGAGTTAAAGTTTGAGTTCCATAAGTGACTGTCCAAAGATTAAGTCCACGATTTGCCCATTCTGAAAAAATTAAATTTAAAGATCTTTTTGCAGTTTTTAAATCGTAACCGCTTCTAACCTCTAAACCACATCTTTCAAAAGCTTCTTCTATAATCTCTTCTATCGAAAGATTAAAATTAGTAGTGCCTGAATAAGCCATATAAACCTCTATGATATAGGTGTATATTCTTTTATAAATTCAACAACTAAACTTGCAGTATCGTCATTAGTAACAGAAGAAAAGTTAATCAAAACATCGCCTGTGTAATTAGCAGCTTTTGTATTTTGTAAGCCACCTATGGTGCTGAAATCCATGTCGTCAGCAAAATTACAAGACCATGCGATTGGATTAGTTCCACTGTTGACCCACTCTAATAAAAGTGGTTTGGTTGTTGCAGAGTTGTTAACGCTCCACCATAATTTATTAATGTTGATAAAAGTACAAGCTGTGCCATCATTCCTTACATTTAAAGCAGATGCATCAACATTAAATGTTTCAGCTGTAGTAGAAGCTATTTTAGCAGTAAATGAAAATATTGCTTTCTTGTCTCCGTCAAATAGTTTTTTTGTATATTGAGCCATTTAATTCCCCTTGTAAAAGGGTGGGGCCATTACTCCCCACCCACGGTTATATTAATTACGAATAAGATACGTCTCTATCTTGCGCCGCCATTATGTAATCAATGGTTGTTACTTTCTGTCCTGTAGCGTCACCAGAAACACTCATAGCCATTACTTTCATATTAGCTGTTGGAATGTTAGTGGTAGAAGTACCAACCAAATTTCTGTTTATGTAAAATTGAACTTTGTTTGTGCTGTCATTTTTTGTAGCAACAAGTCCTAAAGTTACATATGTATCATTTTCCATTGTTGATTTTGTGGTATCAGCAAATTCTACTAGAGTCTGAGTGTCACCAGATTCAGTAGTTCCTTTGACAATAGCACTGCCATCCACTTTTACAAATCCAATAACATTACTTGAAAGTAATGCGTTCTCTGGGTTTGTTGCAAATGTTTCTGTAAAACCAACTAAGAAATCAGTTTGTGTTGCATCAGAAATCTTTACTCTTGTTTCAAAATAAAGTTTGTTACCTGCTGTTGTAGGTAGAGCAAAAGATTCTTGTTTTGCTTGAATTGAGGCACCATCGTTATCTGTAGTATTTGCTGAAGTTAAGTTTACTTCACCATTGAGAGAATCTGCAACAACTGCTGCAGTTGCTGATGAGTCTTTTACGATAGTCCAATTGTGTGTAGCATCTAATGCACCCTGATTAAAATCATCAAAATATGTGAATTGATCAGGCCACATAGACATTTTTAAATTTTCAAAAGCACTTGCATTTGAAAATAGTACCGGTCCTTTAAAATGTGTAGCCATTTTTTTACTCCTTGCCTGTATAGGGCATTCGTTACCTCGTCACTATACTGTACTGCCTAGCCAGCCTCGGTAACTATTTACTAGGTAGAAGGGGGAAAACCACTTCCCCCCTTCATAAGTTTATTATGCTCCTGGTGATCCAAAGATACCTCTAGGATCAGAGAATCCAAAAGAATATCTCTCCCTAGCTTTATATCTTACATTACCAGTATCGAAGTCACCTTCCATAGCAGTTCTGATAGGGGCTCTTACAAAATGTTTCAAGCCGTTAGGAGCGTCAGTTTTGATAAAAAACGCATCAGTATCAGTTAGGAAGTTATTAACCACATAACCTTGTGGTAACATTCCCATGTTAGCGATAGCGTTAATATCATTATCTGCTGTTCCTACTCTACCTTGAGATTTCATCAATCTCTCTGCAACGAACTGAAGATTGATTGGGATTATAAGTTTTGTACCTTGCAGTGCAATTTTTAATCCTCTTTCATCTTTCATATCAGCAATATCAATTAAAGCTTGCTCAAGAGAAGTCTCATTGAGGTCAGCTGCTGTTGATAGTTCGTTTTTAAAAGTTCCTGCTAAGATAGGATGGTCTGTAGCACAAAGCTCTTTTCCATCACCGCCAGCAAATGAACTGTTAAAGGCATTGTTAAGAACTGCGGCAGCTTTCACTTGTTTAGTGTTTGCCATAGATCTCGCTAATGCTTTTGTATAACGAGTGCTGATTTTGTCGTAAAGGTTGTCCTCTACTGCTTCTTCAGTTAATGAGAAGGCTAAAGCAATTGTTTCGTGAGTATAACGTGAAGTAAAAGTCTCTTGTGCAGCATCATAACTTACACCTGATCCTTCTTCTTTTACGCTCGCGTTTGCGAACCCACCTAACATTACTTCTTCTTCAAATGCACGATCAGAGTTCTCTGTATCAAAGATCTCTGTGTGCTGATTTTCGTATCGGTCGTATTCTAACCCAAACAAAGCGTTCAAACCTGGTTCGAGTTCTTTGACCAACTGCATTCTTGAAATAGCCATTGTTCAATATCTCCTTAGGTTTATGCGCTTGATCCAGTTGTAGTTAGATATAGGTGTTCATTGAACTTAACAATGTAGTTACAATGAGATGAACCTGTATCACTATTTTCCGGATCTTGTGAAGCTCTGATTACACGGAACTGAGCAGTTGCTCCAGATCCTGTAATAGAAGTTGCAAGAGTAGATGTAGATTGACCATTAATTGTTGAGCCGGAGCCCGCAACTGAGTCAATGTTATTACCTAAAGCTGCAGCAGCTAGAGTGGCAGTGCCACCCATCTGAACTTCAAATAGTTGGTTTGGATCGTCATACACATACGCTTCTATAGTTTCTCCTGTCGCAACATTTGTTTGCGAATAGAAGTTTGACCATTTTGGTTTTCCTGTTGAAGGATCTTTAGAGATGAAAACACCATTAAAGATACCAATGTTTTTTGTTGATGTAGCAGTTCCTACTTCAATAACTCCGTCTACCAACTGAACGACATCCCCTTTAAAAATGGATGTAGCATAGTTGTCAGCGATTGGATAAACATTGGTTCCACTGTTGTTGATGTTACTTCCCATCTTTCCAACAGGTCTAAAACCGAATGGCGCGTTTACGTTTGCCATGATTTATTTCCTCACAGTTAATATGCGTTATGTTCACCATGAACATAACAAGTTATTAGTCTGTAACTTTGAGGGAAAAACTTAATTTTTATTTTTACCACCAAATGTTACGCGAGAGCTTCTCTCCTGAGAGATCGGCATGCTAGGATGTTGGTCCTTTAATGGATCGTTTGCTACAGCGTCTTCTTTATCTTGCGTTCTTTGTGCAAAATATTGTTTTCGCTCTTCAACGGTTTCCTCAGGAATCCTTGCTAGCATTAAACCTCCAACAGCTATAACACCTTGATATTTACCTGAATCAATTTGTGGCCATTCGGTATCTGGGTATTCGTCACCTCTGACAAATTCCCAACCTTCACGTAGTCTAGCGGATACATTTTTTTGATCCATCTGTCCTACAGATTCGGCTCTTATCCAACGATGGACAAATCCATCTGGCGCAGGTGGTGCGTCTAGTTGTGATGGTGGAGCCCACGGTTTCCTTCGCTCTTGTTTAGCTCTGGTTTCGGACTCGCGTGATGGTAGTTTTGTTTTCATTTTATCTTTTTCCATATGCCTACTCCTTCACGTATTTCGCATACTCTTTTAGTGGCACACCTAGTTTTTTAGCTATAGCTACCTGTGATGGTGTGAGTCTCACAGTGCTTTTGCGTTTCACAGGAGTTGATCTGTTTGCAGATGCAACTGTCTGTGAGGGCGTTGAAACCTTCTCAGATTCAAAACGGTGAGGGAATGTATCTCTCATCCTTTTGTCTACCTCATTATAGTAGTCATCGGAAGTAGCGTCAAACCCTTCTTCCATTAATTTACGATGAATTGAGAAAGATGTCAAGGTCATCGGTTCATCTGTTCCAAACCAAGTGTTTTTTTCTGCCCAAGCCTCTGCTTTAGGATCAGGCGGAGGAGGTGGTTGATTTGGTTTTTTTTGATTATTTTGAACTGGCATTTGAGGTTGATTAGGATCAACACCTCTAGATTCCATCTCTTTTTTTAATCTTTCCCTTTGTTCTTGACTCTTTTTAGCTCTATCTGCTTCAATCGCTAATCTCGCTATTTTTTGATTTGCCTCTACTTGAGCATCGACATCACCTAAATCCATAGCTTCTTTTAATTGTTTTTTAGCTTCAGCTGTTTGAGCTTCTACTCTACTGGTATACTCGTTAATGTATCCTGGTTCCAAAAACTGATTTCTTTGAGCGTAGTTATCTCTTTCTTTTTGTAATCCTTGAGCATATTCAAGAGCAGCTTGTTCTCTTCTTTCTGCTTCTCTTGCTTTTTTGGTTAGCCTATCAATTCTAGATTGAACTTTTTTACTGTAACTTTCTACCTCTTCGTCATCCGTTTCTTTATTTTCTTCGACTATGACTTCTTGTTCTTCAGGTGGATTTTCTATTTTTTCTTTTTTATCTTCCGAAAGATCAATGTCAACTGGATCACCATCGTTAGGTATATCCACCATTTCTTTTTCGGCTTCTTCTTGCGTTTGCACTTTATTTGCAGGCATTTGTTTTCTCCTGTTTATTTATATTGTAAAATATCCTCTGGGTCTTTGACCACAGCGATTATTTCATCGTCATTTAAAATTCTCACTTCACCACCCTCTATTCCAAATCTAGATCCTGCATAACGACCAAACATAATCCAGTCATTAACTTTACACCAGGGTCCATCTGGAAATCTTTTTTCATCCTTATAAGCGTCAGGTCCAACTTTTAAAACTAAGCCGGTTACTGTGGTGTAACCTCTTTCTTCCATATGTTTGTCTGTTAGATAAACACCACCTTTAGTTTTTGATTGTCCTCTATAAGGTAAAACTAATATTCTCCAACCTGTTGGATCAGGTAATCTTTCTAATGATTTTTCAGTATCATCATGTTCAATTTTATCAGTAGCGTCTTGTTGAATTTTATCTAAAAAACGATTTTCTTTTTCTTCTGCTACTTGATTGTTTTCATCTGCTTCAACAGATAAATCTTTTTCTTCTAAAGCAAATCTACGTTTTGGTATTTCTGTTTCTGTCTGTTTCTGTATCTTCATTTGGCAGGTCCTTTATCTCCTGTTCTAGGTAATTAAATGCAGCTACTTGACCTACTAGATTTTGATATGTAGCAAAATCTTTTACGCCAACGCTGAGTTGTTCTTTAACTTCATCTCTTCTATCGCGACACTTTTTAAGTATGCGATAGATCGCAGTTTCATCTTGCATTAAAGAATATATATATTAACAATTCCATTTTCTCAAGGACTTATTTATCCTTGAATTTGGATCTCTTGCTGTTTTTGCACTTGTCAATCTTTTTTTCATACCCTTCATACGAGCACAAAATGACTTTCTTCTATTAGCTGCTTTAGAACCTTTCTTTAATTTTGATGGTTTTGTTGTGACTGCTGTTTTTAATTTGGAGCCTGGATTAGCCGCACGATATGATGCAACACCTTTTTTATTCAACCCACCAGATGGATTTTTACCTTCTTTTCTTTGCCATGCCGGTGTTTTAGCCATTTTTCTTTTTCTTCTTTGCAAATGTTGCCGCTCTACTAGGAGTAGGACCGGTATTTGCTTTTGCTTGTTTTCTTCTTACGGCACCCGCACGTTGCCCTTTGCTCATCGCTCTTGCTTTTGCAATGGGCACGCATTTTGGATATTTTTTTCTTTTTTCTCCACCACTTCTTCCACATTTTGGGTAGGAGCCATCTGGTCGCTTGTTTGCAATATCGACCCAGTTTTCCTGTACCCAAGATCTAAGTCCTTTTTTTGCCATGAGATTTCCTTATACTTTCTTTTCCTTTTTTAAAAATATTAACAACCTCTGTCTTACCCATTACTTTAGCACGTTGTTCAGCGACAGTAAGGATCTGAATTTTTCGTGCATAAGGCTTTTTAACTTTTCGCACTTTCGCAACTGTTGCCCTCGCGTCATTAGGAGTAGTAAATTTAATACCAACAGTGTCTTTTGGATTTTCATCTGTGTATAATCTTCTCCCTGAACCTTTTGGTTTTTTGCCTGTTCCTATCTTAGGATCAGCCATTAAGTTATTCGAGTGCTTTTTCTACTGCCCTCTTTAACTGCACCACATCCAGCAGCTACGATATTGGCGCCACCTTTTGAAAACTTCATTTTTCTAGATCCAGAAACTGCTTTTCTTGCTTGAGATGTTCCATTTCCAGTTCCAATCATACCACCAGTAGCTTTTTTGTTTTTCTTTCCACCAGGTGTTACTTTACCACTACATACTGCGCTAGCGTACATATTGGCATATGCTGATGGATACACTTTAAATTTTCTCTTCGCTGCGGCCTTACCTTTCGGACATAACTTACCCATTATTTTTTCTTGGCTTTAGCCGAGCCTCCTTTTTTCATTCCTTGAGCTTTTAACTTTGCAGCCGCTGCTCTAAGTCCACCTTTTTTATATCCCATCATCATATCTTTTTTCATCATGCCACCACCCATCATTTTTTTCTTGGCAACATTAGCTCCGCCTTTTTTATAACCCATTATTTTTTTAGCAACATCAGGTCTTTTTTCGGCTAATTTATTCATACCTTTTGAAGGGTACTTACCTTTTTTTGGTTTCTGTTTCATTTGCAATCACACTCCTTACAATCACAATTATGTTCGCAATGTTCTGCATCAGAACAATGACACTCACAATCACAGTTATTACATTTAGTCATAATATCCTCCTATTTTTTTTTAATCAATCCTTTTATTCCTGGTGCTGCCCTAACTCCTAGACTGACAGAACAAGCCAGATACAAGAGATGAGTATAATACTCTGGTAAACTTTCTAAAATTTGAAATCCACGTTCTATGTGTGGTTGCATAAAAGGCAGGAAGGCACAAATCGCAGGAATCATTAGGGCTAGTAAAACAAATTCGTCTTTCCAGCTCCCCTTCATTTGATCTACGGCAGACTGCTCCCACTTAACTTTTCCGGCAATTTGATCTTCTTTAAGTTTTGTTGCCGCTTTTATTTCAGTGACTTTTAACTCTGCTTTTGCTTTTTTTGTCTCTACGAAACCTTTAACTGTATCCCCCACTATATTAGCGATCGGGCCTATTAACATATTAAACATTATCTCATCATCCTTCTAGGAGCCATACCTAATAAAGAACCTATACCACTCATTGCAGCTTGTGTGAAGGGGTTATTTCTATTTAGATCTATCATGCGTTGCATTAATCTTTGTTGTGGTATTTTAGGCTCCTCATAACCTCCTGGTTTTGGTCCTCCCATCATACCGCCAAAATATCCTATGGCATCACCCATTAATGATCCTATTCCTCCAGATCCGCCTCCAAAACGAGGACTAGCAGATGAGAATTGATCTAAAAATATTTCATCAACACCAACTTGTCCTGGAGGTATGTCCATTACATTTTCTGAATCAAAATAAAAATCATCAAAAGCTTTATTAACAGCGTCCTCTGGATTTAATCCTAATCCAATATTTTCATTCATTAAAAAATTTAATGAGTCTTGAACTGTTTGACTTGATCCGGTGCTACCTGAACTAGAACCAAACACACTACCAAAACCGGTAGCCATTTTTTGATTAGTATCATATTTAGGAAAAGCGTTTGCAAATCTAACTCCTCCGCCTCCACTAGCAGGTGCGCTAGGTTTTCCTCTATAAGCTTTGTTAGATGTCATAGCTTTTCTGGCTTCTGCGAAATTCATTATAACATTCCCTCCATTGTTTTGTATGGAAGAACTTCATCATCCATAAATTGATAGAAAAATTCTGGAAGATCTAATGGATAAAACTGTCTGTAGTATTGTCCCATGACTCCAGAACTATCTGGACTTTTAAAATTTATTTTTGGCAATCTAGTTGGTGTGTAATCTAAATAATTAAAATTACCTGTCATGTCTTGTTTTTGTGGTAACATGTTTTGAATCATTGGTCCAACTCCAGGTATGCCAGTGATAGCTCCCATGGCCATTCCAGCTAAAGAGGGTATGCCTCTCTGCATAAAATAAGAAACTGGAAATAATTCTTTGAATCTTTCTGGGTTTGTTTTAAGAAAATTACCCATCATTTCTTGATAAGGTTCTGTATAAATCTCATCAAGTATTTCTTTACCTTGTCCTGTAAACATATTTGAAGGAACAAAATCAAAACGTTGTCCTGACACAGGATCTAGTTCTGCTCCTTGTGGATTGAAATTTCTGGTTTGTACAAAATACGAATCAGCTTTTGGTGAATCTAATAAAGTTTGAATTCCTTGTTGTCTTAAATTTTCTCTAAATTTATTGAAGTCTGATCTACTCGCCTCATTTGGATTGAAGCTAGACATAAAAGTTTTAGGTTCATTACCAGGACGTTTAGGACCAGGAGCAAAACCCCTAGTCCTAACATCTTTTCTTGATCTTCCTGTTTTAGGCATTAGCCTCCTATAACTGACTTAAGTATTATTATTACAACGACTGCAACGACTCCGGCTTTAATCCAATCTTTCATGCCCCAGTCATTCCATTCTTTAAGCCATTCCCATGTATCTTTTAATAGTTTCATGTCTGTCTCCTCAATGTATTGTCACCTTCTTCAGACCTTCATAGTCCTGAAGATGAACTAAAAAATCAAATGTCTCAGCAACAGAATTAAAGAGATAAGAAGCCTCTCTAGGTCCTAATGCCTCCAAGTACATTTGCCTTGTTACAGCCATCAAAGCTGCACAAACGTATAAACGATCAACCTTTCCTTGCGAAATTAAAGAGTCAGCTTTTTTCTGTATCTCTTTAATTGCTTTCGCTATCCTCTTCGTTTCCTCTAGGTATTGATCTGTCATTTTGTAATGCTTCCTTTGTGAGATTAACTTGTTCTTTAAACTCTGTCAAAGCCTCATTGGACTTCCTTTTATCAACGTTTTCAGATTCACGCAATACACTCATAGTTACATCTGCTTCTGCTTTGTCTCTCTCTAAATCTAATCTTTGTAAATCCATCATTGTTTTTACTTGAGAATCTTCTTTCTTAGACATTATCTCAGCTGCACGAAGATCTATTTCTTGTTGTTTTAATCTTACTAACGGATCTTGTTGTTCTGCTTTAGTTCTTGCCTCTTCTTCTTTCGCTAGTTGTTCTGTCATTTCAGCTTCTAATTCAGCTTGTCTTGCATCTTTCAATGTTTTTAATTGTTGCATTTGAATTTGAACTTGTTGTTGCATTTGAGGATTAGTTTGTGCTTGTTGCATCATAGCCTGCATTTGTTGATCCTGCTCTGTGAATTCTTGTTGAACTTGTTGCGAGACCATCATAGCTAAATGCTCTGACACATGAGCCTGTAACATTGCGTAGAGGGGAGGATTTATTTGCACCATTCTAGTAAACATATACTCAGCATGTGTTTTCATATGTGCTTTATGGTTTTGTTGCATGAAAGCTTTTGGTTGTTGTCCTTTCATCGCTAATGCATTTTCAACGGCAGGACTCATAGGCATTGGTTGACTAGGATCTGGTTTTAATAACTGATCCACATTGTCTACACCCATTGCAGTATACATTCTTCTATAAGCCTCTCTGATGTTGTGAAGTTGTGGATTAGATTGCGCCAACTGTAATTGTTGTTGAGCCAATGTAATTCTTTGCGTCATAGAAAAAATGTTAGGATCAGCAACAGGTAGAATATCTATTCTATCATCAAAGTCAGCTTGTTTGATAAATCTATTACCACCAGCAACCATGTAGGGGTATTGAGGAGGAGTATACAATTTTATAGAACGAGCTAATAAATTGAATTCTTTTCTTTGTCCGTAGTACAATCTTTTTTGAATAGCACTCATAACTTTAGTTCCTCTTTCTAATAAAGCTAATGTGGTGCCCACTGGATTCTGTTCATTACCCTCACCCATTTTCATGTCTGCAATAGCAGAAAAAGATTTTCCTGCATCAACAGCAAAGCCTAATAATTGGAATAATGTTTGACTTGGTTCTTTGAATGGTAGAGGCAACAAAGACTCTCGAATAGAAGTTCCTGTTACATCTACATCTCTAAATTCTCCAGGTTGTAAAGGTTCTTCTTGATCTCTAATACGCATACCCCTGGCCTTATATCCAGCAGGTAAGTTAGCTAAAGTTCCAGCATCAATTAATTGACGTAAAACACTAGTTGCTGTTCTTGATAATCCACCTAACATGTGAATTAATCCAAAACCATAGAAACCTAGACCGGGTAAAAATTTAAAATGAACAAAGTATGGTATTTTTTTAAAATTAGGATCATTTTGTTCATAGTTTCTTCTGATAGATAATATTTTAGTAGAAAATTCATCTATAGTTACAATATAGGGTAATTTAACACCTGAAGTATCTTCAAAACCAGGAATGTCTGCATCAACATGCATTTCTAATATTGAATGTTCTATATCCTGTCCTAAATCTGGAGATGACACACCATCTAATTCTTCTACTTTACCCTCTACTTCGTTTGTAGTATCAACCTGACCATGAGTAACTTTTACATCACGATAAAAACCAGATACTTGTAATTTTTTTAATTCATTCTCACTCATTTTAATTGAGTGAGTAATTCTTTCTGCTTGATCAATATCTGTTGCCATATAGTTAATATATAAATCTTCACTAGATACAAATTTTGCTACACATCTTTTTAAAATTTGATCGTAATAAACTTTTTTAAAAGCAGATCCAGATAATGCTAAATAAAATAATAATTGATCCATTTCAGGATCGTACTCTTCCATTACATGAGTAACATAATAGTTCATATAGTCTTTTACTCTTTCTGCTTGTTGTTCTGTTTGCGGTGTTGGATCACCCACGATAATTGTGCGAACGGGACCGCTTGGGGGGAGAAGTTCTTTATAAGCTTGGGCTTGAAACTGAGTAACAGATTCAGCTAATAAAGGATGCACGACCCCGGACGCACCTTCGAAAGGTTGAGTTCTATTTTCATAAGTAAAACCCAACATATCTAAACCCTTCGTATAAGTGCTTTCCCAGTCTTTACGAGAGTCTTTATCGCTTTCGAATGCGGCTAGTAGATCTGATGATAATCTACCTAATTCTGTTTCATCAATATATTCTGCTAAGTTAGCATCAAATGGAACTTGAGACATGTCCATTGGTTGGTCTTGAATTTTTTCTGCGCTACCATCTTCCATGATTTCAAAATCAGATTCAAAAGTTACATCAACATCTGGTTCTATTGTAATCTGTTGTTCTTCTTCTAAATCTAATGCTTTATTTAAAGCTTGTGTTGCTTTCTCTATTTGATTTTTATTTTCATCTACCATGATTTACATATCCACCTTTCCTGTATGCAGGCGTTCCTTTTGCAATATTACTTCTTGCTTCTTTGTTGTTTTTAACATCTAAATATCTGACTCTAAAAACTCTCCCGTCAGGTATTTTTATAACAGTTGTTTGAGGAGTTGTCCCCACTTTTTTACTAACTTTTTTAAGTGCACTATCTAACATTGGTCCATAAGCAGATAAATTACCTTGATAACTTCTCTCTCCTGGTCTTAAATTTAGGTTTTTAACCTGCGGACTAGCGAATGCAACCCCATCATAACCGGAATCTTTTGCTACTCTTAAAAGATATTTTGTTACAAATTGCATGTAATCAACAGAATTTTGATAAGGACCCTCTGGGATATCGCCACCAGAAATACCAGATGACTGTCTAGCCTCAGTTAAAATAGTTCTTATCTTTTCTCTTTCTTCATACAATTTATTTAAAGCAGGAGATCTAGGATTAGTTGCATTTAAATTTTCTATTTTTAAATTAATTAAATCTAATTGTTGTTTATTTGCAATTAACTCTTTTGGTGGAGGTAAGTCTCCTCTCATGGCATAACCAGATCTAGGAGATACAGCTCTTCCTTCTTTAGCTGCTTCTCTAATCGCTCTTTGAATAGGTTGATGCATATCTGATTGTATTTCTTCTACAAACAAAATTCTTCTACCAAACTCGTCTGTTCTATCAGAAACTCTTGTGTGAACAAATCCATTTGTTCTGTCTCCAGATTGTAAACCAAAATCATGACCATAAGAATATTCAGGCTCTGTCTTTCTTAATTTACCTGGTTTATACTTAAATAAAAATTCACGATAATTATCTCCACCTGATAAAGTTTGTTGTCCTCCATACGATGGTGTTTTAGCGTATGCTCCTGGTGCGAAGGGTCTAGCAGATTGACCTGTTGCAGCACCTAAGGTTCTTACAATTTCTTTTACAGTGAATGGAACAGGAGCGTCAAAATTAATTCCTTTTGCCATCGCTCCTTCTATACCGAAAGCTTTTTGCATATAGCTATCAACTGAACTAACTACACTTTCTAATGATTTAAAATCATCAGCAGATGAAGATTGAATTTGAGGTAAAGAATTTTTTAAATAATTAACTAATCCAGATACTCTTGGATCTTGTCTATCTGTATCTATCTTAGATAATTTTTTTGATAGATTGCTTATAATATTTACAGTAGCAGGTTTACCTAAGGGTATCGCTTCAATGGTAGGTGCTATCTCATCAAACTCCTGTAACAGTTTTTGTTTTGTAATTTTATCTTTTCCGAGACCAACTAAATAGTTTTTTAAAGATGTATCGTCTAGTTCTAAATCTCTGACGCCTTGTTGTTTAATGTAATTTAACCAACCTCCTGCTTGATTGCTTTCAAAAGGTGCATCAAGAATTACCTCTCTTGATTTGTGAAACATCACAGGTGCGACTGTTGTCGACTTACCTGTTTGAACTCCTTGTTCTAAATCTAATTTTGTACCGGATGGTTTTTTAGGTGCAGCTATCTTAGGTGCATAATCTCTTCTTTTACCAATTATATTCTTGGTTAAGTTTTTAACTATTTTTGATCCTAGTGTTTTAGCTACCATTATTTTCTGCCTTTTGGATATTTTGTTGTACTAAAATATCTTCCCTTCATTCTTTTTTCACCACTCATAGCACCTTTACCAAGTTTTCTACCATATTTATAACTCACACCAGGACCATCAAACTCTTCTATTAAATTTCCAATTTCTTTTTGAAAAGCTATCTCACCTTTGTTTGGTCTTGTTAGGAATTTTTTTACATTTGGACTTCTCTCTGCTACTATTTTTTCTTTAACAGTTTTTGCTTTTTTAAATTTTTTAACATCAGCTTTATAGGCTCTTTGGCCAGCACCTTTTTTACCCCTGCCTAATAGACCAAGTCCCTTTTTTGCTAAAAATTTTGTTGCCATTATTTTTTCTTTCTAACTTTTATTGGAGCCATGTTCATCAAGGCTTTTTCAGAATTAGATAAATCAGGTCTCATGTATGTTAATTTATTTCTCCTTTGCTCTAATCTATCCAAAACAAATTTTCTTCTAGACATTACAGTTGCGTTTGGAGAGGGCACCATACCTTTTCTGGGATCATACATAGGTGCTGATCGAACTATTACTGTTTGTTCTCCTTGTTTAATATTAGGATCTATTCTTAAATTTTTAATTCCTTTTTTCTTAAGCATGTTTCTCAACATCTTAGTGCTCATGTTTTTTAAAAGTGTCTTAGTCATCTAAATTTTCTGATGCTTCACCTAATAGAAGCATTTGTCCAAGACCTCTTGGAGCAGAAGAAAACGGTATTCTAAATCCTGTTACATTCGGTCTATTTTTTAATCTCAAAGGAAAACCTATTCCGGTGTTCGTTGTGCCAGGATACATTTGATTAATACCAAATCGTAATCCTTTAGGTGCAAACTTAGAACCTTGTCTAAGCGCATAGAATGGAATAGCATAACCAGGAATATCTCCCATAAAACTCATCATAGGATCTGAGAAAAGATTTTTACCTGACGCTGTTTCATATTCAAATGGATTGTAAGCATCTCCCATCATATCGTTGAATAAACCAAAATCTATGTCACCCTCTAAGAAACCCTCAGATAAATTATAATCATCCAAGAATCTAGGCATGTTTAACTCAGATTGAAAATCTCCATAAGGAAGTACAAATTGATCAAACATCATATCACTTTCTAAGTTTGCTAAATAATCTTCATAAGCCCGCAAACTAGGTTCATTGTATCCTAATCCAGAATCAGGATTATCTTGAATATATTGTTTGAATGCCTCATCAGTATATAAAGATTCTACTTGAGGAAATATTTTATCTTCATAAAATTGATCTATGGTGTAAGGCTGATTGATTATATTCATGCCTTGTTGTGTATTTAAATAATTTAAAAAGTTTCTATCTGCAAAAAGATCACCATAAAAATTTTCATCTGAATATGTGTTTAAAGGATTGATGTTCATCATGTCCTCATAATATTGACTTTCTACGAGAGGATCGTAATAGATGTTTCCTGGAACATCTGATATGGCAGCTAATGTTGATAGATCTCCGAACCCTTGACCACTACCCACATCCATTCCCATGGCTTGACCAGCAACTTCAAAAGGTAATTGTAAAACATCACCTGCAAATTCTGCACCACCTAATAATTTATTTCCAATAAATTTAAGTTCATCTTTTCCTTTAGGACTAGAAAAAGGTGAATAAGGATCATTTGGATTAGAATAAAAATCTCGATACTTTGTCATAAAAGGTTGAACAGTGTTTTTATTAAAATCTCTTACAAAGTTACTTACTTTGTTTAGTAAAGTAGGACTGGCTAAATTGTAGGCGTTAGGTTGCCTTAATATTTGATCTGCTCTTCTTCTATTTTCTCTGACGTTATCTATGCCCATTAGTAGTATACTCTCCCGGTATCTATGTTTCTTGGCTCATCTTCAAAGTCATCGCGTAAAGTTACATGATAACCTTGTCTATAACGCATTAAAGCCTGCGTTGTAGAGTCAACGTAGTCATCGTGATCACCGAAGGGAAAAGCTGCACACTCTTCAATTACATCTTCAGCGAAACTCTTTTTGGGCGCCCATATCGCTCCCGACTCAAATAACGGGGCTACGCTGTTTACCCTCGCATGTTTATCATTACCTTTAGAGGGTGTAAAATTTATAACAGGTATTCCCATCTTTTGCAACTCATGAGTTAATGGCATCCCAGAAGCTTTAGCTTCTATGAGCACCATTTCTGGCTCCCAGTAACGATATTCCTCCATCGCAACTTTTTTTAATTCAGGAAAGTTCCAACGATCTTTTCTTGCATCTAACAGTATTAAGTTAGGTGCTCCACCATCTTCTGGTCTAAATACACCCCAAGTGGTGATAGCAGAAAAGTCTGCTGTTTCTTTTTTACTAAAAGCGGTATCGTATGATTGTATGATGAACTCGAGCCCGGGCACATTTTCCTTGTCCCAAACTCTCCACCAATCTCGTTTTATCAAAGCACCTTCTTCTGATGTTGGTGCCTGCATCCACTGTGCATTCCACTTCTTCAAAGGAATAGATGCTTTAACTTGTTCTAATGCTTGTATGTTCCAAAAACCTGACCACATGGGTTTACCACTAGGAAGTATTGCCGGAAATTCCACAACCTCCCATTGATCTGCATTCTCATCTTTGCCTTGGGCCTCGATTAGCCTACCAGTAAGATCTTTGATAGACCAACGAGTCATGACTACAACAATAGCTCCACCTGGTTGCAAACGTTGTCTGGGTCCTGAAGTATACCACTCGTAATGTGAATCAAGGACCGTGGGCGATAGTGCATCTTGTTCGGAATGTGGATCGTCAATAATTAATAGATCTGCACCACGACCGGTTATAGCACCACCGACACCAGCTGCGAAGTATTCTCCGCCATGGTTCGATTGCCATCGACCAGCAGCTTTAGAGTCAGCTGCTAATCTGACTTCTGGAAATACTTTTTCGTATTCATCGCTTTCAATTAGATTTTTTGTTTTTCTACCAAACGAAACAGCCAATTCACCTGTGTGAGTGGTTTGAATCAACTTCGCTTTTGGATTACGGCCCATGAAGAAAGCCGGAAATAAATGAGATGCAAATTCTGATTTTGTGTGTCTAGGAGGCATGTTGACAATCAATCTCTTCAACTCGCCATTTGCAATACGATTTAATTTTTCTGCATATATTTGATGATGCTTACCTTCTATGAAATCAGGCCAAACTGTTTTTGTAAATTTTAAAAAATCTTTCTGTGTTGCTTCTTGCTTATCGGATATGGCTTTCTTCAATAAAAGCTTTAAAGCCTGTGTATCATAGCTTTCAAGATTCGAAACGTTTTGCATTTTAAAAAAATTTTTTTCAGACTCATTCTAAACGTTTTTTTGAGAGATTGCCACAGTCAATCCTTGCAGCGCAACTACTATATGGATGTTAGTTGCAAAGGGGGGTGTGGGGGTTTGGAGTTTTGTATATGGACTTTTAGACCGGGAGCTAAACGCGAAGCGGTTAGCGACCTGGGCACCAGCAGCCGCTGCATGTAGTGGTGTTGCATTTTTGCAACACAAGATATAGTACCCGGGCCGCGAGGCCGCTGCATGTAGTAGGTGTAGCATGGGTATAGATACTAGATATAGTCCCGGGCAAGTTATCCACAGGTTATCCACAGATAACTGAAAATTAGTTCATTTTTTACTTTGTGTGAAGTAGAACTGTGGTAAAGTCGTCTTGTTAGAAATAGAAAGGAGTCAATATGACTAAAGACGAACTAAAAACTAAAGTTGGCATGGGTTTCTTTTCCTGTAAATGGATAAAGAATGATGGTTCAACAGGAATACTTAAAAGAGGTATTCTTGGTATCTATGCTCATAACTTCACATCAACCAAAAGCAAATTATCTTTTAAAGAGCATGATAATTATGTTTTGGCTTGTCGTGTCGGAAATGGTCTACCTAGAGATTATCGTTCTAGGTTTTTAAATATCAACCCTCAAACAGTATTTGAGATTAATGGAAAACCAATCAATGAGTAAAGACAATAACGAGATTGTTCCAATCAATTCTGTAAACAAAGTTGATATTACTCCAGTCTTGAAAGAGATTGTAGAATACGCAAAAGATCAAAATTCGATTGGGGATCTAGAATCCCTAATCTCAAAAGTTCCAACCAAAGACTCTATGGATTGGAAGTTGATTTGTGGAGTATTATGTAATTCGATACTTGAATGGACTGTTCAAGATAAAGAAAATCGAGTTAGTTTAATACATCATCTACAAAGCGACATTGGTTATATACTAAAGCGTCTTGGCTTAACTATGTAATCAAAAATCTATAACTAACAAAACCAAAAGGGCGATTTATTCGCCCTTTTTTTATGTCCTGAAATTTCTTCACCTGCGACCCCGGGCGATTAATTACGAATCTTCATTACTTTATAGGTTTCTTCACAGGTGGAGTTTGGAGTTTGCTGTAAAACTAGCTGCCTGGATGCCCGGGCGATGGATCTTGACAAAAGCCATTACATTTGTTGTTGTTTTTCAAGGGAGTTTGGAGTTTGTAGCTAATTTTTCACCCGGGCGCCCGGTGCGAAAACTCACCGAGACTAGATTCACGTATTGAGGGGGGAAAGGGGAGTTTGGAGTTTCGGAGTTTTGAATCAGAAGATCTTCACCAGCAGATATAGGAGCAATAGTAATATAACCAGTTTGGCGGGGACCAATAAACTCAATAAAAACGCGAACATTTGTAACCTTCTTTCTAATTCTGAGCTGTAACCTGCTGTCCAGGCAGCAGCATGCTGCATCAGGATGGAAATATATAGATCCCGGGCGATAAATCAAGCATTTTCTGGGAGTTTTCTGGATTTTTTACGCCGGGCGCCCGGTG
>VTLG01014756.1_pt1 | contig 27839 bp, 38 predicted proteins | sample 4694571 | NCBI WGS metagenome assembly VTLG01 (sample SAMN12604809, study PRJNA352737) | marine metagenome | biome: ENVO:00000447; feature: ENVO:00000209|ENVO:00000569|ENVO:01000036; material: ENVO:00002151; isolation source: viral sequences binned using virsorter ...
GTCACCTGTAGTTGGCAAATAAAAAATTGACCCCCCCTACAGCCCTATTTTTAGCCTGTAAACGCAGTTTTTGGGGTTGCAAACCCTCCTGACAGCCTGCAAACGCCGTTTTTGAAACTCCCCAGTTTGGTCAACACTGCCACAGAATCAACCGATACACCAATGGGCAACTGCCCAGGAGGAACAATCATGTTCAATCTGCTTTCAATCATTGTGGGGCTGTGTGGCCCCGTCACCCCGCCGTTTGAAATGTCCAAGCTGGAACGCGCCATCTGGGCTGTGGAATCATCCTGCCACCCTGGTGGGGTTCCAATGTTCTCAGATAAAGGTTTCACCGCTGGCCCGTATTGCATCAGCAAAAATGCAATGCTGGATTCAGGGGTGCCAGGCAAATGGCCTGATGCCGTGTTTGATCTGCAAACATCAGTGGATGTGTTCCGTGGATACCAGGCCAGATACAACAAACCCCACAGGTTGCCCGCTGGCACCTCCTATGACTACGCCGCTGCCCTGATGTGGAATGGTGGCCCAAACGCCCTGAATGCCCCTCCAGGCTCCCGCAAATGGAAACGGCTGCAAACGTACTGGGGCAAGGTGCAAAGAGAACTGGCCAGATTGCCCTGAAAACTTTTTTCAATTTTCTTGCCCAGATGGGTTGCACCCACTTGAAGAATGATCTACATTGGGTGCGGCAATACAGCCAACTGAGGAAATCAAAAATGACTAAGTTTGAAACCGGCACCGAACACTCTACCCGCTCAATCTGTGATTCAGAGTGTGTGTTCACCGTCAACATCATCCGACGCACCGCCAAATCAGTTTGGATCAAAGACATGAACGGGGAAACCGTCCGCCGATCCATCCAGGTTGTTGATGGTGCTGAACAATTCTTTCCGTATGGCAAATACTCCATGGCACCTGTCATCAGGGCCACCCGCCTGCAAGAACCCATTGGGACCCGTGCGGAACGGGTTGAAGCATACGCCGCCATCTACGGCTGAACTCATGGGTGCCTTCGGGCACCCTTCTTTTTTCTTTTCAAACAGGAGGAATGCAAATGCACCCGCTTGAAGAAACACACACATACCGTTGGGTTGGTGAAACCCTGGAATCAATCTTTGATGGTGGTAGCCGCATCACCGGATTTGCACCGATCAGAGACTCCGCCAACATCCACCGAACCTGGCAAGGATATGTGGTGGAACTTGGACAGGCTGGGGTGATGAACGGCCCAGCTCTATTCAAAATCACTACCAGGCATGACAACGGCACAACCACGCTTGAATTCATGGGGAATGATGTGAACATCTACACATCAGACCACCTGCCTGAACGTGAAGCGCTTGCAGAACTGAAACACCAAACAGCCCGTGGTGTTCTTGAACTGCTTGAACCATGGGTGGCCTGAAATGATTTTTGGAATTGGAATCAATGATGTGCCTGGAATCTGCAACACGCCGGTTTACAAATGCTGGGCAGCAATCCATGAGCGTTGCTACTCCCAGGCCAAACAGAAACGCTATCCCACTTACATTGGCACATCCATCTGTGATGAATGGCACACACTCAGCAATTTCAAACGCTGGTATGACAAACACTACATTGATGGAACAACCATTGACAAAGACATTGCCAACCCATGCAACATGGAATACAACCCTGGCAACTGCATGTTTGTTTCCAAGTGGCTGAACAATCTGTTCAAAGAGAAACCATCATCAACCCGCATCATCCGCAACAATGGTCTGCCAGTTGGTGTTGACTTGCACTTTGGCAAATACAGGGCACAGATGAACAACATACCGTTGGGCAGGTTTGACAACCCTGAAGATGCTGAACGCTGTTATCTCAAACACAAACGCCAATTCCTGGCTGACTTGGTTGACAGCATCCGATCTGAACCAAAGAACTTAAAATACAAATGTTCACACACTGAACGGTTGATTCATGGCCTTCACCTACACATGAAACAGATGCAACTAACCGGGTGATTTCTCTTCTCACCCAACACACAGCCCCAGCCAACGCTGGGGTTTTTATTTACGCTTACGGTTTGGGATCAACAACAGGCCAGCTGCCAGGGCTGTGCCTGAACCCATGCTGGGCAACATCAGGGTTTCAGAGTATCCCCAGGGATCAATGCCGAAACTATAAATGGGTTCCACCTGGCCCAATGTCGGCAACAATGGTGGAACGTCTGCCAGGAGTGTTCCAGAATGTCTGATGTATTTGTGTTGGGTGTAATGCTTTTCATCACCAGCTTGTGTTGCCTGGGCTGTGGCATATTGTTCTGGTTGCTCTTCAACCGTTGCAAATGTGTCAACTGCACCCATGATTGCAACTGCCCGTTCAAACGCTTCCTGTCCAATCAGGGTTGCCAGGATTGCAACAAGGATTGACAAACGCTGTGAATGGCTTTGAAGCCGCTTCACCTCCTGTTTGCATTCAGCACCGGCTTTTTGTTCCTGGGCTGCCCGCCGTTCACAGATTGGGCAATTCACTGGCAAGCGCCCCATTCTGACAGAACCTTGATGATTGCATTGAACCCGTTGTTGGTTTGCGGATGGTATTTGAACGCAGCCACATCACCCAGCACCTGCAACAAATCTTGGAACCCCACCAGGCCATCTTCATTCAGGTCTGATGGGCAGCTGTTGTCTGGGTAATAATTCACGGAATAGATTGTTGGTTCACATGGGTGCCCGTTGCCACATGCCCACCGAATGACACCGCCCGATGCAAAATAGTCTGGGCCTGTGAACCTGGCAATGTGGAATGAACCTGGGTGTTTGTCACTCTCCCAGTCCACATCAGCATTCCACCGGATCAGGTCACCGTAATCAATCTGGCTTGCTGATTTGCAGCACTGTTGGAATGGAACCTGGCCTGTGGGCTGGGGCAACCAGAACTTCAACACAGGAGTTTCAATCAAATCTTTGTGTTGCTGCTGCACCATTGGGTATCTGTATTGGGGGTTGCTGTTGCCGTATTTCTTGCCCAATGGCCCATGCAAAATCCATGAATCACACCAGGCAAATTCCAAATCAACCAGGTCACCGTATCTTGGGCAGCATCCTTGTGGCCCTTCAAAAATCCAATTGACCGGCGTGAACTTTGCACCCAGATAGCCCCACCGCTGGTATGGGTTGGCCTGGATGCAATCCCATTGGTTGGGCGCTTCACTGCATGGCAGCACCGTTCCATCTGGCATGACCCATTCACCAAAACCTGTGCGTTCCTGGTCATACTCAATACATTCCAGGCAGTTGTCATACCAGGGGTACAAATGGTCTGGCCTTCGGTTTTTGAACATAGGCCCTTCAATAGCCCATCCAAATGAACGGCTGGGTGATTCATTCCCCCTGGTGGAACCAATCATGTATGGCCGTCTGGGGTCCCCGTTTGGGTAGCTGAACTCAGGATCAAACCCAGACTGGATGTAAACATCAAACGTCCTGCCAAACGGTGTCAGTCTGCCCAGGTCATCAATCCACATGGCCACCGCATTGGGGTCAGTGGGTTTTCCGCTGTCAGTGTTCAGGGCCAGGGCCAGTAGTGTTTCCAGGATCATGCCGCACCTCATATGTGTTCCGTCTAATCAATTCGGAACCCATGCTGGCACGCTCAATCGGCTGGCGCTCACTGGCTGTTTTGGTGGCATGGCATGGGATGCAAATGCCTTGCAGGTTGTCATATGAATCATCACCGCCCTGGGCCAGCGGTTTGATGTGGTCCACCTGGGCTGATGCTGCCCGCCCGCAGACCTTGCACACAGGATCCCTGGCCAGAATCTGGGCACGTTGCTTCATCCAGCGCCGCCCCCTGTTGGCTCTGGTGGAACGGTCCTGCCTGGGGTCTGGTCCACGGTCACGTTTGCCCAGCGGAACCAGCCTGCCATCTCCTGTCACCTTGCGGATGGTCATTTGGTCAGACGCCGAATCACCCGCTGTTTGTGAACCATGCCCAGGATGAAACCAACAACCAAACAACCAACGCACATTCCAACTTCAAACATGTTTAATCCTTTTTGCAACCCCGTTGCCGTTCCCAGCTTCGGGCCAGATAAAAAACCAACATCCCGCCACCAACCACCACTGTGGCAATTGATACCGGAATCAACAAACTGTGTTCCAGGGCCAGGAATATTGGTGGCACCAGGCTGATGATGATCCCCACCACCAGCGCCCGCCTGCCCGATGGTCCTGGAAACCAAATCATGGCCACAATCCCTGCCAGGATTGCCAGCCCTCCCGACAGACTCAAAGGGTACAGACTCCACGCCACATGATTTTGCGGGTTGGGTGCCTCCGGTATTGCCTTTGACACCCCTGACACAAAAGGGTTTTTAGATGCCTGGCAACCCAGGATGAACAGCAAACACAGCCAACGCATCAGCGGCCCCGCAGGTCACGTTCCATTTGGTCAATCTTGCCTTCCAGCCTGTTGATCCGCTCACCTTGTAGCTGCTGGGATACGCTGATTTCAGACAGCATCCGGTCATGGCGTGAATAGGCTGCAAAGAACGCACCCATGATGGTCACCGCCACAGCCAACAATCCAACCCAATCCCTGGATGCAAGCTGGACAATTTCAGGTGCCGGTGTGTTGTCTTTGTTCATTTGAATGTGTCAACGTAGGTTTGCAATGATTTCATGGCCCGCAGGATTGTTGGAATCACAACATCCTGCACCTGTGGTTGTTCGGTCCTGTTTGGGCTGATGTAGCCCAGGTCAGCGTCTGTGTGGTAGGTCCGCCCATGATCCTTGGTACGTCTGATCTTTTTGCCCAGGCTCCGCTGGTATATGTCTGGCAACCGCCGGTTGAAAACCAGTTTGGCCAGCCCCCGCCAACGTTCATGCAAATTGTTTTTGTGCTTCATCAGGATTTCATCATGCCACAACAGCCAACATTCAGATTCAACATCCTCCCTGGTCCACAGTGGAAACTTCCGTTCCCTGGTCACCTTCAGGGCATATGCCTTCAGGTAGGCCAAAACATCCTCCAGGTCAGGGTCCATCAAAATCACCCAATGTGATTTCCGTGGTGTCCAACGTCCATGATTTGTCTTTTTCACTCCAACCCCAGCCCCAAACCTCCAGCCGCCTGCCTGGAAAACTCAGCCACTGTTTGGCCTCATCAGCCCGCTCTGTCAGGATCTTATTTTTGCGGGATGATTTGTTGGAGAGTGATGTTGCCTGAACGCCCAAGGTTTCATATTGGTTGACCGCTAGGAAATCCAGAAACCCATACAGGTCACGCTTGATGCCCCTGGTGCCTGGAATGGTTTGTTCAACCAGCGCCACCATATAGCCCTGATCCTCTAATGTAGTCCGGGTCAGCGGATTCACTCGGTTGCAGTTTCTCCGCTTCTTGGCCATCAATCATCCCCTTCATACTCTTCATCTTCTTCTTCGTCCTCCACATCCTCCACCAATGGTTCTTCTGTGATGGTCCACCTGGACATCAGCAAATCAAACAGGGCCATGGCCAATGCCCCCACCAACTCTGCATGGCTTATGTTCCATTCCTGGTCCCACCGCCTGATCAATGCGTGAATTTCTTTTTGCAGCTTGGTGGGTGGGTTGGTCACATGTCACCTATTCGGAACCTTGCCTGTTTGCCCAGCCTGTCAGCCCAGCGGAATGTGTCCACCTGTTCTGATTCTGGCAGCTCCAGAAACGCCAACCAGAACTGGCGGGTTTGCTCTGGGTCAATGTTGAACCTGTGTTGAATTTCTGATTTGGTCATGCCAATGGCCACCATGCCGCCAATCAGCCTGGGCAGATTCTTCCCGCTTTGGAATCGGCTTGGGGCTGTTCTGTTGCCACGCCATCTGCTGATGCTGGCAGACATCCCACCAGTCATGGCCAGGTCAGCCACATACATGGCCCAACGGTTTCTGTTGGCTTCACCCACTTGGGGCATGGCGGGATTCCTTCACCAGATTCAGGGCATACGCCGTTGGGTTTTTCAGCTTCTGTTTGGGATCATTCACCCCGGATTTGTAGGCATCTTCAAACGCCGCCTGAATGCCGTTCCACGCTTCCGCAGACATTGAACCGACCGCTAGGGCTATCCGACTGCCAGAAAGCCTCACAGAGGATCCTGCTGCCTCCCAGCGGGTGTTGTAGTGTTCAGCCCAGGTCAGGATGTGCTGTTTCAATTCTTGGGAGTAATCATCCCCACCAGCCTGCCCCCCTGGGGGGGTTTGGGGGGGAGGGATCTGTTTCTGTTTCTTATTCTCCCCGGAGAAACATTCGCGCACCGTGCGCGCACTGTTCGCGCACTGTCTGGATTTGCGGGCACGGTCCCTGGCGGCTTCTGAATCCTTGGTGGCTTTTTCCACCTTGGCCCTAGCCTGTTCCACTTCTTTCCGCATCTTGGGGTTTTGGAGATGCTCTTCCCCTGTCTCTGGATCGGCCAACACTTCAAACCGGCTGGCCAGCTCACGCCACATTGAAACCGTGAATCCAGGAATCACACCCTGCAACCGCTCCAAATCATTGGGGATCCTGCCCCCGTTGGCCTGGACGCACAACAGCATGATGTACGCCCCTTTGACCTCTAGGCTCATGCTCCATGTATCTGCCAGAAACGCTTGGGGATACCAGGCAACCCATGGCGTGTTGTCATTTCCTCCACCAGACATTAGAACGGAATCCCATCATTGGGTTGCACTGGTGGCTGTTGCTGCTGCCCAAACGCCGCCTGAACGCCTGCACCCTGTTGGGGCTGCTGGGGTTGGCTTGGGGCACGCAGCCGCACACAGGGCACCGTACGCCCTCCCATTTCAACCGTGGTGGCAAACACTTCAATTTGCTTGCCAGCCCACTGTTCACTGAACTGCCCAAACAATTCAATCAGGGTTTGGGTGTTGGTCTTATTCAGGCCCAGACGCTGTTGGGTTTCATTGAACCCCATGCCCCAACTTGTGGTGCCGTCTGAATATGTGCCCTGATCAATGTCTGTGATTGTCAGCACAATTGGCTGGGGTACATCATGAGCTTTCATCCATTTGCCTGGAAACGCTTGTGACATATCTGGCATTGCAGATTCCTTTCTAAATGTTGAACAATGGCCCCGTTCCATGGGGCACCAAATTAATCAGTGGCACGCGCCACCCTGTGGTTGTGGTTGATCTTCCTCCAATCACCTGTGGTAGTTGATCGGACCAATTCTTTTTTGCCATGAGTTTTTCCCGATCAATGTACCCGCAGCAAACAATCGTCCGTACATCAGGGTCATACATGAACACATACAGCCAATCAAAAAACTTGCCCTGGTCCCGTTGATAGAAATTGCACCAGCTGTTCCTTCTGCCAAATGTTTTGACCTCAATGATTTGCCGTTTCCAAACCAGGTCATGCCTGTCCAGCTCATGGGCATGGGCCTCAGCATCTGGCAACAGGTCACGCAAATACCATTCACCAGCAATGCCAGGGATGTGCCGCTGTTCCAGGTAGTAATCCTCATCCCCATCCCAGCGTCCTTTGAACCCCCAATCTGGGGTGACGCTGGCACGGCTCTTGGCTGTGGCCACCAGCCCATCATATTCCTGTTTGATGATGCGCCGGTATGGGCCATGGAGTGGAACGCCCTGCATGCAAACGTATTTGTTCACAGTTGGGGTTCCGGTACAAACCAGGATTGCACACCTTCATACCCTGTTGGCCACGCACCTTTCTGGTGCCACAGCTTGGCCAGCCTGCTGATGTTGTGTTCATTTTCCTGTTGCTTCAGCTTCAACACTGTGTGTGGGATGTTGGCCACCGCCACTTTGTATGGTGGGTTTTTCTCCACCGCCACAATCACCACATCAATGTTGGATGTGCAACCGCATCCATTGTCCAGTGTTTTCACAAACAGGTCTTTGTAGAACGCCAACTGTTCTGGATACCCAAACCTGTGGGCATTCCTGGGGAACATTTCCAAATCCTCTGTGGTTTTCAAGTCAACCAATGTGGTGTAGCCGCTGCCTGTGTCAGCCACAAAATCAATCTTGCATTGCCTGGCAAATGGTTCACCCTTCACATACGTCCTGAACGCCCGTTCAGCATCACCATTATGGAACAGGCTTTTGGCAATCGGATGTTGCCGCACCGCTTCTGCCATGCCTTGGCACTGGTCCCATTGTTCATTGCTCAGGATGTTCACCCCAGGCTTTGCATCTTCCAGCGCCGCCTTAGCTTCACGGAATGCTTTGGTGGTTTCACCGTACATTGAACCCGTTTTGGGGTTGATGAATCCAAAGCTGGGGCACAGCTCATCAATCCGCACAAACCCATTCATGAACGCTTGGGTGCCTTCCAGGATAAGGGCATGTGCCGCCCGCCCCAGGACCAACGCTGGTGAATCCTTGTGCTTGATTTCTTTGGTGATGTACCTGGCTTGGTAGTCCCGTGGTGATTTCCTAAACAGCTTCATACTACTGGCGGAAATGGCCAGGCCATCTTTGGCGTACTGGTGGTACACGTTGTCATTTTCTTCTAGGAAACTACCCGTTGGGATTTTGTCCGTTGTCATGCCGATCAACCCTCCTGGCGTTCTGTGCCGCCAAATCCAGGGCAACAATGAACAGCTCCAAATCTGGCAACCGCTTTTCCAGCTGCCAAATCCGTGCCAGGTCATCATCACCCCTGTTTTCAATCAACGCTTGTGTGCCCAGCAAACCCTTCAAAACCCAGGGTGCCAGGCACAACCACGCCGTTGCCAATTTTGCAATGTCATCACACCGTTGGGTTGCAGCGGAATCTGAACAGCTTTGCAGCTGCTGGTACAGAGCTAGTGCCCGTTCCATTTTGGCGCTGAATCCGTCCAACGCTGAAACTCCTGTGATGTCTCAGCCCCTCCTGGGCTGGAAACCTGCCCACGCTGAATGAACAACGTGGGCAAGGGTGGAGGAAATCGGTACCCACCATCCATCAACCCGCCGCAGAAACCAGACAGCAAATTGGATGGGCACCTGGCAAGAAGCATACCAGAAAATCAGGACATTGCAGCTGTCCGCCCTGAACCCAGCTTCAACCTAGAACCGCCAACAGACCGCAATACCTTTGCAACCCCGAAATCAACCTGGCCGCTGGCTGGTCCTGTCAGGTCCATCAGCCCGCCTGGGAAAACATCAATGGTTGACATTTCCACAACAGCTTGGGTGGTTCGGTTGATGTTGAACACACCACCGATCAAGTCACAGATTGATCCATCAATGCTGGTGCCATTGAACACAATGTTGCCACCACGCTGGGTGAACTCTGGCATGGCCCCAGTTTTGTGTCTGAATGAACCGTTGCCCGTCACCTCCAGCGTGTCACCGGATGCCGCAACAGACCGATCAACAGCGCCACCAAATCCCACCGTGGTTTTGAATGGCACCCCGCTTGTGTGGCTGCACAAGCCACCGTTGCCTGATGGGTGCCGAACGTCAATGTTCATGGTGCCGCTGGTGGTCAGAGCCAATGTTGTTGGATCTTTGGAACGCACAAACAGGTTTGTTGATGAACCAGACAGATTCACACCATTGGCCGATTCAGTCACAAACGTTTTGGTGTTGCTGGCCATTTGGATGTTGATGTTGGAACGGCTTGAACCAATCACAATATCATCTGCCGTGAATGTCCTGGGGCTGCTGCTGGTGCCAATGTTGCCCGTATATCCGTCTGTGATGAACACGCTGCCAGCTGTCAATGAACCTGTTGTTGCATCAACATCCCCAGAATTGAACAACACTTTGTCTGTGGCTGTTGGAACTGTGCCACCGCTCCAATTCAAACCGTTGCCCAAATCATTGTTCACCCCACCTTGCCAAATCTTTGGATCAATCTTTGGTTTGTGGAATCTGTATGTGTGATCATCTGGCAGGTTGGCTTGCAGTCCATACTTCCATGCCAAATACCCTTCAACCTTTTCACGGTTTGCTGTGGTAAGTGTTGCACCCCCAACCAGTATTTCTGCAATGTCACCTGTGAGTGTTCCAGCCCCCACCGCCCTGGCACCAACGTCAAAAACATCACTGTTTGAGATGCTGCCAGTGTTGGTTTGATTTGTGGTTGTTGTGGCTGAACCATTCACAAATCCATTTGCATTGGCTGAAACCCGTGAACCTGTGGCCAACACAAATTCTGTTCTGGACCAGTTGCCACTTGATTGCAATGGAGTGTTGGTTGTTGCCCCCAATGTGAATTGCAATACACCGCTGGACAAACAACGCAAACCAAACTGTGTGGCACCCTTTTCAAAATAGTTTTGTGCTGCACTGTCATCTGTTGATTTGAACAGGCATGCCATCCAAATGTCACCCGTCCCAACATCCAGGGCTGCAATGTCACCATCTGTCAGTATGTCATTGCTGCCATCAAACCTGACAACAGACAAACCATTCAATTCATTGGTTTGCAATGTTGGTTGCCTGGCTGTTGCACTCTGGGCCAAATCATTTGAATTGCCTGATGAATCAGCCCAGGATGCAACCGCATCACCGTCTGATCCGCTGATGCTGTCTGCCTTGTACCAGGCTGTGAGGATGGATGTGCCCAGCTCTGATGGTGTCCAATCTCCACCCGCCATCAGGTCACCGTCAGTGTTCTGGACACATCTGGCCGAATGGTGCCAGCCCCATTCACAACAATTCCGTTGCTGAACGTGGTGGTGGCTGCACCGTTGCGCTCATCAATCACACCATCAAACAAAACTGTGTTTGTGAACACAGCCCCCGTGGTGGTGGCATTCTCTGTGGTGGTTGCCAGACATGCTGAATCAAACACGTTCAGATTGGTCACCGTGCCTGTGGAATTGTGTTCCAAGCCTCCTGTGCTGGTCAGGTTGACAGTGGTGCCCCCAGCTGTGCCTGTCAGCTCAAGGATGCCCCCAGACACATCTGCCGTTGTGAATGACTCTGCTGTGGTCAATGTGCCGGAATCCATCAGGATGTTGGTGAAGCTGGATGCCGTGGACAACACAGACAACACAGCTTCGTCTGCCCCCAGAATCTGCACTGTGGTCAGCCCAGCCGATGCCACCTCCACCGCACCTTTGCCACCTGTGATTCTCAGGGTTGTAAATTGGCTGCTCGTGCCAAACGTCACATTTGGGCTTGCCGCCGTGCCTGGTGCCATGTCTGTGATGATTGCAGTGGTGTAGTGGCCATCCAGGTGAATGCTGGCCTGATCATTTGCAATCAACAGGCTGGTTGCCATCACTTCCAGCTTGGTGCCAGTCACCCCCAGGCTACCCGTGAACCCATCCAGAATCTTCAGACTGCCGTATGTGGTGCCAGCCACGCTGCTGGAAATGGTCACATTCCGGCTGCTGGTGTTGAAAATGACATCATCCCCAGCCCCAGGCAATGCACCTGTTGACCAGTTGGTGGTGGTGTTCCAGTCACCATCTGTTGTCCCTGTCCATGAAACTACTGCCATGTGTATTCCTTCGGATCAATCTGGTTGAATGAACCTGGCCATCCCATTTGCACCAGCCGTCACTTCTTGGGTGAAACTGCCCTGGCCAAACACGAAAAACGTATTGGTTTCATTGCAGAAATAGTCCACCAATGGGCCAGCACCCCAAATCTGTGCATTGATACACCGCCCATTTGGTGCTGAATCCAAATAGCTGTCCAGCCCTGGCCCTGGTGGGGTTTTGACTTCAATGTTCACTGTGCCACCGTTGGCCTCACCCCAAACCAATATTGGGCCACTGGCCAAACCGGCCAACATGCTTTGGAATGGGGCTGTTGCGTTGGTTTGTGCTTCATCTGTTGGATAGTTTGTTCCTAACGTCAAATCTGAATTCAATGTGTTGTTGTCTGGAATCGGGCTGAATCTTGAACCCGTCAACACCTGGTAGTTTTTGTTTTTCAAAAACCCACCATCAAAATTGGATGGAGAACATGATTCATCCGCATCACCACCATTGCTGTTGGGGTCACAATCATCACACAAAATCCTTGGGTCATCCGGAAAATAGCCAATATTGGTTGTGCAATTAGAACTGGTTCCATCCAATGTCAGGTTGCTCCTAGTGCCTGGTCCTGGGAACAAAGAAATGTCACTGAAATTTGGCTGTTGCAATTTCAAAGTTGCTGTGAATGTCCCGCCCACCAAATCATCACCCGTCACATCAACCTGGCCCACAAACGCTGAACCGCTTGGGCTGGTCTGTTCATATGAAATTGTAATTGCTGATGTACCTGTTCCTGTTGTCACCTTGCTGAATGTGTAGCTGCCGCTGCCCGACACGTTTGCAATGGTGAATCCTTCAGTCACCCTTTGGAATCCAATGGGCATGGTTCCAGACATGTCAAATGAAATAGTGTTTGGGAACAACGCTGTGAAATCATGCACGTTGCCGCCAACTGGATAATTGCAATTTACCTTGGGGTACACCTCCCAGGTCAAATCCCCTTTGGTGATTGGCCCAATGGCTGGGCTGGCATTAAACTGGTCACCGCCAAACATCCAGCCGCGTGTTCTGTATATCTCAATGGCATTGTTCCCCCCGCTGCCTGTGCTTGTCACAACTGGCAATGGCAATTCAATTTTGCATTCATCCAACGCATCCCACTGGGCTTCGGTCAAAACCCTGGTGCCGGAATCCAGATACCATCCACGCCGGTGTAATGCTTTGTCCATTGCTTCACCCGGCACCCCCCCTGGTGTAATTGGTGGCCCACCTGATGCAACAAATGTGTTGCTGCTGCCAACCAACGCATTCCCACCGCTTGGGGGAACATACGCTGTGGCACTTCCCGCTGTTTTCCAGGCACCATAGGTCAAATCCGCAGACAACTCTGAATTGACATTTGTGCCTGATCCACGTTCCCACAGCACTGTTGAATCTGGAACGTTGCCAGAAACAAACGTGGTGTTCTCTCTCCTGAACCAGTATGAATAGGTTTTGTCAATCACCTGTTCCGCTGCCACAATGGGCACCACAGATTTCACCTCAAAATACGCAACGTCGGTTTCACTGGAACCGCAACAACACGCACGTTTTTTGTTGAATGCCATTAGGTACAGCTGCCATCAATAGCATTGGCAACGGTGAAGGCTGCAACCTGTTTGCCGTTCACGTCATACAACACATGGCAAATGGCCAATGTGCCTGTTTGGATTGCTTGCAATGACATGCCTGTGGGGAAATCTGCTGCTGATAGATCAATCCCTGGGCCAGCAAAATCTGCTGTGTTCTCAAACTCCACAGTGTTCAGGGCAAACATGTCTGTGATGCCGCCCTGTTTGTTGATGAACCCAAACGTGGAACCAGCATCATCCGGGTCACAATCATCTGGTTCCTGTTCTGTCACTGTGTATTTGAAACGGTTGGTGCTGATTGTTCCTGTGTGGGTGATTTTGCCAATGAACGTCTTTCTGCCCTGCTGCTGTTCCTGCCGCTGGTCCTCACGCTTTGCATTGGTGGGGTCAGACTCAAACGCCCGCAGCATGACCATCAACCTGTCAAACAGGTCCGGCGTGAACTTGCCCAGGCCAGTTGAAATGTTTGGGTAGTTTCTCATCAGACTGGATTGGGAACACCCAGGTTTTCAAACAACACTAAATCTGGGAATGGCTGAATCATATGAACAGTTTTGGCCCTAATTTTTGGTTCAGAACTTGTGCCTTTGTTTTCAGGAATGATGGTGCCATTGACATCCCGCTGGGGAACCTGCCGCCTGTGGGCATCTTCGTCATACACAAAATTCAATGTTGTGTTGTAGCTGTCAACCCCATCACGCTGAACAGACAAACCTGTGTACAGGAGATACCCGGCTGGCGCTCCCAGGTATGGGCTTAGGTTCCGTTTTCCCAACGTGTTCAATGATGTTGAAATGGGGATGTTGCTAAATGACTCTGAACGCACGGTGATTGACAATTCCTGTTGATTCACAAACCTGGTTACAGGGTCACCGGCTGAATCTACTGCAATGCCCCCAATGTCAACTTGCACGTTGCCTGTGCCTGGGGCAACAATCCCCCCAACCCTGTATGTGTCAACAGCCACAGGTCTTTGGCTGATGCTAAAATCAATGAAATCAGGATCACCAGGTGATGTATCAAACCCGCCTTCTTCCAAACCATATTTGAACGCTACTTTGAATTTGCCAAACGCCTCCAGGTCAGTGGACACGTTGACCTCAATGGGGACCAGCCTGCCCAACACTGGCGTGTCATCACGCCGGAATAGCCTGACGCCTGTGCTTCCGATTGCTTGTTGCAATGTGGGCTGTGGTTGGGATTCATCATTTTCATACACCAGGAACTCCCTGGTGCCGCTTTGGTTGTCCCTGTTGTTTGTTTGTTGCCTGCTTGTTTCAACTGCCACCAACGTCATACAAACGCCCCTTCATCACTCTTTGCCGCTAGGTCACCAGTGTTTCTGGCAATCTTTTCTAGGTTGTCGGAATCCTTTTTGGCTCCGCCTGCATCAACTTTGATTGTACCCAAAACAGATTGCAAGCTGCCCAGGGTACTTGCTGCCTGTGCTTTGTCCTCCTCAGCCACTTCTGGCAACCCAGACAGAATGCTGGCCCGCAGTCTGTCAGCATCAATGGCACCTTCAAGCTTGCCTTGGCCCAACAACGCTTCAGCCAATTTCAAATCAGCCAATCTGTTTTCAATCTCTTGCAGGTCAGTCAGTTTGAATCCATCCTCAATGGTCTGGGCAATGACATCTGCACCAACCCCAGCCGCACCCAACACGTTTTTGATTTCATCGGATGTGGCCATGATGTTTTTCTGAAACCCTGCTAGGTCTGGGAACGCTTCAGCCAACGTTGGTTTGATCTTGCTTTCTACCTCAGTAGAAACTGTGTCCAACTCTTCATTGATGGTTTCTGCCATCTCTGCTGCTGCACCCTTGGTTTCATCAAACACACCACGGATTTCATCAAACGTGGCCCGAACCCCGGATGCATCAAACAAATCACCAATGGCATCAGCATCTGAAACAACCTGATCCGCAAATGAATCACGCATGTCTGCTAAGAATGATGCTGCCCCCCGCATGTCAGCCGCAGTTTCATCAAACCCCAGAACCTCAGACGCTGCCGCTGCCAGCTCAATCAGCTCCACCAGCCCAGCTGAAATGGCTGTGAGAACTGAACCCAGCACAATCCGGATGCCCAGGAATCCAGCCCTGAATCCATCAATCACATGGGATCCTGCAACCGCCACAGCTTCTAGCACATCAATCAGCCCCATGAACGCTGCCCGTCCATCCTCTTTGGTCAGGCCAAATTCATCACCCACATTCTGAACCAGCCCTGCCAGCGCCCGCAGCCCTTCAGAGAATGCCCCCAGGAACCCAATGGATGCTTCCCCAAACGCCTCACCCACATTGTTCCTGACAGCTTCAAACGCTGAAACAACTTCCAGCCCTGCCCCCGTCACACCTGACATCAGAGTGTCTGCCATTTCCTGTGCCGCACCCCCACTGTTCTTGTAGCTCTGTTCCAGCTCTTCAGCCCTGGCTGTGTTATTTGCCAGGGCAATGGCTGCTGTACCTGCCCGCGCCCCCAATGAATCCATGGCCGCAGTCACCGCCCGCACACCTTCTGAATCCAACTTTTTCAACGCTGGCAACAGTCCACCTGATCGGATGATGTCTGGCCCCATCTTCACCAGGGCTTGCCTCAAACCTGTGCCCGCCAATGAACCCTTCAGACCAGCATCAGACAACACAGACAACGCTGCCGCTGTTTCCTCAATGCTCAGACCCATAGCGCTGGCAACTGGGCCAACAAACTTGAACCCCTCACCCATTTCCTGAACGCTGGTGTTTGAACTGGCAGCTGCCTTGGCCAGCACATCGGTCACCTTGGTGGCCTCTGTTGCATTCATCCCAAAACCACGCAACACAGACGCAGTGATGTCAGCCGCATCAGCCAATTCCAGGGCACCTGCCGCTGCCAGGTTCAACACGGAACCCATGGCCGCTTGAATCTCTGTGGCATTGAAACCAGCCTGCCCCAGGAACCCCATACCCTCTGCCGCCTGTTTGGCCGAAAACGCTGTGGTGGCACCCAACTGTTTGGCCTGTTCAGTCAATGCCAGGAATTCAGCGCCCGTGGCCCCAGTCACAGCCTGAACCCTCAACATGCCAGATTCAAACTCAGCAAATGATTTCACAGATAGGCCAATGGCTGTGCCAACCGCAGCCACACCAGCCGCACCAACCGCCAATCCTTTGGCCACACCAGCCCCAACGCTGCTGGCTGTACGCCGGAACTTTGACAACGCAGTTTCTGATTGTTTCAGACCACGCCGGAACCCCTGGGTGTTGGCTCCAATTGCAATGTTCAGCGCTTTGACGGTTGCCATTTAGCCTTCCTTGGGTTTGGACATGCGCGCCAGAAAACCTAGCTTTGCCTTCATCTGTTCGGCTGTTCTGGCTTTACCGTCTGCACCTGGATGGAATGGCATGAAATCCCCAGGTTTGAATGACCTTGCACCCTTCTTTTTGTGGGCATTGGCAAACAACGCAGACTGAATGGCCTGGTTGATGTCATCACGCTCTGGCCCAATCGGGCTGATTCTGTCATATGCCAACCAGGCTGACAGCTCCCGGCTGGTCATCTCACGCTTTAGCTGCCCGACTGTCAAACCCAATGCAAGCGCCAACCGGAACAGAAACCGGCTCATTGGTCGGGCGCGGATTCCCCCTCCAGCTCATCAATGTCCTGGCTGGTAAACCCGTTCAGTCTGGCTGCTACCGTGAACACCCGATCAACCGCTGCAGCGGATTTGGCACCCAACGCCGCCGCGTCACCCTTTTCAAACAACGCTTGGCCATTCTCATCACACCCAACCAGGCAAACCAATCTGGCCCGCAGGTTGGACATGTTTTTGGAACGTTTGCCAACGCCCGCCACCTCGGATTCAAATTGGTCACGTTCCCCGGCTGTCATCACCCGGACGTACAAAACCCCATTCCATTCTGGGACATCAACCCGTTCCAAACGCAGGTCATCTGATCCCAGGATGTCATCCCTTGACAACAAAACATCTGCCATGTGTCAGCCCTCCTTTTGGCTGTTTGAATTTTATCCGGTAGTATGGTCAACAGCGCCTGTGATCTTGAACGCAATGGTGGCACGGTTGACTTCATCAATGGCTTGGCTGTGGCTCATGGAACGCACAAACGCCGTGAATGTGTAGGTATCGGAATCACTGAATGTGATAATCACCTGTCGGCTGGTGCCAGCTGTGAAATCATCCCACATTGCACCCTGGGCTGTGTCATCATGGTCAAATTGTACTTCCACGGAAACTTCACCAGCATCACCAAACCCAGCCGCAAACGTTCTGAATTTGACAGAAACGCTATCAACGGTTGAACTGGTTGCCAGGTTGGTGGTGTCAATCATGGCCCGTTCCATGTTGGGGCCATCAATGGACAAAACCTGCCCAATAGGGTTTCCGTTCCAACTGATGGTTGCGCCTTGTCCCAAAAATGCTGCCATGAATCTATCCCGTTGCGTTTGCTCTGTAAGAAATCAGGAATGACAACATCCTGATATATGAACCCTGTCTGCCCCCATCAACTGGGGCCGCATAATCTGTTCGGTCATTGGTATGGGTACACCCCAGGATTTCAACGTTGATCAGACCACCCACGTTAAGAAATATGCTGCCCCTGAATCCTGACAGATTTTTGCGGACCTCTTCCCCCAGGTCTGATGCCTCCAGGAATGTATCCGCCATGCACATGAAATCCATGTCCAGGCTGATCAACTGGGTGGCCCCAGACAGGTCACTGTACGGCCTGCTGGTGGATATGTCATAGGTGATTGCTGGCAGGGACAATTCCTGGTCCAACACCAGTGGGCTGATCCTGGTGCCCACAATGCTGCTGATGTCTGAATCACCAGACAGCTTTGCAAATATGGCACGCTCCAATGGGCTGTTGGTACTCATTTCACACCTGCCTGTTTTGCCAAACGTTTGATACGGTTTTTGATTCTACGCTGGAATTCTTTGGATATGTCTGGCAGTAGCTTTGGCAAGTGTCTGTCAGCCGCTTTGGTCAGATAGAACTGCCCTGGCACTGCTGGAATCCTCACCCGATATGTGGTGCCATTCCTGCCAACAATCTTGGCTGTGAACGCCCGCCGCCCAAACTCAATGATGTGTGCCAGGTTTCTTCTGACATTCGGCCCTGTCCCGCCACCACGCAAACCAACACCAACACGGCCCATGAATGCGTTGCCAGCTTTGGCACTTTTCAATGTGATTTGGATTTGCCGTTTGGTATGTCCACCGTCAACAGCCACAGTTGATTGTGCGGTTGATTGCATATCCTTCAGAGACTCACGCACAGCCAACCTTGCAATCCGTCTGGCATCTTTTTCACCCAGCAGTTTGATTGCCTTGCGCAATTCACGGTCACCAATCAGTTTGACATCCACCCCAAACTTGCTGGAAAACTTGCCCCCCGCACCTCTGGATTGACCGATGAACGCCACGTTTACACCATCTCTCTGGCCAGGATTTCCAGTTGCTCATCCCGTTCCAGCCTGTTCAGCACCTGCACCACCTCAAAATTCCTGCTGCTGTACACCAGCCTGGATGTGGTGGTGATTTCACTGGCATACCTGGTGGTGATTTTGTGGGTGATCCGGCCCTTGGTCTGGTTGGCGTTTTGCAGCTCCTCACCACGGCTGGGTTCAATTCTGGCCCACAGGGTCACCGCCGTTGAATAACTGGCTGTACGCCCGCCAACGCCATCTGTGGTCATGGTTGGATTCTGTACCTGAACCCTGTGCCGCATGGGGCCAATCCGCATCAGTACGCCTTCCCAACTTCAAACTGGTGGCACAGGTTTTTCACGCCCAATGGCACTTCCGCAAACGTGTTCCCCCTGGGGTCCACAGCTTCACGGTGTTCATAGTAATGGGCCACCAGCATCAGCACAGCCTGTTTCAAACCCTCTGGCACATCAGAGGCGCTGGTGCCGTAGCCTGCCACAGCCACCACCGTCACCACGTTGGCTTGGTCCAATGTGCTTGGCCACTCCTGGCCTGACTTCAGGAAAATCCTGCCTGGGTCACGGATGGTGCCAACCCCGTACACGCTGGTCCCCAACGTCTGGCTGGCCCCGTCACCGTCTGTGTAGCTGATGGATGTCACAGAAACCAATGGGGCAATCGGAAAGAAAATAGCATCCTGGTGGGGAAACATGTCCACCTGATATGTCCAGCTGGCATTGATCATCTGCCGGTTGGTCAAATGCTCAACAACGTTGGTTGCCCTGGTCACCAAACTGGCAATCAGGGTATCTTCATCGGAATGGTCAATGCGCAACCAGGCTTTGGCATCGGACGTTGCAACCACCGCTGCCGATGGTGCCGTGGTTTGTTTCAGGCCAAAATAGTGTGGATCCATGCTGCCCCTTTTGGTGATTATTCGGAATCAAAAAAATAGGGCACCGTTTGGTGCCCTGTGTGGTTTGGTTTGTTTGGGGTTTAGCCCTTGACTTCACACACCGTCTTGTAGGCTTCAAACCAGTGGTGTGCCCTGCTTTTGATAAGACGCACAGATTCTGGTGTTGCATCACCACGGTGCATAAAAAACCAATTCCATACTTCTTGGGCCTTGTCATTTGCAGCTGGTGAAACCTCAATCACATCCGCTTTGTTTTCCCAGTTGATCCACTGGCTGATGTTGTTGGCTTGGGTGTTGTTGTTGGTCATTTCAGATTTCCTTCCAGGCCCACCATTGGGCACATGGAAAGTTTAGCCGCACCAAATGTAGGTTGCAACCCTCTTGGGCAAATTTTCCACATTTTTTTCAGGATGCCCCAAAAACAGCCCTCAGACAAAAATAGGGCACCCCGTAGGGTGCCCCATCTGTTCAAAATGTCAATCCTGGAATCAGGATCAGGCCAGGGTGATGACCTTACAGGCAGCAGTGTTCAACAACTCACCGTCATTGAACGCAATGCCACGCACACCAACTTGGCCATTGGCTGCAAACAGCTCATCCAAACGGGTGAATTCAAACCCGCCGAAATCCACAATCTGATAGTAGCTGGTGTCACCAAACAGGATTGGCTTCTTACCGGTGGTCATAGCGTCCACGTTGTCAGACTCATAGACCGGCTTGCCCAACAAGGTGTCAGGTGCCGCACCCAAACCTGGGGTCCACAGGTAATTCAATGAACCGCTGGTGGTCACTGGGTTTTTCAGCTGGCGGATTGCCTTGGCTGCTTCTGGGGAAACAATCCAGTTGGCGGTTGGTGCCATGCGGTAATCCACAGCCACGCTGTAAAACAGATCAATGATTTCATCACCCGTCACAGCGGTGGATCCAGCAGCGGTCACACCGGAGGTTGCATTGTCAAAAATGCCCCGTGGCGCGTTGCTGTTGTCACCAGTCAAGAATGCTGCCAATTCAGCACTGGCAAATGAACGTGCAAAGCTGGATGCAATGTAGGCTTCCAACTGGGCAGCGCTGAACGTGCCGGTGTAGTTCAACAGCTCTTCAGAAACCTTCATGATCCGGCCCAGACGCACTGGGTTCATGGTCACTTGGCCAAACTGATGATCAGACTCGGAGATGGAACCACCTTCAGCCCCGTATGCAGCTGAACCAATGCTGGATTCAGTTGCAAATGCGGTTTTTTGGCTGACTTGGGTCACCGTGCCAATTTGCCGCATGAAGTTTGCTTCCTCACGCAACTGGCTGATTTGTTGACTGATTGCTGTTGCAGCCAAGTTGCCACCAGCACTGGCTGTGCCCATGTTCAATGCACGCTGTTCAGCGCCATTCATTGGCTCACCACACAAACGCTTCATAAATGCTGTGCGGTATTCTTCTGACTCAGTGGTGATTTCACCACGGTGTTCAGCTTCTTCAACCTTCACAACAACATCAGCCAATTCAGCTTCACGCTGGGCGGTTTGCTCTTCCAGCTTGATACGGCTTTCAATTGAGCGTACTTCAGATTCCATGCCTTCAAATGATTCCATTTGATCGGCTGACAATGCGGATGCATCTTTGTTGGCATCCAAGATTTCACGCTGCTTTGCAATCAGGGCAGCGCGCTTTTCCTTCAGGGAATTGATGTTCACGGTATTTTTCCTTTTGAAACGTGAAACAAAAAAACAGGTTTCAGCGCACCACCATCAACAGACAATGGCACCTGTGGCGTTGGAAACCGGATGGCCAGCTGGCCCCACTGCCCGTTGGCAGATTCCCAAAACAAATAGGCTGAATCAGGTTGCCCCAACCCAGCCCAGGAGGGTTGTTGTTTTATTCGGCAACCCCATCTGAAATCCGCAGATACAGCCGCAGCATTTCAGGTTTGGGTGTATCCCGCCGCATGGCTTCACGCTTCAAACCACGCACTGCCACGGTTGTATCTTCATAGGCTGGAAAGCTAACCACGGAAACATCAAACAAATCCAGGTCACGGATTTCCCGCACCGTCTTACCGTCACGCTCTTCCCAGGAATCATCCCGCACCACAAATCCAAAACTCATGGCATCCAGGTCACCACGCCGGATTGATTCCAAAGTGTCCTGGCCAACGGTTGTGTGGGGGATGTCAATCTCTGTGCGCAACCCGTGTTCATCTTGGGACAAACGCAGGGTGCCGGATTTGGTACGGCCCAGAATCATCTTGGGGTCATGGTCCACCAGCGCCCGCACATCATGCTGTTCATTGATTGCCCTGCTGAATGCACCTGGTTTGATGTATTCCACGAAATCACCTAGGTCACGGCTTTCTGAATCAAACACGCTGGCATAGCCCACAATGGTGTCAGCTGTGTCACCTGATTCCAATTTGACTTCCTGGTGGGCACGCCGTTCCAACTTCTCTGCTGGGGCTGATCGGCTGTACCCGCCCCCGCCCCCCCCGCCACCACCGCTGCCACCAGTCACAGACTCATATGCCGCATGGGTTGAACATGGCATATAAATTGTTTCACCGTCAACAGTCATGCTGTGGGTGCCATCACACCCCAGGGCATCAGCCCGTGCCATTGCTTCATCCTCAGTGGTGTATTGATCCACACCAACACGTTCCCGTTTTTCATCACTCATCCGTTCATCCTTACTTGATTCTGGGTGCCCGCTGGGCAACAAATCCTGGTCATGCTTGCCCCGTCTGAACTTCAGATTGGCCAGGGCAAACAGAAATGAATTCACCCGTGCATATGCCCATGCTTCTGCATTGGGGATGCTTGGGCGCACTGAACTGGGCTGGGTTTTGTATGCCCCAACACCACGTTCAAACACCTTTTCCAACATGGACAATGTGGCCCGCTTCCTGGCATCATCCCCATGTTCATCATTGTGTTCTTCCAGCTTCCGTTCCAATGCAACCTTGACGTTGCCGGTCACCTGCCGCTGTTCTTCTGATCCGTCACCCAGGTCTGCCACCAGGTCCAAATCCACCACAGGCACACCCACTTGCCTGTCTGTTTCAATCAGGTCATCATTCATTTCCACAAACACTGTGATGATTGCCACTGGCCCAACCTCATCAGTGTCCATGGATTCTGCACCAAATTCAGCCACCCCGGATGTCACAACCTCATCCACCACTCCGGTGTATATCCCTTTTTCAGCCCGCCACCTGACAAACAAACCTGGTTCAACATCTGCCAGGTCAGCCCGTGTTTCACGCCGTTCCTTTAACTGGTCCAATACGGCCTTCATTCTGGATTCACCCAGCACACCAACCGTGCCCCATTTCACCTGGGCAACAATTCCAGCAACATTGGATAGGTTTGGCCCCAGGTCAGCATCCTGGAATTGCTTGCCATCTTCAAAATGCCTAGCGCTCCAGGCTTCACGCTCTTTGATCCACGCCAACACGGCTGGGGAACTCACACCACGTTCGGCCCGCTTCCAAATCTCAAACGCTTCATTTCCACGGATATTGCCACCAGCGCCCCAGATATCTGGGTGGTTGCGTTTCAAATCCCTGGCATAGCTGTGGTCAAACACATCAAACCTGGAATTGCCCAGGCTGATTGGTTCATCATCACCGGATTGGGGAAAATCTGTTGCCATCAAACTGCCTGAATGATTGACACATCACCAGTTTTGATTGGGCTGTGTCTGATGTCCGTTCTGGGTTCATAGGTTGTGCCATCTGTGTATGTCACAGTTTGGCCACGCAGGATGAATGGTTCACCTGGCTTGACGGTCACACCGTTCAGGCTGACTGGGGCATTGGTGCCCAGCGCCCGCCAAACTACTTGGTTCACACCGGCCTGCCGGTACAGCTCCAGAACAATACTGCCTTCGGCCCGCCGCATTTCATCTTCAATGATGTCTGTGGAATGGGCACCGTTGGCCCAGCTGGCCACCACACCATCACGGTTTTCCGATGCCACAATGCTTTGGGCTGAACGCCGTGAACGCCTGGTGGCAAACCGCCGTGCCATGTTTTCCAACGCTTCAACACTCAGCTGGCCAGGGTTGCGGCCCAACTCATCACCCATGATGTTTGACAACTGGTTGCCCAGCTCGGTCAATGCTGGCAGGATCTGTCTGAATGCCAACCGTTGGTATTCCCCTTCATAGAACTTCTCAGCCCATTCAGGAATCTTGCCTGGTTCACGGTCAATCTGCCGCAAGGCTGCATTCACCTCAGCCTGGGCAATGGTGTTCAGCGCCCGTTCCCAGTTGGCTTTGGCATTGCCCCTGGCAGCATCCCGCAGGGCCACCACATCCACAGTTGGCAGCGCCCGCTGTTCATCCTCCATGGGCATTGGCTCTGGGGCATCACCAGGTTTCAACGCTTCCATGTTCAATGGAGACAGGTACAAATCACCGTTGCCCCCAATCGGGTCCAGGTTTTCAATCTTGCGGATGTCATTGACAGACAGGAACCCAGCCTGCCGTGCCGTCTGGTATGCCTTGAATCTGGAATCCAAATCACCACGCAACAGATGGTCAAACTGGAATTCAGCAAACACGCCACCAGTGGTTGGCAGCAATTTGGATTTGATTTCTGATTCAATCCGCCGTGCCCATGGGGTCAATGTGTGAACCACAAACGCCCTGTTCAGCTCACCAATGGAACCGTAGCTACCAGCATTCTCCAGGTCAGCCAACATGGATGGTGGCACACGGAAAATCCGTGCAATCTCAGCAACCTGGAACCGTCTGGTTTCCAGGAACTGGGCATCATTCGGGTTCACGCTGATTGGCTTGAAATCAATACCAGCTTCCAACAGGGCAACCCTGGCTGAATTGCCAGCGCCCTTGTGGAGCTTTTCCCAGCTCCTCCGCAGGTTGCCAAACGCCTCATCAGACAGTTTGCCTGGCACACTCAGGATGCCCGATGGGGTGCCGCTGTTGCCAAACCAGTTGGCCCCATACTGTTCAGCCGCAATCCCCAAACCGATGGTTTCCCGTGCCAAACCAATGGGTGAATATCCCACCAAACCCAATGGCCCCAGCGCCCGGATGTGCAACACCTGGTCAGATGTCCATGCCCCCTGGAACTGGCCCGTGGTGAACTCATATGCCACCCGCCCGGATGTGGTCATTTTCACTTCCACGTTCCTGGGGTCAACTGGGGTCAGGGCTGTCACCTCACCACGCCCGTTGCGGGTGATGTAGGCAAACCCGTTGCCGTAGGTACAGGCATGGCTGATGATGGTTTCAAACAGCATGAACGCTGTCAGGTTTTCATCGGCCTGGTCACGCAGGATGCCATATATGGGCAGGTCATCTGCCTGGCGTCTGCCATCATCCGTGTTCCGATAGGTCACCAGTGGCAATGCCGCCAATGATTCTGAAATGATCCGTACGCAGCTGTAAACCGCTGACAGGCTCAGGGCTGTCTGTTCAGATACTTCAACCCCAGCACCCGATGGGTTGCCCAGGAAACTCCATTTGTCCGGCTGTTTGAATGTGTGCCGTTGTTCAGCTTTGGGGCTGATGATGGTCCTGATGAAATCTGCTAAAGCCAACGCAATCCCCTGTCAGTGTAAACATCATCCACGCTGGTTTTGGATTCACCTGAATCCATACAACGTCCCAGGCCCATCACCAGGGCCACAATCCCATCAATCCGTTCGGAATTGGCCTTTGATCCGCTTGCCCTCTTTGATGGTTTGATGTTCCCAGCGGGGTCTGTCTCAATCATCACTTGGGATGCCTGTGCCCGCAGGATGGGGTGATCCCCATGGATCAGCTTCCCAGACAGGACCAACTCTTCCAGCCGCTTTGATGGGGCTGACAATGATCTGTACCCCTGGCCAATCCAGGTCACATTGGCCCCCTGTTCACTCAGCCTGGTGGAAATGTCTGTGGCATTCCAACGGTCCAACGTCACTTCCTGAACCTTGTACCGCTCAACCAGCTCCATGATTTTGGCTTCCACAAAGCTGTAGTCAGTCACCACGCCTGGGGTCAGGGTGATGTGCCCTTCACTGGCCCAAGCTCTGTAGGGCAGTCGGTCATTCCGTTCCTTGGCTTCTATGTTGTCTTTGGGCAGAAAGAAATGTGGCAACACTGTGATGGTGCCATCAGCGCCGGGGAAAACGGCTGCAACGCATGTGGTGTCCTGGGTGGTGGCAAGGTCTACGCCTAGCCAACATTCTTGCCCATCTAGCTTTCCGTGATCTATCTCTGAACCGCTTGCATCCCAACTGTCCATTGGCAACCATCTGGTTTGCTGTTCGGTCCAAACATTCAGGTGCAAACGCAGAAACGTGTTCACATACCCTGGCACCTCTTTGGCCCGTTTGCATTCCTGTTCCAAATAATCCAGGCTGATTGACTGGCCCAAACTTGGGTTGGCAATGTGCCAGGTTTCTGGCTCTGTCCAGTCTGATCCCTCTGGTGCCGCATACACCACTGGCAGGAACCGTTCATCCTTGATGGTCCCATCACGCACCTTCAGGGCATAGTCATGTTGTTCCCACGCAATGGATGTTCTGCTGTGTCCAGCTGTGGTGATTGCAATGGACAATGGTGCCGCCCTGGCACCCATACTTGTGTGCAATGTGTCCCACAAATCACGGTTGGGCCATACATGCACTTCATCAGCAATCAGGCCTGAAATGTTCATGCCGTGCTTTGTGCCAGCGTCTGATGAAATCACTTTGAAAACGCTGTTGGTCCTGGGGTATTTGATTTCACGCCGGTACACCTGTGCCAATTTGGAAAGCATGGGATCACCCTGAATCATCCCCTTTGCAACATCAAACACAATGGCAGCTTGGTCACGGTCACCCGCAGCGCTGACAACTTCAGCCGATTGTTCACCGTCACCAAACAGCAAATACAAACCCAGCCCGCTGGACAATGTGGATTTGCCATTCTTCCTGGGGATCTCCAACCAGGTCCGCCGATACCGCCGCCGCCCATCAGCATCCACCCAACCAAACAGGGTTGCCAGGAAATCACGCTGCCAGGGCAACAGGGTGAATGGCTTGCCAGCTTCCAAACCCTTTTGGTGTTTCAGGAATGCTTCAAAAAACCCAACAACCCGCTGGGCCTTTTCACTGTCAAACACAAACCCATCAGCATCCCTGGTGGGGTCATACCCTGCCAGGTCAGTTGGTGGCAATCCTGTTGGCTGCTGTTTCAAAATATTCCCGCTCTTTTTCAATCCCCACAAATCCAAAACCCTCGGCCAACGCCGCAACCCCTGTTGAACCGCTGCCCATGAATGGGTCAATCACCGTCCCACCTGGTGGGGTAATTAGCTTGCACAGGTATTTCATCAATTCAGTTGGCTTCACGGTTGGGTGTTTGTTGTTTGGGCCTTTGTCCTTCTTCTTTGCCTTTGGGCAATAGAAATAGCGGCTGGCGTCACCCATGCTGGCTGTGGCCGCATCAGATCCATCATGCAAAACGTTTGCGGGGAACCTGCCCATTTGCCTTTGCTTTTCAACAGCCAACCGTTGTTTGGCTCTGTAATCATCCAAATCCATCTTGGCCCATGTTGTCATCGGCACCTTTGTTGATGCTGATGATTGAATCATGGGTGCAAACTCATCACCCATGGGCAACCGTGAACCGTCAATGTTGATTGCACCTGTTCCGTGCTTTTCAACATTCTTTGCCACTGTGCCATCTAGTGGTTTCCTGGCCATCACAATGGGTTCATGGGCTGGCTTCAATGCTGTTCCCCATCCGTCCCAGTCACCTTTCAGATTGTGTGTTTTGGGGAACCCTTCCCCATAAATCCACATCAACTGGTCACGCACTTCAAAACCTGCATCTTCAATTTCACAGGTCAACCGATGGTAGGTTTTTGCAGAACTGAATGCCAGGATGTGGGCACCAGGCTTCAACACGCCCATGATGGTGGCCCAAACCAACTTTGTTGGAACCTGGTAGTCCCAGCCCTTTGACAAAAATGAAATGCCGTATGGCGGATCCGTCACGCATGAATCAATGCTGTTGGGTTGCAGCTTCATCAATTCTTGCTGGCAGTCACCGTGAATTATCTTGGCTGTCACAGCCCCAGCATCCGCTTTTTGTTTTCATCTAATTCATCCAGCACATCAGCCGCATCATCCAACAGGCCCAGTTGCCGCAGCCACCTGGAAACCCGATCTGCCGCCGACACTTTGATTGCCTGGGCTGGGTGGGGCACCGGCTGGCCTTGGCTGCCTTCAGTAATCATGCCCTGTGTTTGCAGGATTCTCCTGGCCTGTTCCCAGTCTGCCAACGCTTCCTGCATTTGGCTCAGCATCAGCTTTTCAGCTGGGGACCAACTGGCCCTGGATGCAATCAATTTTTGAACACGGCCTGTGGCCCAGTCCAATGGGGTCTGTTCTCCGTCCATGGTATTCCCTCAAAACCCGCTTCCTGGGGCTGCTAGGCGGGGTCAAAAACCCCAAAAAAGTGTATCGGTTTTTGTCATGG
>VTLG01000857.1_pt1 | contig 27831 bp, 43 predicted proteins | sample 4694571 | NCBI WGS metagenome assembly VTLG01 (sample SAMN12604809, study PRJNA352737) | marine metagenome | biome: ENVO:00000447; feature: ENVO:00000209|ENVO:00000569|ENVO:01000036; material: ENVO:00002151; isolation source: viral sequences binned using virsorter ...
TAGTCCAAGTACCAAGATTATTCATTACATTTTTCATTCTATCAACAGTATAATAACCGCTGCTGGTTTTTCCTGTTACAGAAGCACCTCTTTGAGCGATTTGCATATCACCATTTATAATTAATGGATTTACATTAGGTCTATTAACTACTGAACTTTTTAAGTAAGAATAATCTACTCGTTTAAGAGTCCCTGCATCGGAAATTAATAATTCATCTGTGTCAGCAGGAGTTGCTCCTAAAGCAGTTTGACCTGTTATAACATTAGCAGTTATTTTACTTGCATCAACCGAACTGTCCGAAGGGATACCTGCATTTAAAGTATCTCCTAATATTAAAATAAAATCTATAACATCTGAACTTGTTAATGCACTTGCAAAAGTAATTTGAGATGAAGCTATTGTATATGAAGTTCCACTAGATTGAATTACTCCATTCAAGGAAACTATACATTGGTTTTGATTTGGATTAACTGCTACTCCCCCGACTAAAAGATTGTAAGTTGCTGTGGCAGAGCAGGTTATTGAATCTGCCTTGCGAAAATTTCCTTTTTCAGGACTGTTGCCTATGTAGCTCATGGTTTCTCCCAAATTGAATGTTTAAGACTACCATCATCTTTTCTTTCAAGTAGTGTATCGTATTGATTTTCTGTCGTATAATCTTGTGGAATTTTTCTTAAATTTTCCCTCCAAGTTTTTTGTGCATCAGTTATCTTTTCACTAATAACTAACCAATCTGTTTCAGAAAGTTTTTGGTTTCTTATTTGTCTTATTTCAGATAATTTTCTTTCTCCTGATTTACTATTCCACTCTGTATCTCTAGTTTCTAAAGCAATGATTTCGTCTGCTGTTAGTTCTATTAATTTTCCATTTTCTTCCCTATATTTGTAAGTCATTATTTTGCTACTCCATAAACATAAATTTCTCGTACATCTATATTACCTGAACTCGGATAAAATTGAATACCATTATAGACATCTGTGGTTGAACTGTTATACATTGCTGTTCCTGTAATATTTTCAAAACTATCATTATTAAGCATATTACACGATTGATAAATTACACTTGCTCTTTTTGTTGTACTTCTAAAATCTATACACCAAATATTAAATGCCACTCCTCTTGCAGCATCAGTAACCATATCTCTACATAGTTCCATTCTGTTTGAAGAATGAACTGACCTATTATAATTACAACCAGTTCCACTAGAATCAACATAAGATGCTGCTATTGCGTTCCAATAATTACTTCCACCTTCCACACCACTAGACTTGTTAAACTTAAAAACTAAATCAGCCGAAGTTGTATCAACACTTAAAGTTCCTTGAATTAAATAATTTTGATAAGTATCGCTAAATGTGCTAAAAGTTAAAGTAGATACTGCACCACTTGCTACACTTGAATCAATTTTAGTTAAACCTGCACTAGGAGCAGTTTTGTAAGTTTGATCTCCATAAAGAATTGTGCTTGAAGAAGCTGTTCCACTACCAAGATTTGCAGTAGGCAAAACACCTGTAATGCCTTTTGTTACATCTATTTTATCTATTGCCATTGTTTATTCCTTTGGATTGTCTGTTTTAATTTTAGTATTGCGTTCAATGAGTTTGTCCACTCCTTGCTCTACCAAAATTTCTAATTGTTCTTCTGGTGTTCCATACAAAGATTTTCTTGTAGCAACAACTTGATTGTTATTTTCTAATTTAGTTGCTTCGCTTTCAAGTGCGTTTAGTTGTGCATCAGTTGGTTTTGATTTTTCAGAAGATATATTCCATTCTTTAATATAATCTGTACCACTATCATTTTGTAAAATGACTTCTTTTTTAAAGTCTGGTGTTCTACCTAAATATGATGTTATTTTATTACTTAAATTATTCATTTTATGTACCTATTAATTTATGACCACCAAAAAATGTTCTTGGAGCATAAGTTGTTTGAGTTGATCCAGATGCTTGATATATAGCTGCATTTACATAATCGCCAACAAGCATTTTATAAGTTACAGTTAATGCATAACCATTCACAGAACTTATAGATTGATTCAAGTTTCCGTCGGCATCTCCTCCACCAGAAGTATATTTAGCATCTGAACTATCATATCTACAAATTGTTACTCCACCACCACTACCACCCATGTTACCATTTCCTTGTACAGTAAGTGTAAACACATATAATCCAGCTTGACCAGATGGAACTGTAAATTTATTTGATGCAAAAGCACTATCTGTATCTACATGCTCTGTACCAAAAGTTAATGTGGTGTTTGTTGTATTAGATATAGATTGGTTACTACTTTGAGCTACTAAAAATGCTGGAGTATTAGATGTTTTTAAATAACTATAATCTACTCGTTTTAAAACTCCTGCATCAGATACTAATAACTCATCAGTATCGGCTGGTGTTGCTCCAAGAGCAGTTTGTGCTGATATAACATCAGTATTTAATTTTGCTCCAGTAACAGCATTTGCTTGAAGCATAGCTGTTGTAACTGAATTACTTGCAGGAGAAACTGTGCCTACTGTTTTTCCTAAATAGACACAATACATTTCGTCAGTTCCTGCTGTTGCAGAAGTTAGAGTCAATGCTGTGCCTGAAACTGTATATGCATCAACTGGACTTTGACGAACATTATTTATAAATAAGGCAATATCTTGCGTTGAAGATACAGCACTATCTAAAGTGTATGATGTTGTTGCTGATGTACTAAAATTTTGTTTTGCTAAAGTTAAAAACTTATCAGCAGGTGTGTTTCCGATATATGCCATTTATTATCCTTATGTGCTTATTGCATCTACAACACTAACCCACGCATCAAGCGAACTGGCTGTGTCTGATTTAACATAGAGGCGATCTCCTGACTGAACAACAATTTTTGCTCCACCATCTAATACTTGTAATGCTCCACCAGTTGGTATTGGTGCATCTTTCACTAAATAAATATCGTTTGATCCATCATTAATATAACAATCAACATTGATTGCTGATGATGATATGTTTGCTAAAGAAATCCCAACAATGGCATCATAAGAATCAAAATTAGAGCCATTAGGAATATCAACAGCACCAGTTCCGACATTGTTTTCAGTATATCTTCTAAAATTTTGAGCCACTTTGTTTTCCTTTCTTTATTATTAGATCAAAGAGCAATCGCCATTGCCGTAGCGAAACCTTGAGTTGCCTTTGCATCTATTTGAGTTTGTATGTCGCTTGACACATTTGCCAAGTAACCATATTCGGTGTCTGAAACATTTGAGTTTGCACCTATTTTTGTTGCAGCAATCCTATTAACATTAAGAGTAATATTTCCTGAACCTGTTACTGGGCTGCCTGAAATTGTAAATTCTGTTCCTGATTGAGTAAGACCAATACTTGTTACAGTTCCTCCCGAGCTTGGAAATACCTGGGAGAAAGTTATTGTAACTGCTCCAATAGAACCAGAGTTATCGGTAGTACATAACCACATGGTATCAGCATTACTTGAACCTTCTTGAATAATAACTAATTGGCCAGATAATTCTGCAACAGTATTAAAGTCTGGGTCCCTTGAAGCTGTGCCTGAAGCAACAACTTTATATACTCCATTAGCTGTTGTAGTAGTTTGATTTTTAACTAAAACTCTATCATCAGTTGCTAAAGTAATTCCGTCAAGACTATCCCCATTTTGAAGATCAGCCGTTAAATCTATATTAGCTGTTGTTGCAACTCGACATATAATTCTACTTTTTAATCCTGTAACTAAATCATCTACATACGTTTTAGTTGCAGCATCGGAACCCGCACTAGGAGAACCTAAACCTGTAATTGAACCCCCTGTTACAGCTACATTACTTGCTGCTTGGGTTGCAATCGTTCCAAGACCAAGATTAGTTCTAGCCGTTGAAGCAGTACCAATATCACTTAAATTATTTGAAGCAGTTAATTTAGTTCCAAGTTGTGTTTGTGCATTGGAAGATAAAGAATTAATATATTGAAATTCTGTGTTTGATACAGTTCCATCAGCTATTTTTGCTGCATCAATTCCTGTTGCAACTTGAGAGTTGCCAATCGTTCCTGTTAAAGAAGATGCAGGATAATTAGTTGCATCAGTTAAATTAAAAGCAGGAGTTGTATCTGAACCACCTAGGGAAAGACTTACTCCACCATAATTAACTGATGAATTAGCAAGTTCTGCGTTTTCTACTCCACCTGTTTTAATTGTTACTGCACCAGATGATACAGAAAAATTATCAGATGAGAATGAAGCGACACCTTTTGCTGATGTTGTTGCATCATCTCCCGCTACTGTTAAAGTTTGTCCTGAAGCTGTTGTTGTAATTCCACTTCCACCTGCAATATCCAAAGATTGTGAATCTAAATCTACAGATGATGAGCCACTATCGCCTTCAAAATCTAAATCTTGTCCTGTTACTTGAGCATCTACATAAGTTTTTACTGCTCCTTGTGAGGGAGGTAAAATTTGACTTGTTCCTAAAGAGGTATCGTGAATAACGGGTGTAGAAGGATTAGAATACGTGGACCCTACCCAAAGAGTAGGATTGGTGTCGGAAGAGTGTATAGTTCCACTATCAAAGGTAAAACTAATAGTAGTATTAGGAGCAGAATAAGAGCTTGTAGCAATTTTTCCATAAATAGTTCCTCCATTAGCCCCGTATAACTTAATTCTACGACCAACATGATAAGTAGTAGAAACATTGGCAGCTATTGTTACTGAAGTTGTTGAAGCTCTAGTAACAGTTTGTGTTCCTGTTCCTGAACCTAATTGAAACCATTCTTTGTCATTCCATACATCACGTATTTGTGCCATCATTTCTCTAGCAGAGTTATTCACTCCACTAGGCGGCATACCTTCTGGCCAACCATCAGGACTAGCTGTATTGTTACTAGCTGCTGTTGTACTCCATGTGTTTACTTTACTCATTTACTCTCCTGCTAAAGAACCAAAATCAATTTTTTTATTTTTGGTTTTATTTTTTTCTTGTTGTTGTGTTGTTTTTAAATAACTATTTAAAAATATTTGCATTGATTGTATTATATTACGATTAGGTATATTTTCTTTACCTGCACCAATTAATAATCTACGTCCTATTTTGTTTGTAAATAATCTCCCTACACTTGTTGCTTCTATAAGTGTTCCTAATGCTTTACGAGAAAAACCCCTTAAACCTGAAACTGCTTCTGCCGCTTGTAATGAAGTTCCTGCGTCTGTACCCTCTCGCATAAAATCCATAACAATTCTTGAATTTTTAAGAGCTTTTATTTCTTCAGGTAAAAGAAGATTTAATATACCTGTATCTTCATATTGTTTTAGTACAGTATCTAATTTGTTGTAATCTAATTTTTGTAAACCTTGTTCAGTAATTGATGATTTATTAATAATATTATCTATAATTCCACTTCTTACAGCAATATTTAAAGATGATTGAGAAGGACCTAATAAATTTTCTATTTCTGAAATAGCTTTACTACTTTTAGTATTTAAAAGTTGAGAAATAAATGGTTGTGCTAAACTTTGATCTCTAACTGCTGATTTAATACCACTTTGATTTATTTCATCTATTGCATTACCTATATTTTTAAATTCTTTAACTCTTGTTTTTCCTATTAAAACATTTAATGTTTGATTATCAAATCTATTTAAATTTTTATTTATATTTAAACCATCTCCAATTAAAAATCTTTCAAACTCTTTACTAACTGCATTAAATTTATCTTTACTAATAACTTCTTTTAAAGTTAAAACATTTGAAGAATTGTAAGGTTGAAATAATCTTGCAGCTAATTGTGAAGGACTTTCAGATTTAGATGCGTCAATTATGGCTAATTTTTCTAAAGTTTCAAATCTTTTCGCTGCACTTTTTGTAGCATTTGACCAAGCATTAGCAAATTCTTTTGTTCCTTTGTTCATAGGATTTTCAAAAGAATTTTTTAAAGCATTGTATAATTTTTTTGCTTGATATTCTGGTAAACGAAGATTAGAACTAGCTTGTCCTGGTGGTGGTAGTGTCATATCAAAAACACGTTGTTGTAATGCTTGTAAAACATCAATATCAACTTTATTAGGATCAAGTTTTTTTATATCATCAATAACTGATTGTAATGCAGAATTTATAGGTTTAACATTTTGTGTTCCACCTTTTAATAATGCAGCTTGTACTCCTTCTTCTAATTTATTTGCTTCTTTTAAAACATTGGATATATCAAATTTTATACTTTCATCAGATTTTTTTAAAATATTTTTTGCAGCTAAATATTTTGATCTAACAGATGCTAATGCAGCATTATCCCATTCTTTAATACCTTGTTGAATATTTTTACCTGCACCAATAAAATTTGTTTCTTTGTCTGCAACTTTTAATAAATTAAATAATTCTTTTTCTTTATTTTTATATGCAGTATCCAAACCTACAACTACTTGACCAATAGTATCTTTTTTTGTTAAATTGTTAATTGCATTAAATGTTTCGTTTTCCATACGATGTAAATAATCTCGTATATCTCCTGTTAATGCTGCTGATTGACCTGATAATCTTTTAATAATAGGCGCACCAAAACCTTTAGAAATTACTTGTCCTGGCAAAGGTTCAGAAACATTTAATTCACTAGCAGCTTGTTGAAATTGTTTAGCTTCATCTGAAACTTTAAATAAACCACTACCACCTCTAATTCCTGATATAATATTTTCTACAAATCTACCTGCTGCTGCACCACCTGTAGAAAAAGCACCTGTTTGTAAAGTTTCATCTATATATGCTTCTGATGGAGTTTGTTTTTGTGAACCATAAATTTCTTGTAATCCCTGTTGACCTGCTTCTGTAACTGCGCCAGTTAATCCCATACGTGCAATAAAAGGAATTAAAGATATACCTCTCGATTTAGCAGCCATAAAAATTTCAGGTACTATTTCTGGTGCTGAAGAAAAAAATTCTGAAATATCTGTTAAAAATTCTCCTCCATCAACAAGACTATCAAGAAAAGGTTTATCTAAATCTTTAAATGTATCATTTGCATCAGTTTTAAATTGTAATTTATTTGTATTTGGACTGTATCTTAATTCTCCAGCAGGATAAGTATTTTGAAATACTTTTTCTTTTTCTTCTAAAGTATCTCCAAAAAATGACATTTTGGTTCTTGTTGTTATGTCTTGTAAACCTGTGGCTGCTGTTTCTCCTGATGGCTGAACAGAACCTTTTGATAATAATTCTTTTCCATCAATAATTGCGTCTCCAAAATTAAATTCTACCATTTAAAAAAACTTTCCTATTTTTCTTTGTCTTCGTAAATCTTTAAGTATTTTAAAAGCATCTTTAGGCAAAATACCTAATCCTACTAATTCATTACCATATATATTAAGATCATCTTTGTTATTTAGATCGTATTTTGGTTTAAAATCTTTATTATCTGAATTAGCAATAAAATCGTTACGATCTGCTGCCATTAATTCAGCACTCATTAAAGATACAACTGCTGCGTAAACTTGTGCTGCTGATGCTCCTGCTGAAGTTAAACGTAATGCTTCTTCAGCTATTGTTCTTTCACTATCAGTATATCTACCTGATTCTTCTCCTGTCATAGTTTCTAAACTTGAAGAAATATATTTTCTTGCACTAGTTCTAAATGATTGAATATCTTTTACATCTGCTCCTGCTATAACACTTGTAAAAGCATCACCTAATTCAGGTGTTATTTGTCCAATTAAACCACCACCTTTTTCAGCGAAAAAACCTTTAATTCCTGTTGCCCCAGGAGTGTTTGCTAAATCAGTTAAAATTTTTGCACCTTCAGATACTTTTGCTACTGAACCTACTTTTGCTGTAGCTGCTGCTTCTTTTGTATCTTTTGGAATAGAACCAGGCATATAAATAACATTTTTATTTCCACCTAAAGTTTGAAAATCTGTAGCTTGATTAATTATTTCATTTATTGGTTTTTTAATATCAACACCTGGCGCAAATTTAACTTCATAAGTTTCTTCGGTATTTAATGAATAACCCTTTTCGTTTAAATTTTTTATATCGTTTGGTGTTAATATTTTAGAATATTTAGTTGTTTTAGGAGCTTCTTTAATAGTTTCTACTGTAAATTCTGTATCTACAATTTCTCCCATATCATTGTATTTATCTATTTCTGTAGAAACAGCAAAACCTGTTGAAGGACTTCCAACTAAATTTGACCTAGGACCTTTCATTTTAGCATATTGAAGTTTTGCTAATTGATCGGCCATGTAATCTCTTTTACCTTGTCTTGCTCCTGCTGATACTGCCCCTGCTACTTGTCCCATACTTGGAGCAATAGGTTGAGGTCCTGACATGGAAGCTAGTTGTTCTAAAATTCCTCTACGTTGAGCCGACACCATTGGGTCTGAACTCATTAATACATCTAAAATACCCATTACATGAATGCTCCGAGTAATGCTCCACCACCTGCGAACCAAGGATTAGTGCTACCCATTAAACTTCCCATTTCTGCACCTGCTAAACCACCAGATAATAAACCTGCCGCCACATTTCGTCTTAATGGCTGTGTGTTTGTAGCAGTTTGACCATACGATCCACCAGTTGCGCCTTGATAAGCACGAAGTTTTTCATAAGGTAATTGTTGTTGATATTGGTATCTGTTCATTGCATCTGCTAAAGCTGCTTCTTGTAAACCTTCACGTTCTGCACCTACTTGACGTAAACGCATAATATCATCATAATCTGTTTGTGCCATTTGAGGAGCTGCCATTAATGCGTTTTGCATATTAGCTCGTTCAGCCATGTAATTTTGTCCGTATAATTGATTACTTAAATTACCTAATTCTTCAGCTAATACTGCTTGATTAGCTCCACTACCTAAACGACCTGCTCTACTAAATTGTGATTGAACACCAGAGGTAACATCTCCTGCCATTTTATTGTAAAGATTTTGAATAAAAGGATTACTCGTTGGGGAAAGATAATCTCCTTTTAATTGTTTTAGCATTTCTGTATTAGCTTGTCCCATCAAAGGCGACCCTGCTTTAGCTCTTGTTTCTGCTAAATTTAATGCACTTGTCGTTTGAGGGGCAAAATCAACATAGGTTTGACCAGGATAATAACTTGGTCCTGCTGCGTTATATAATGCCTCTGCTCGTTCAAATCCCTTTGATAAATATGGGCTTTGTGTCGCCCATGGTTCTACATTAGAAACTGTACGTGCTTCTCCTGCTCCTTTACTCATTTTTTAATTCCTTCATTAATATTATGTGTTTTTGTTTGTAGTCTTTCAACCATTTTACCCAACCTTTTCTTCCTACCAACTCAATACGTTGGCAGTTGTTTTTTAAAGCCCATTGTTCAATTTGTTCCTTCATAGGATTGAACCAGACTTTCATATTTGTTCCACCTGCCAAAAAATATCGACAAGAACGAAGTCGAGGATAATCTACTATTTCTGTAACAATAGCAGACTCCACTACGTTTGTTTTTCCATTCCAAGAAATCCATAACTGCATTTTTTGTTTTAAAATACTGTCAAAAATATCTTTAGTCATGTATGCAAAACCATCAATTTCTAATGGCTTTACAAGAAGGGGTTCAATCTGTTTCCAAATTAAACCCACATCTTGGGGAGGAACGTAACTTATTTGACTATCCGAAGACTGTATATCCGAATGTTTGATCTGTATTTCCTGAACTGGCATGTGTTAATGTTGCTGAACCATCTGCTCTAGCTGATACATATAAATCTGCATTAGCTGTTGAAGCATTTGCTGTAGTAGGCATAAATAAAATAATTGAATTTATACCAATACGAGCATCGGTTAATGTTGTTAATGTTGCACTCGCTGTTAAAGTAACACTTCCTGTGCTATTAACTTTTCCATCAATCGTATTATTTAATGCGCCAGAAACTAATCGTAAATGTTGACCATGATCAGGCATAGACAGAGGTACATTAGGATATTGGTTTGTAGCCATTATCTTTTCCCTTCTGGTCTAGCTTCTACTTCAACACCAGACATGGTTGTAAAATTTCCTGTTACATTAACTCTAACTCGATGAAAACGAGTTGTACTTCTCATAGGACATGTGCCATTTGTTTGTGTTGACACAGCCGTTCCTTCGGAAATTGTATCTAATTGTGAAGCTCTTGATAAAGGGGTTACTGTAACTGTTGTTCCTCCAACCCCATCAACAATAGGCATGACGTTAATTAATGTAGAACGTCTTCCCTCTGCTCCTTCAAATTCTGTTGTATCTACTGTGGCTGTCAGACTTGTTGCAATAAATTTTCCAAATTTTTTATCGCCAGAAAAACCTGCCAAACCAACTATACCTTCTCCATAGTAATAGGAGTCTAATGATTTAGGTAAATTATCTAAATTTCCTAACTTATCTAAATCTTCTAGTGAGGTAAATGCTTCTTGAGAAGCACTTGCTAAATACTGTATAGATAAATCTGAACCTGTACTCCACCTATCTACAGAATAATTATAAATTAAAAGTTTATTATTTATTTCTCCACTTGATGAACCTGTTGCACCACCACGATAAGACCAGGCAACAATACTATTGTTTGGGTCCACCGCAGAACAAATACCATCTAAATTAGAAGAAAGATCATCAAAAAAGAAATTATCTACTTTTGCTTCTCCTATTGGAGTTAATTGTTGTCCACCTGTTAATTTATAAAATCCATCTTGGGCTAGAAAGAAAATCATATTACCAAAAGAAACAACACTTCTTGGAGAAAAAGCTCCTACGTTGTCTGCAATCTTATCAAAAGTAAAGATAAGGGGAGTTCCCACATAACTCATTCTATAAATAGCACGTTCAAAAAATATTATACCAAAACTTTCTCCACCCACTATTGCCTGAATATTGCCATGTGTTCCAACAACATCTTGATAACCAGATTGTGTTGATTGTGAAGGTGTCCATGTAGAACTATCGTTTAATCCTGACCATTTAACTCGTTGGTTATTAACAGTATATTTTTGTAATTTATGTGTTTCACTTCCACCAGTAGCAGATAAAGTAATTGCTGTTCCTGCTGTGGCATTGGCTGACGTTGTTGCTAATTTAATGGTGTTTGCTGCAACATAAATAACATAATAAGTGCTACCATCAGTTAAGTTGGTTAAAGCAGTATTACCATTTCTATCATAAACAACTGTATCGCCAGTCGCCCAACCATGACTTGTAATCGTTATTTGATTACTTGAAATAGTATTAGAGTCAAAAGTCTTTGCTGTATTATATTCTGTTGTATAACCTGCAACAACAAAATCTCTAATAACAGCTAAATATTTTGCTTTAACATCTGAAACTAAATCTGAAAAAAGACTATCAACACCTTCTTCAAATTTTTGAATATAATTTGCATTATTAGAGGCAATAATATTTTTACCAAACTGTGTAAAAGCCCAAAAATCTCTTTCGTTTTCTGTAGTAGAGTTTGAATATCCACCTGCTTTTGATTTATCAATAAATTCCTGTGAACTATTCATTTGATACAATTTTGTTGCATCTCCCGCATAGTTTGTTGTTCCACCACCAGAAAAAGATGTAAATAAACCTACAGCATTTCCTGTTAAAGCTGTTGTACTCAATTCTTGAAAACCAGGTAAAGATTTATACCCTACTTTCAAAGGTAATACATTATCTGCTTTTAAAGCGCCTGTGTTCTGAAACGTAGGCAAATCAGCTTGTAACTCGCCAAATGGTATCATCGGTAAACTCTTCGTTTAGGAGCAAATTGTGTTGAAGTCATTTGCATAGGAGAAGAAGAATGTTTTCCTTTCTCATCACTTAAATTTGCTTTTTGTATTGCTTCGTTAAAAAGATTAGCCCATACAGGAAGTCTTTCATCATTTTGAATAAATGGTGTTGCTTCTAACAACGAACCATACAAATATAATTCAGGATAATTTGTTAAAATATCATTAGTTGTATTAGAGTCTGATAAACCTGTTATACGTTTATAGTAATACATGTTAATTGTGTAAGTATTATCAGGTGTTGGACCAAAATAAACTTTGTCCCCTATAATTGTATAATACACAGGAAGACTTTTTCCTGCATCAACATACACTCTATTCAATTCATTTGGAGCCATATATTGTAACTCTGTTTGAGGACTTGCAGAAGTATTTTGAATTGCAATAAATTCTAAAAATCCTGTCGGTAAAGAAATATATTTTGTTCCTGAAACAGTAGTATCTGTAGAATTAACAGCCATTTCACGCAAACGTAAATCTTTTGCATGACGTGATTCTGCTAGATCAATAAACGTATCTATATTAGACGTTAAATCGTCTCTATTAAGATAACTTGCAATCTCCGTTTTTAAATTTGAATAAGTATCTAATGCCATTTAAACTGTTCCTGTCCATACTCTAAATAATCTGTTGTCTCTATCGTTTAACCATCGTTTAAAACGTACATGGTCTTTAATATCTCCTGTTGGAGACATAATTCCTTGTTTTGCTAATTGTTCTACTACAACTAGGGGAATAGATGCCACATGATTAAGTTCTTTAGTCTTGCTGACACCCTCCCCTAAACTTTGTTTTATTTTGTTTTCTTCAATAACAGGAGTTACATCTTGTTTACGTTCAATATGAAACTTTCCTTCACTTTCATCGGCAATAAAATTAGTATCAACTATATCTTTAGAAATAGGTAATTTTTTTGACATTACGATGAGAGTTCTGTTACTGAAATTTGTCCTGCTCCAGTTGCGTATGCAGATACACTATCAGAAGGACTTGTTTTCATAGTTATTGAATCATTGGCACTCAATAACATTCCATCTTTATTTGCAGCAGTACCTTCTAATTTAATATAACATGCAACTGTTGTTGACACATGAACTAAATACACATCAGCAGAAATAGCAGTTGCTATTTGCCCTGCTCCTGAATGATCTTGTACTGTATATTTAATTGGTCTGTATTGATATGTTCGTGCCATAATATATCCTTATCTTCTAATAACGTAACTTACATCTGCTGTAGTAGCTGCTGTTTGTTCGCCATTACTTTTAATATGAAGTGCGTCTCCTGCGGCAAGTAATACTTCGCCACCAATAGCTAAAGCTACACCAGTTTCATCTGCTGTCGCATTTGCTAAAGTAGCATCAACAGTTGTATCAGTACCATTTTTCATAATGTCAAATGTAGTATTTGCATCAATAACAGTATGCACATTCATGTAAATTTCTTTTAATTTTCCTCCATCAGGAATAACACAAACAGGACTTGCATTGTCTGCTGTTTGAATGGCAGTCATATTACCACCCATAATAAAATAATCGTTTAAAGTTCTCATTTTTTTCTCCTTATCGTTCCGAGTTAAAACTCTTCAATAAATAAGGGGCCTATAAAGGCCCCCTAGATTTTCTTAACTTAACCTAAAATTAAGAAGTAGTTAAATCTGCAACTATACCAGAAGATTCTTGGTTTCTTGCAACCACTCCACCTTCCATTAACAATAACATGTGAGTGTTATCGCCAGTTTTTGCTAGTTGAGTGTTTTGGAATGGACGTAGAACATTGAAACCCCAATATTCAGAATCCAATACCCAACAATCTCTATCTCTTTGGAACCTGTTTGGTTTAACAGTTAAAGTTCCAAAATCAGATTGGTACACATCTACTGCCGCAACAATAGTTTTTGCAGGTACTTCTCTGATTGCAGTTGAACCGCCTGTGAAGCCAGAAATTGCTTGTTTGTTAAATGGACCCACCATAATAGTGTCTGGGTTTCCACCTGCAACAAAACATTCTCTGATTACTTCTTTCAGCATTGATTCAGCAAACACTCTTTGAGTTCCATCAGTTCTTGTGCCTGAAGGTACTCCGTTTGTGTGAGCTGCATCTGCTCCACCTGTTCCAACACTAGAGTTTCCTCTTATCCATGTTACTAATCCTGCTGTTTTTCTTGCAGCAGCAGAACCACCCGCAGTTGGAATTACGTTAGCTTGACATATACCTGCTTCTACGTCTCGCTTTAATTCTTTCGAATTTTTTGCTAAGCTATATGCTAATTGAGTGCTACGTCCCGCAGCATCAACAGCATCGTCTGTACCTGTAATGGTAAAGTTCTTTGCGTAGATTTGTGTATAGTTATGAAGTTCTTCAGTAGCAGTTTGTGCCGTTGCCGTGTAGTCGTCTCCTTCTACTTGATGGTTAGCAGCACTTGCAGCAGCTAAAGAGTCTGTAAGCCACTTAAACTGAGTGTTAGTAGCTTTTCCTTTTCCCATAGATGAAAACATTGGGGTATCAGTTGGACTAATATTATATATGATGTCCGAAAGCTGTTCCCTAATGCCTGACATATCGTATGTGTCAAAGGTATTAGTTGGCTGTGCCATACTTATTTTCTCCTAAAGTTGTTGAGCTTCTGTCCAAGCAAGAAAAGCATCTTTTGTTTTTCTATCATTCCCCTTATTGGGATTGTCTTGTTGAGAAGCCATTGCTTTTTGAATCGCAGACGAACTTTCTGAAGATGTTGGCTGTGAACCAGAAGTGGCTACTTTTGGAACTCGTTTAACTTTCTTTCCTGCTAGTTTTGCTTTTTTTAAATTATTTAATTGCATTGCATTGTATGCTACCAAAACTGTCCTGTGATCGGTTAAATTTTGAAGTTCCGTATTAGTAAATCCTTGTTCAATTAAAAAGTTCTTAATATCATTTTGAACTTTTGGTGCTTTATTAGGGTCGCCAAAAACAGGTAACTTTTCAACTAATTTTTCTTGTTCTTGTTTAAGAACAGTTTGTAATTTCTGTTGATATTGTTGTTGTTGTTCTTGTTGTTCGCTTTCTAATTCTGCTTTTAATCTATTCTTATGTTCACGTTCTTTTGTCAACTTAGCTTGTACCTTTACATATTCCGTTGGGTCTTCTTCATAGAGTTTTTCCAAATCGGTTTCGGACATACTAGGTTTATCAAAATTGCTAACAACTTCTTCAAGTCGTTTAACGTATTCGGATTTTTTTTGATTAGCCACGTTCATTTCATCTAATATTTTTTGACGTTCTTCCTCTAGGGTTTTACGTTCTTCACTTAGTTTAGATGTTTTTTGGCGGTAATCAGAATCTTTGGCATAACCACTTTGTAATTCTTCTAAAGTAACTTTAACAGTCTCGCCATTGACTTTGACTTCATAAAGTTGCTCGTCAGTTTCCTTTGTGGTGTCCTCAGACACTAATTCCAAATCGTCAGGGGTTAATTCCTGCTCTTCACTTTCAACTTTAGTAGATTGCTCTACCTTTGCCTCTTGTGTTTCGTTCTCATTCCCTGTGGCTTTTTCTTCTTGCGAAGAATTTAAAAGGTTGATGAGTTCGTTTTCTGCTGTTTGCTGATTAAGCTCAACAGATTCCTTTACAGGTTGATCTGCCATGTAATCTCCTTAATTTTAAATTAAAATTATTGTTGAATGTCAGAAAGTTTTTTATTCGCCAATTTTCCTGTCTCCATGACAGAAGTAATTTCGTTGATAATTGTTTCTAACATTTTACGCATGAGAAATATTTTTTCTCTTGCTTCCGTATCTCGAAGAGGAGAGTTTAACCATTCCTGGTTTAATCTTTCTTCGATTTTTTTTACTGCATCAGTAAAAATCTCGTCTTCTAGGATTCTCTTTGCTTGATTACCTAGATGAATTTCTTTTGACATTTATCTTCCATATCGTGCAAATGATTCTCTTGCACTACTTGTATAAGTATTAGATTTAGATTCTATTTTATCTTTTATTTTATTTGTATTTTTTGTTTTTGGTGTAGATTTTGATTTTTTATTGTTGTTGTTATTATCTGGTTTTTGTTTTATTTTTGATTTACCAGATTTAATCTTATTCCAAGATGATTTAATCATATCTTTTTGTTCCTTTGATACTGTTTCCGCTTTTATCATTTTATCTACCCATGCTTGATTAAACTTATCAGGAATAATAGTATAATTACCTGATATAGCAGCAGCTTTTAATGTATCAACCGCATCGGTCATGGAACCACCTCTTGTAGTTTGTCCGTAACCTGTTTGAAATTTTCCATCATTAGTGTAATGACCACCTGTGCTTGTTTTATAGACAATATCTGTTCCTCCTTTTCCTAAAGGAACAAATTGGTCAAACAAAGCATTAACAGATTTATGTGTACCAGGTATTTTTACTTGACCTGAAAAACCTGCATTATAATTTTGATCGTTCCAAAGATTAGCCATTTCTTGTGCTTTTTGATAACTTGGAGAAAAACTAGCAAAAGAAGGGCTATCTACTGCTCCACCTAACATCATTTTTTTATTTTGGAGAGCTGTACGAAACCATTCATATTTTTTATCATTCATCATCTGCGCAGGAGTAGATAAAGCCATACCCATTAAACCCATTTTATTTAAACCTGATACTTGCATAGGACCTAATAAAGTTCCATCTTCGCCAATGTAACCTTTTCGTTGACCATATTCCATTAATTCTTGTTCAGACATTTGATTAAAAGGAACATTAGCAATGTTTAAAGTTTCAGGAGTATTATCTCTTATGTCTCCATATTGCTGTGTTGAAATTGTGTCAAAAGTGTTACTTCCACCACCACCACCTTGATTACTATAATCTATGGTAGTTTCTGTATCTTCTTCTTCAGTAACTTGACCATCTACTTGTGGAACAACTTCATATTGTGCGTAATTTTGTTGAGGATTAGCTTTTGCTTTGTAAGGAAATTGATTAAACGTACTAAAACGTGGGTCATAACCTGCAATTTGCGCTTCCGTTAAACCTTGTGATAACAAATTATTATACGTAGGAAGAGAATAATTATATCCATATAAACCAGTACCCCCTTGATTAATTCCTAATAAATTTTGTAAATATTGATTTTGTGCCATGTTATTATCTGTTAAGTTTTCCGTTAGCTTGTATTAATGAATTTTCTATTTCAGCAGCTTTACGTAATTCTTCTGAATCAATTTTTTCTGCTTCAATTTTAAGTTTAGTTTCTAGTTCCAATACTTTTTTCTGCATGTCAAAAATCATTTCTTCACGTTTTTGTTGAAGAGTTGCTATTGTTTTTTCTTTTTCTAATTTTAGTTCTTCCATTGCAGCCATAAGAAGAGGATTTTCTTTCATAGGGTCTGGTGGAGGTGGAGGAGGAACTGTTGCAGGGTCAACAAAGAAAGGTTGAGCAGAACTAAATCCTGCATTAACAACTAACTTCTCTAATGTGTTATAAATTTTATTTTCATCAACTAATCTTCCGTACCCACCTTCTTTAACTAACATTTGTTGTATTTGTAAAATTTGTGAAAGTAAATTTACTCTGTGATCTGTATTACCTGTACCTAATCCTACTTGAATAGAAACGTCCATTTCTTTATCCGCCCAATCCTGAGGATTCATTTCTACAAATTGATTTCTTAATCTAATAATTCTTGGTTGATCTTGATACTTTGTTGTAAGTTGCATGATGCACTTAAATAAATCTTTTACACCTGTCTCTGCAAATATTCTAGCTATCAATTCTATTCTTTGTGTACTTGCATTTACTAAAGCATTAACACTTGTAGCTGTTGTGTGTGATTTTTGAATGGTGTTAGGATCAGCTCCCATTTGAGAACGGGAAATACCAGTTCTTGCTTCTTTCAGTTGGTCTATTTTTTCCAACATTGCTAAACCTTCATTGAGAAACGAAGGAGTTGCTAAAGGTGTTACGGCTCCTGGACCTTTTGTTCTTACAATTCCACCAGGACGTGAAGTAATAAGATCATCAAGTTGAACTTGACCATCTATAACTAAATGTCTTGCGTTGTTTTGCAAATACATGTTGTCCATTGTTTGACGAAGAACAGTTGACTTCATTAACTGTAAATCCATCACTAAATCGGCAACACTCATTCCGTAGAATAAATGTGGCATAGGAATTGGTGTTACCATGGAGAAAGGAATGTAATCTATTTCTTCATTATCTAAAATAATAGACTCATTACCACCCATTGTAATTTTACGTAGAGTTGGTTTTCCTTTTTTCTCGTAATCAATGTATGTATAACATTCAACAAGACGAACATAGTCTGTTGATTTATCTATACTTTGATATTCTGTATCAGGACTTTCTGTTTGATATAATTCTCTTTCGGTGTGTTCTTGATTGTAGAAACCATCAGTATAACTAGGAAGTTTATCAACCAGTTTTTTATCAAAACCCATTGCAATAATTTCAGCTCTAGTTTTTATAACTCGCTGTGCTATAAATTGTGCATCAGTTAAACTTTTTGCATTTTTAGAACAAAACATTTCTTCTGGTGCTACGTTTTCTACAACTACACGTCCTTCTTTTTTTGTTCGTGTAATTTTAACATCATGTAAAATTTCTATGTCAGTTTCTTTTACTTCATGTTCATCTACTGTAACACTATCATCAATAAGAAGTGAATTATATTCAACATCAGTTAAGTCTGCATATTCTTCTTTAGTTTCTTTTTCAATTTCTTTGTAATAATGTTTTACGAAACCATTTTTTTGTAAAAGGGCATCTTTGAACATTGTATATAAAATCATAAAGCCAGGATTGTCTTTCATAAAAATATAATTGACATAATCCGTACATTGTTCGGCTATTTCTTGATCTTCAGGACCTTGTGGGTCAAATTTTACAATTTGTTCTCCTGCTGTAAAGATACGAAGCAAGGAAGGAAGAATATTTTCAACAACTTCCAACACATCTTGCGTTACTACTTGGGAACGACCTTCAATTTCGTTACCATAGGGCTTTCCTAAATAGTATTTAAAGGCAGTTCTACGTTCAGACCCTATTGTGCCTTCTAAAAATCCAATAGAATTTTCTAATAATTGTCCTAGAAGCGCTAAAACTTCTGATTCTTTCATTTTAGCCATTTAATCTTCCCACTTTATGTGCAATGGCCCATCATCTGCGCCTGTAATTTGCTGTTGTGTTTTATCTCCGTAAACTTTTGGCACTAATTTTCCTGCTGTCCAATGTGTATCGTGCATTAAGAGTTTTAATACAGCGGCTTCTTCTAAACCTACTTTACCTTTACCTTGTTTTGCACGTTCTAATGTCTCTAATGCTTTTGCTCTATTGTCTCCAAGCATGTATTCTATGCCTTCTTGCTTACTTCTACTGTACTCTTCTTGAAATCCTTCTTTTTTACGAAGCCAAGTACGTATTGTTTCCCAATCTGGCATGTGTTTATCACGGCATATTGAACGAATAGACTCTCCATTAGCTAGTCTATCGCAAATATCCTTAACCATTTGCTTGTTATATTTTGTTGGCATTACCATTATACTATTCCCATATTCTTATATTTAATTTTACTTTTAAAATCACTTGTTTCATTCATTCCTACACTCATATAGCGCAGGGCATCACAAGCATGACTCGCCCATGAGTGCTTTGGTTTATTTAACAGTTGTCCTGTTTTATCGTTTCTCTCCCATTGGTACTGTCGCATTGCTTCAATACCTTGTTTACATTTATCTCGATCAAACCACATACGAGAAAAAATCATACGTGTTGCATTGATACCATCTTCAATGGATAATTTAGGAACGATTGTAAAATACAATCCTAAATTGTTTGCTATTTCATACCTAGACTTACCACTTGATAATTCACGTTGCCGTAAATCATGGGGTCCGTAATGGTTGGAATATTGATACCCTTTTTGCGCTAATACTTTTACGTAATGGTCTAAACCCATTCCTGTATTTTCGTAATAGTCAATTAAGTGTATTCTGTTTCCTACACGTTGGAAGAACCATATACTTGTTGCATCTCCTACTCCAAGGTCCCATGCTGTATCTACTTTAAAATTTTCATCGTATTCTATTTTAGTAATACGATTATCGTCTTGTGCCTTTGTTAAAGACCTTGTGTAAATACCACCAAGAACACCTGCATCAAAAGATACTTCAAATTCTTGTTCATACTGCTCTTCGCTCATCATCTTACGAGCTGCATCTAATTCTTCTTTATCTATAATTCCTGTTTCACTCGCTTTAAATACTGCTGAATACCATTCATCAGGATTGTTGACAGCATTATCATACAGATCAAAAAATGCGTTATGACCTGCGGGAGTGCCTATGGCTATAAGCCACCCTTTCCTATCCGATAAAGCGGGACGTAATACTGTCCATATATCAGGAGGCATCATTGCAATTTCATCTACAACTATTCCATCAAATCGTTGTCCACGAAGATTGTCGTAAGAGTCAGCTCCGAACATTTGTATTGTTCTGTTACCTGGTAAGGTAACACGAAGTTCGGTGGTGTGATATTGCACACCAGGAATTTTTTGTGTGTAGTCTATGCAGTATTGCCATGCTGCTTGTTTTGCCATTCGATACGTAGGGGCAATATATCCATATTTAGGGCTTGGTAATGTATTCAGCATACATTTTTTTAATATCTCATTTAGAACGAGGCATGTTTTCCCAAAGCGCCTATGTGCCACCAGTACATTCCATCTTTTAAGGTTCTTATGAACCGCTAATTGATGTTTACGTGGTTTATACGGAATCGTTATTTTCATACGTCCTTAAAATTGTTTGGCCAATGTAAAAAGGTATTTGTGGAACTAAACTGTTTCCGAGTGCTTTAAGTCTGTCCACCCTGTGGGGTACCCCATTAACCACTCGACCCACGTTGGGTTCAGTTTTCCAATAGTTTTGGTTTGTAAATTGTTTTTTGGAGTCCAAGGTTTCATTCTTGCTGGATTGAGAGAACCCATTTGCATTTGTTCCGCTTCCTCTTTCGTCAATACTCCCTGATCCACCAGTTTCCTGTATCGTCCTATCGACCCTTCCGACGGCATCATTGACGCCGTAGGCGTTGGCCACATTTTTACTTTGTCCGCTAAATTTATACTGTGAGTGCTCTTTCCATTCTTGCTTATTCTTCGATTGTTTTTGTTTACAATCATATTGGGGTGTTCTATTTCTTGTGTTGTGGGAGTTGGCCACAATCCAGATTCTTTCTCTTTTGTGATTGGCACCAATGCTTGAAGCTGAAATACTAAACGTCCTTGTGGCGTAACCTTCACTTTCCAAGTCCTCGATAACGGAGTCGAGACCGAGTTTAATGTGTCCACTAACATTTTCTCCAATGACCCAAGTAGGCCTACATTCTTTGATAAGTCTAAAATACTCTGGCCAGAGGTGTCTCTTATCTTCAACACCCTTTTGTTTTCCTGCAACGCTGAATGGCTGGCAGGGATAGCCACCTGTGATAATGTCAACTGTTCCAATGTCTGTTCCTTTTAATTTTCTAATGTCCTCAAATATGGGTACATTAGGCCAATGCTTCTTCAGTACACTTCGGCAATATGGGTCTATGTCGCAAAAGGCAGCTGTTTCAAATCCACCTGTTGCTTCTAAACCTAAGCTAAATCCACCTATCCCAGAAAATAAATCAAGTATTTTTAGTTTTTTCATAGTCGAGGTGTCTGTAGATTGCATCTACGTCTTTTGACTTAACTACTCCTCGGCCAGACTCATTATGAACTGGTGTTGGTTTGTTCATTTGTTCAACCAACTTTGTAAAATCGTCCATAAATGTATCTTTTTTCTTCTTAACATTTTTAGTATTCATTTTCTACCTTTGTTCTACTTTCGTTCTTCTACGGGCTTATATGAGCTTTTAAGGGCTATATAAGGGGTGGGTCTAGTATGTGTGTGGGACCCCTACATTATGAGTAAGTCCGTTGGGGGTGTCCCCCTAGATTTTTGGGAGTTTTTGGCCATTATTAAAGATCACATAGTAATGAACTATGTGTCCTACTGTGTTTTTTCCTTGTTTCCAGGTGTTTTCTGTATGTATTTAAAAAAGTGTCATACTTTTTGTCATACTATTGAACCTAAACTGGTTCTAGTTTGTTGGTTTGAACTGTCTATATGCAGTTTGTACGAGTTTGAGTTAAAAAGAACTATGACAACGTACCTATAGCTCTCTATCCCTTAGTATTCTTAGACTTCTTACTCTTATCCTTATCTATGATCTCTAGTGATACTTGTATTAAGGTATCGATAGCAGTTGATTGAGAGTTAATTCTATTATTAAATCGATAGTTATTAATCTTTTCGAGTGTCTTATCATCTACATTAACCTGGAGACGATTAGGTTTGGATTGTGGTTTATTCATAACCAAGGACCTTTAAACTTATTTACTCATTTAATCAAATACTATTTGACTCTACTTAATTACTAATATACTCACTTACTTACATATTAAACAAAGGAGAAAATATGGACGACAAATATATTAATACAATTAAAAAATCTGTTCTTGAAAGACTAGATGGTGATAATTTTAATGAGGGTTAAATGAATATTGAATTAAAAACTATACACAATACTGTAATTGTTAAAAGTAAAACTAATAGAAAAACTTGTCCTTGCTGTAATGGATCATTAAACATTGATACTGACGAAGGAAAACATTCGTGCACTACTTGCGGAGAAACATCTGGAGATTATTTAACTGCTTTATATGTAAGTCTTACAAGTTCAGAAGGAAATCTATATTTTTTTGAAAAGTATTTTTCTAAAGATGATTTTGTGAAATTAGAATTAATAAAGACTATTGAAGATTTAAGAGATGCTCATTATGAATCAATAGACAATAATTCATCTCAAATAGAAGGAAAAACACAAAGAGAAAATTTAATAGTTAGAAAAGCTAGGGAGGGTTAAATGGACCTATATATTTTTAACTTATTAATTGGCGCTTTAGTATTTAGCATAACTGGGCTTGGATTTGTAAGTCTGGTTATTTTTTTAATCTATTACTTTGAGGGAGATAAATAATGAATTTTCTTTTTAAAAAATCTTTTAGAATAGACCTTATTAAATCTAATGAGGTTTGTTCTTACGTTGTTTTTATTCTTTTAGATGGTTCTAAGAGAGTATTAACACCTCAACAGTTTGAGGAAATGAAAGCGAATAAATAATGATTGAAGTACACCCTTACCACGAACTACTTAAAGATATTAAATATATTTCTATGGAAATAGAAAACAATCAACGAGTTGCTGGACCAGTATTACAAAGGACCTTAGAGACTTTAGTTGAGTCTATAAAAAGACTTGAAGAGAAGTGCAGATCGCAGCAATCTCAAATTAACCATTTAAAAAAGGAGAATAATAATGAGTAAAAAATATTATCATGGTTTAACTATTGGTGTTGAAACTGGCAAAACTAATTGGAGTCAAAAACCATACACGAACAAAAAAGATTTAATAAAACATTTAAAAAAATATGTTCATAGAAATTGCCATTTGATTATTTATCAAGCAAAATCTTTTCAAGGTTTAATATTTGATGAGCATATATCTAATTTTAAAGGAGGTAAATAATGGACATTTATCATTGGGGTAAAAAATTATCTGGATACACATATTATGATTGGAGTTATCTAAAACCAACAGATGATTGTGATCAATGTAATGTTAAGGAGAATTATGTATGTCATTCATGTCAAATTGAAGAATTAAGTGGCTCTGGTTTGATTTATGATGATGAGTGTGAATGGATGATTAAGGAGGTAAATAATGAGTAAAATATTATTAGAAAAAACGATAAGGTTTAAATTTGAGTTTATTCATGCAAAAAAATATATTCATCTTCAAAATACTTTAGATAAGTTAAAAGAAGAATTAAAACATTTAGAAGCATCAGGTGTAAAATATATTTCTAGTGAAGATGATTATCACAGATTTGAGATAAATACTTCAGATCCATCAATAATAAATCTTTTAAGAAAAAAATATTATTTTGAGGAGGTTAATAATGAAACTCACTAAAAAAGATTGTGAATTATTAATTAATACTAGGTGTAGAAGTTTTTATAGTGAACAAAAAAATAGATTTGAACACATAAAAGGCAATCTAAAAAATATTAATAAAAAAGGTATGTTTAATTTTGTTGATAATGATTTGTCAGCTTTGTTTGTATTTAATTATTTTAAATTAAAAAAATTTAATCCAGTTTTATTATGGGACACATCACAAAGTAATTGGTGTATTTTTTCAAATCAAAATTGGCAACAATATATGAAAGGTAAATAAAATGAAAAAAAGAAAAAAAGATATAACTGATAAAATTGCTAGTTTAATGGATAAACATATTGAACCAGTAATACAAAAACATATTTATAATTCAAAAAATGAAAAAGATTTTTTTGTTAATTATTTACATGTTTATGGAAATATAAATTGTATGGCTTTAGCCAAATTAAAACAACAATTAAATAAAAAGGCATTAAAAAATTTTGCCAATGACAATATTAAAAGAGTTTTAGAATTATCTTAATGTATTGTTTCATTCATACTAGGCAACGGATTATCATATTGGTTGCCTAGATACAAATTAGCAAATCTTTCAACATCTTCCCTATTTTCAAAACCAGAAATTGTCATTTGTAAGGATAAACCACCAGGATAAACAATCTCTTTTGCCTGGAGTATTAATTCATCTGTTAGACGATAATCTCTTTGCAATGGATTTTCTTGTTTCAATTTTTTCTTTTTTAAGTTTTTCATATAATTTAATAATCTCGTTAGGATTGGTCCTTGCCAAAAAACAAATCTCATAAAAATCTTTACTACCAATATATTCTTGTGATTTTTTTATAAAATTTTTTTTAACTTTTTCTTTTAATCCTAATATTCCAAGTGAATCACATAAAGCTCTATGTAGTATGGCCCTATATAAATAAATTAATCTATTGAGGGGAGTTTGATTTACTAATTCTTTGAGATCGTACATAACCGCCATTGTGTGAAAACACTTCTGTCGGTTGTTAGAATACTATATTTTTTAAAATCTATCGCAATGAGAACAAAACATGAACACTATTGTTCTCTTTTGGGGTTCCAAAATTCTCTTAATTTGTCTAAACCATCTTGAAGATTGTGCATTTTTTCTACTTTTTTATCCTCTAATACGACTCTTCTTATTTCTTGACCTGTATTCCCACAAAATTGTAGTGCTTTTAAGTATAAATCCTTAAAATCTAGGAATTTCATTACACTATCATGGTGTCCCATAGAATTGACAATATCGTTAATTGTACTCGTAATTTTAGGGTTTCCTTGTCCTATACTGTGAAAAATAGCTAATTTTTCCCCTGCATAGTACATTTCGACATTAATATTATTGTCCCAAGGGCATAAACATTGTTTTTGGTATAAATTATCTAATTCTGACTTAAAAACCTTTTGTAAGACTCTTGGACCTTTTCCTAAAGGTTCTAATTTCATTAAACAATTATCAACTAACCTTATTAAACCTTTTTCAGTTTCAATAAGTTTGGCTGCGCCATAATCAACATTACTATGTTTTTTCAATCTTTTTGCCCCTTTTGTTGTAATAAACAAGGTCTTTTGCAAAACCCATATCGTAAGTAAATTGATGTTTACCATCAATGAAACCATTGTATTTGTGATCTGTACCCAGGTTGTTTAAACTTCTGATTTGTTGTTCTCCTAACTGTATATCTTCATCAATTCTATCTCCATTTAACCACGTACAAAAATGAGGGTAATATTTAGGATCGTTAATTGTTGAAAGTAAAAAATTGTAATTAACAACTACTTTTTTTTTATCCTCTTCATTTAATTGGTTAAATGATGTAAAAGATTTTTTTTTACTACCTACTCTCACAGTTAATTCTTTCCAAACTTTTTCAAATTCTTCAGTATATTTAGTTTTATTAGGTATAAGTTTAGGTATAAGTTTAAGTGCTTTTGATTTGCTTTTGGTTAGGTTTCCATTAGCTTTTGGTCTTCCTCCTAGTTTACCATTTTCAGATTTTACAACATGAAGATAATTAACCCTCGCCCACTCCTCGACTTGCGCTTTTTGTTCAAAACATTTTGATACTTCGTTAAAAGTAAAAAACCTTATTAAAATATTATCTACTTTTTTCTTTGTTCTCTCATCATGTGCCTTACAAATTTCATAAATCTCCTCCATGTTGCTAGTGAGCTGTGCTTTATTCTCCCAAGCAAAACAAAGTAATCGCCAATAAATACCAAGGTCTTCATTTTTTAAATGAACAGTATTAGCAATAAAATCATTAACCCTAACTGGCATAGAAAATATTTTTTCAGTCATAAATCCACCAAAGGAATATAAGCTCTTGCCTTGTAGTCTATAATTTTAACATACCCTTTATGTTGCAACACTCTCAACATGTTATGTACTGATCCTGTTGATTGATAATTTAATATTTTCATCAACTCTCTTACAGTAGGAACAACTTTATCTTTTTTATAAGCAGATTGAATTGTCTTATACATGTGCAACTGAACAGGGGATAAGGGTATTAACATTTTTACCTATTTTATAGGGGGCAAAAATGCCCCCCGTTCCGAAGAAGTACACTTATCGCATGTCTCAACACGATAAGTTTATAGAGCTAATTCCCTATGCAATAAAAATAGTGAAAATTTTGTTTTTAGTCAAATAAAATTATCATTAAATGTTAATTTAAAAGATAATAATAATTTTATATGAAAGGATTTGGAATTATCTTAACCTTTAATTCAGGGTACATTAATTCATGTTCAAACAAGTGTAATTCCTTAATATCTGCCAAAGAATGAGCTAATTTTCTTGTCATAGGTACATGGCCATTAAGGACCCTATTCAAATAAATAACACTAATATTTAGTTTTAAAGCCAAATCTTTTTGTAAAAAACCAGATTTTTTAATGTTTTCCTTCAATTCTTTTAACATTTTTAAAGTATATACCTTTAAAAACATAAGAAAATACCTTTATTTTATAATATTTTATAAAAAATTATCATTTTTTGTTAATTTTATTGTTGAAATTAAACAAAACTACACTTAAAAGTCATTATATGAACAAAATTTGTAATAAAACTCCTTGTATTTTACTCATGCAAATTACGTTCATGTTGTCTTTTACAAGGACTCCTAAAGCATCTGGGGGCTTCGGCCCCCATATTCATATTTTTTCTCCTAGGGAGTTGAGTGTTTAAGGCATTGATAATCTTTGGAGGTGGGTTTTTTGTTTCCTTAATTTTTTACCACCTTCGAAGATATTTAAAAAAACATGAAAGAATTATTGATTGGGATATTAAAAATGACAAAAATTTACCACATACTAAAGGTCCTGCGAAATATTTTCGATTGGCTATTACAGAAGACGACAAACCAAACAAACAACACAAAGAAATTAGAATTTTCCCAAACAGAGGAAGAAAAACATGATGAATGGTACATTGAAGAACAAATGAAAAATTACGTTGATGATGAAACAATCTTACGTTGGGAAGGCGAAGAAGTAAAAGTGAAAGATTTAAAAGAGAGGTCAAATGGTACAACTGATTAACATAGGCGAAAAAAGAAATGAGCTAACTAAACAAATGTATAAAGAATTAAAAAACGAGTTGGCTGCAATACGTGAACGCTTACAAAAATTAGAAGAAGGTAATAAAAAAAACCCAGATAAAAAAATTACTAAAATAATTAAAAAATTAAAAGGCGAAGATTAATGCCAACAATAAGATATGAATTAAAAGATGGTACTGCTGTTACAGGTACTACTACTATTATAAATGAATTTAAAAATCCTGGACCTCTTTTAAATTGGACTTACAAAATTGGTTTTGAGTCTGGTAAAAATCAACAGCTACAAGATTTGAATATGGATCATGGTCCTATTCAACATTGGACCGATTTACGTGATACTGCGGGAGGACAAGGTACACTAATACATGATTATGCTGAAAAATATGTTTTAGGCGAAAGTTATGAAATGCCTAGTGATGAAATAGTGTTGGCAGCACATTTAAAATTTAAAGAATGGTGGGATAATTTTT
>VTLG01004270.1_pt1 | contig 27825 bp, 36 predicted proteins | sample 4694571 | NCBI WGS metagenome assembly VTLG01 (sample SAMN12604809, study PRJNA352737) | marine metagenome | biome: ENVO:00000447; feature: ENVO:00000209|ENVO:00000569|ENVO:01000036; material: ENVO:00002151; isolation source: viral sequences binned using virsorter ...
CGAATAAATTTGTTGCACCACTATTTGCTGTATTTGAAGAACTTATATTATGTTCGTATTTGTCATAAGTTGTTCCTGTTGTCCAGTTTCTTCTTGGTATAACGTGTGATACATCTGTTGAAGCAATTATTTTTGCACCAATCATATCGTCATAGTTATAAAATTCTGAAGCGACATCATCATTTGGTGTAGGTGGGGAAGCGTCTGTTCCCTCTGCTATTGTGTTTCCTTGCACATCAGCGTCGGATGCCCAAGCGTGTGCTCTTCCTATGAATAAGTAATACGTTGTAGCAGACGCTTCTGAAAACGATTCTACGAACTGCTCAGCATTGTTTATTCTAAATTTGTTTGTTATTATTGCTGCCATTGTTTTTTCCCATTATCTTTGTGTTTCTTTCTATTATTTATAAGACTTTTCTAAGCAGATTTAGTGACTTCTGATGGAAATGCTAAATTAGTCTTATGATTAGGATTTGTTGTAGTACCAGTAAAATCAGATATTCTTAATGTTGTTCCATCTACATTACTCTCTTGTAAGAACTCATCAACTCCATCGCTAGTATCTGTTCCTGCGGTCTCATTAATTATATTAGAACCATCTTCTTGTATGATTTTATCTCTACCTGTATTTGTATTACCAAATCTTAAATTAGTAAAAGAATTAACTCTAGCACTAAAAGAGTCTGATTGAGGATGTTGTAAAACACCGTGTTCATTTTCTAGTATTATTTCACCTGCACCTGTTCCACCTTCTAATGTTATTGAATTATTGGCCGCAAATGCAGAAAACATAAATGTATTTAAACTTTTTATTCTAGGTCCTGCATATGCATAACCATTTTTTACATTGTAACCTCTAACTGTATATGATGTATTTGTGTAAAAATTTGTTCTACTTCTTTTTTCAGTTTCTATTTTAGTTTCAGGATGTAGATTTAATTCTTTTTGTGTATTTGTATTTGTATCTCTATAATCGTTTTGAGGTTCAACTGCCACACCTGTTCTTGCAACTAATGATGATACTTTTGTTTTACCATCTAACTCAACACCATTACTCATAAATTTCAATCCAACACCTGTTCTTCTGCCAAAGATAGTAGAGAACAATGTATTTAATCTCATGTAGATTGGACTATCAGAAGTACCAGAGAATAATCCAGCAGACAAAGTAGCACCAACTGGTCTTTTTACTTTTCCATCTAATCTTGTTTGTATATTAACTTCTCCAGTGACATAAAATCCAGAAGGATGAACTGCTCGTTTAATTGAATCTCTCCACTTGTTAATTGATTCTGAAACTCTAATTACATAAGAATAATCTTGATAGTATAAACTGTCTTGTATTTTTTTAGAACCTTCAGATATGTGACCATCTTGATTTATATATTTTCCTGAAGTTGTAATTTGTGTACCAATAGTTGCAGTACCAGTTAGTGGATCAGTTTTTGATACAATAGCAGTTTGACTACCAGATGTTGTAATTGTATCGCCAACTACTAATTCGCTTGTTGTTGCTGTATATTTTAAAAGAGGAGCATTATAAGCAACTACTGTGCCTGTTGCACCAGATACATTTGATGTAAATGTTTCATCAGCAGATATTGTTCCTGAAACTGTTTTAAGAACAGCATAACGAGGAAATGTTAAAGTAGGCGCTGATGTATAATCAATACCGTGTTCAATAATACTTAATGATGTTGCTCTACCAATTTCATCACCAAAAGGTATTACAGTTGCACCAGTGACATTTAAAACAGAAAAAGAAGATTCATTAACTAATCTTCCACCTTGTTCTAATTCAACACGTTTAAAATCTGCTATTACGGTATCTGCAACTGGAATAGTTGTAAACTGATCTGACGCTGTTTCGTTTATTATTTTTTCACCAGATTCAAGAACAATAGCAGCAGTATCGTTTCTTTCTTGAACAGGAAATATTGCTTCTCTAGTTATTTGCGTTGTAGTTTCTAATCCAATAAATCTTGTTCCGTCAATTGTTGCAGTTGGTAAAGTCGTGTATCCAGAACCACTTGCAATCATTCTTATATCAGTTATGTCACCTGTGCCTGAAGCATTTTGTTGAACAATTTTATTTCCAGGTTTTCCTTCTAAAGCTGTTTTATTTTCTAATACAATATGGTCAGTTGCTTCCATGTTGTATGGTTTATCTTCTTCGTGTTCTTGATTAACAACATATATTCTATCAGCAGTGCCATCAACATATGATTCTTGTAATACAGAACCTGTTTCATTTTCTAATGCCGTTCTAACTTGTAAATCTACCATTGTTGAAGATGAATCTAAAAACTTACCACCACCATCATTATCAACAGCACCTTCTAATAACAAATCACCTGATCCGCCACCTGTAATTGTTCCTGTTTCTAATTCAACATGAATATCTACACTTCCTGTTTCAGGAGCAATACCACCACCAACAATAGAAACTTCTGCTTCAGCAGTACCTGAACTAAAAGTTAATTCATCACCTTCTTCAAAATTTTGTCCAGCAGCATTTACGATAACCTCGGTAACACCTGCACCAGATATATCCTGTACTTGAACTCTAGCACCTGCACCTGCACCACCTGATATAGTTGCCTCATCACCGACTGTTAATGTGCTACCATCATTTGTAATTACAGCAGTTGATAATGCTTGTGATACAGTCACACCAATAGTCACATCTTCATCTACATTGCTTATTCCAGTCACTTCAGCACCATTTACAAAAGTACCTGTTATAGTATCTAGGTTAAGTATGATCTCAATTATTTGTGTGCTACCTTCTTGAAACTTCAATACGTTTTCTACAATTGCAGTTGCTTCGTTTACATCAGCATCCGAAGGATCATTTGCTTGTGTAATTGTTTGTCCTGTTAAAAAGATAGGATTATTAACAGATTGTAATGCTGTTTGTGTACAACGAATAAATGTTTGAACATTCCAAGAACCGTCTGACACTCTTAACATATCATCTGTTGGAGTATAAACTTCTGATGGTTCGTTAAATAATATTCTAAAAAATGCTTGATGTGCTTTTGCTGTACCTTTTGCTCTGTATAATGATTTAATATTTTTAATTAATTTTCTTGTACTTACGGCGTCATCTGTATCAGTAGGAATTGTATTAAGAAATTCCTCTTTCATTTGATTTAAGAAATCGCTGATTGTATGATCTGGATCAGAATAGTTTAATAATTGTTGAATGTTCTCTACTGGATTTGCACGATACTTAGCAACTTTAGCAGTTGCACCTGAAGTAGAACCAGTGACAGTTTCTCCTGTTATCCAACCATTGTTTGCTGAAATAAATAATCTATCGTTTGCTATAGTGTCTTCTGCTAAAACAGTTGAGGTTGCACCTGAAGTAGAACCTGTAATTGTTTCACCTTTTGTAAATGATCCACCAAAAGTATTTTGTTCATCAACAACTTTATTACCTGCGTCTAAACCATATCTATTTGTTTGATTTAGTAATACAAAACTGTCTGATACACCTACTGTTTCTAAAAGTATATTGTCTATTGCTGTAAATGTATCTAAATTTAATTCAGCAGATTCCATGAATAGGAAATAAGAAGTAAGAAATTCTGTAAATTTAGGATGATCTGTTAATACAAACTCAGGAACTTGTTGTTTAACAAGTGTGGATAGTTTTTTTTTATTTGTTTTTTTCTTGTCCATTACCTAGCCTTAATAACTGCTGGTAGTTGTGTAACCTGTTCCTGCTTGTGAACTACCACTTTCTATTTCATCTACTGAACCAGTTATAGTTGAATTAGCAGTATCAATTGACAATACTTGATTTCTTACAGGAACGATATCGTTTGAATCTGGTTGTACTGTTACTCTTATTTTTGTACTAGTCGCACCGTCAACATTTGAAATACTTGTAATATTAGCAGAAGTTAAAATTATTTCTCCACTTGTGTAATTAACTGTACCGTAAGATGAACTTGTATATATTCTTGTCGTACCACTTAAATAGTAAACTCTTAAATTACCAGCACCATCGTCATCTAAAAAGTGTTCGTTTGTTGAACTATCATCATTGATTTTAAATCCTGTTGAAGAAACAACACCACCTGCTGATTTATTATGTTCGCTGTGTGGATTATAAAAACCATTATTAAATGATAAAGTATATTTTAATGCTGAGTTTAAAGTTGGTGTAATGTATTTGTACATTTTAACTTTTGTAATGTTAGACAAAATAGATGTGTCAGCGTCATCAATTGTTTTTAGTACTTCTGAATATCTAAACATACCTGTGAAATTTTCTAATGTGCCTGTATTGTAAGATGTAATTGCGTTAGTCACATTTGTTGCAAGTGTTGATACATCTTTAGTTGTTAAACTAGAATCATATTTAAATGTTGTTGTTAAAGTTATAAAAGTAGTTTCAGGATCAATAATCACAGGCGTTACCGAAGCAACAGCATATGATTTAAGACTTTGCACTATACTTGTTTTAGTTACTTCTGTTAAATTAGATCCTGATTTTGCTTTAATAGAAATATAAACTTTTCCATAATCAGGAGTGGCAGCGTCTTCACCACCATAAACTTGAACTGATTGAGCATTTGCATATAAACTTTTTACAAGAACTTTGTAATCGTCTGCTGTGACTGCTCTATCTTGTGATGTGTAATCTCTTGGTGCATTATATTTAATTGATTTAATTGTTTCAGGAGAGTCACCACCAGCAGCATTATTTAATGTTGTAATAGTCACATTTGAAAAACCACCAACTGTTCCTGATAATGTAAATGTAGTAGCACCATTTGGTTCATCAAGATTACAAGTTATGTAATCTAATATGACAATATTACCATCAGCAATTGCTTGTCCTAAAACACCATCACCAAAGTAAACTTCAAATCTTCCATTTTCAACTTCTTGTAAAAAATAAACTTTTGATGTTGAATTTAATCCTGTAATACCACTTGCTAATGTGTAAGTGTTTGTTGTAGAGTCTGAAGAAGATTCTTGCACTTTAACAGTAAGAGTTGTTGTATCAACATCATCATTTGGTATAATAAATCTTTGATCTGTATCAGAAGTATTTGCTGTATATTTGTAATTTAAATATGTGCCTTCGTAAATATCTAAATTAGAAAATTTGTAAACACCATCTACTGGTGAAATACTTACATCAGCATTATTTACAAAAGAATAACTTGTACCATCAACCGTAGTTGTAAATTTTGTTCCTCTTGACATTGTAATAGAAGCACCAGTTCCATTATTAACAAGTACATCAATTTTTGCTGTTGAAGACACAGCACTTCTCGGAGTGTAACCAACTTGTTTTGCTAAAGATACAACACTTGATCTTTGATCGGCACTATCAAGATACATTTCGTTTGCCAACATATTAGCATTGTAACCAAGATAGTGTGTATTATAAGCAAGAACATCTAACAAGACATTCATTCCAGAACCTTCAAAATCATAATCTGTAAACTCATCTTGTTGAGATAAAAAAGTTTTTAGATTATTTTTAATTCCTTCAAAATCTAATTGTGATATTTCTAATTTAGTTGCCATATTATCTTAATCTTTCTAAAAATGTTTCTACGATTATTGGTTCAGGATGATTGACTACATAAAAAGATATTGTTACCTCATAGGCATTTTTATCTATTGCAGGTTGAGAATTAACTTCAACTAATCTACATCTTGGTTCATAATTTGCTATCATTAAATCAATTTCTTTACTAATTGCATGATTCATTTGAGGACTAATTAACTCAAATAACATTGCTCTTAAATTTGATCCTACTTCAGGTCTAAAAGGTTTTTCATAATGATTAGTATTAATAAGATTTCGTACACTTCTTTTTACAGCCTCAACATCTGTAATTTTTTGAATATCTTTAGTGGCAGTATTTTGTTGAAAATCTAAATTTAAATCTTTATAGATTCTTGCACTTCTTTTACTTTTATTTGTTAGTATACCAGCGTCATAACTTGCCATATTTCTCTCCTAATACTATTTATACTAGCCTGCAGAAACATTAGTAGAACCTGTAATAGCATGACCACAACTAGCAACGTCCCCTGCCCTACAAACTCCTATACCATTAACTTTTACAGTCGTTGAACCACTTACCATAGGTGGTATTGGTGAATGAGGTGGTAAACCGTGACTTGCAACTGTATCACCTATTCTAACGGCACCTTTACCGTTAATTTTTACATTCAGACTGCCTCCAAGTGCTACTCCGCCTGCAATGTCCTGTCCTTTTCTAGCGATTCCTGCCATTTTTTCTTTTTTTTCGTTTTCTTAAATAATATGTTCTACCTTTTATCTTATAAACTCTTTTTGGTCTAAATTCAGGTTCATACGGTTTACAAACCCAATCAACTATCTTTTTAAAATAATTCATTGGAGGATCCTCCTATATTACTTCTTTGTTTTTCTTTTTTTCCTTAATGGTGGCTTAGTTGCCTTAAATTCATTGTAAGCACCTTTTGTTCTCACCATACCATCTGGTGTAGGCACTTTATTTTCATCAATTAGTCTTTGTCTGTTTTTTAAATGTTGTGCTTGAACAGCATCCTTGTCACCACCGTGATAAGCAACAGCGTGTCCTTCTTCCATCAAAGTTGTAGTGACCACTTGCTCGTTAATTGTTCTAAAATCACCTAGAATACGACCAAACTTACCTTTCATGTTTTCTCCCATCTTTGAAACTTGGGAAATTAAGGTTGCTTCTGAACTTAACAAAGAAGTTAGTCTTTGTTTCGCTGCTTCACCAAAAACTTTTTCAATCCTATCAGATGTTCTTGATTCAGGACAGTCAATTCCAACAATTCTTACTCTTTCGTTTCTTAACCAACAGCCAAAACCTAAATCTATATCAACATCAACGGTATCACCGTCTACCACTTTTAAAATATTTACTTTATATTCATACATACTGGTTTTCCTTTACATTTTTACAATAACTATTTATAAGTGCTTGACGGAATCGTAAAAAAATGATATAATAGTACCTATGAGTAGTGATGGAGACGGATCTGCTCTGGACGCACGGCGTGGTTCCTAGGATCACGCCGCTAACTCCTAAAAAAATGAGAACAAAACAAGAACAACTGGTATTTTACCATTTTTTTCCATTTTTTTCTTGACTTTTAGCGGTTTTTAGTGTAAAATTAACGTATATTATGAAAAAAAACAATAAAAATAGTGATTTTTGGGGTGCGACAGATTGCGCTATTGTGAAAAATCAAAAAATGTTGTATAGTAATAGTATGAAAACAAAAAAAACTTACATTAAGGAGAAAATATGTCAAAAGTAAAAAGTTATTACATGAATGAAGCTGAAAAATCTTCTGATTTAATCATTGATGATTATATTAAAAACAAAATTGACTTTAAAACTGCTAAAAACAAAGTTTTAAAAGTTGAAAATGTTAATTTAATTGATATTGATGAAAACAATGTTGATGAAGTCTTGTTTTATGCAAAAGAAGACTACTACAAAAAATCAAATGCAATGGGAGGATTACAATAATTATGAAAAAATTTTTAGAATATTTTAGTACTTGTTCTGCTGTATTTGGAACATTAATAATTGTCGGCGCTGTTGGTTCTGTTGAAACAGATCAATGGTTAAAAGGTGGTGTGCTTGCACTTTTAGGTATGACAATGTTATTTTTATCAATTTATGCACAAGAAGGGAGTAAAGACTAATGAGTGATTTAACAGAAGTATATACATTTAAAGATGATGTAGGTAAAAACCTATACAGAAAGAAAACTTATTACACACTTGTTATTGAACAAGATGTATTAGCAAAAAATAAAGATGAGGCAGATACCTTGTTTACAGATCACGGTGGTATTAATCACAGTAAGATCAATAAAGATATTGCGGATGCTAACGAAGGTGTTGAAACTTATATGGTTGACGCTAATTATGCTGAATCAGATACAACAAAGTATCTTGGTAAAGTAAAATATGATACTGATTCTTATAATCAAACTTTGGAAGAAGCAGTTGAGGCAGAAGATATCCATATTGATACTTATGCTGCTGAAGACGAACCACATCAATTAACTAAAATTAAATTAGTTGATGATAAAATAACAATTGAGGAAGCAATTGAAGTAGGTCAAAAGTTAAAAAAAGAAAAAGAAGAATCAGACGTTGATATTGCTTTAAATTTAGAAGCAGAACAACAGTTAGGAAAATAATGATAAAAGGTGAAGAAGGATTTATTTCAGCGATACTTACACAAGCAGTTGAAGACGCTAAATACACAGGTTTTAATAAACACGATATTAAACATAAAGTAGAAGCAATCAATTGGATTATGGGTAATGATCCACAATTTAATTACTATTGCAAATTGTTAAACATAGAACCTAGTTATATTCAAAATAAAATTAAGAGATATAAAGATTTAGGTTTTACTTTAAAACAAATGCCAATAGTAAAAGCATTAAAGAAAAAATATGAAGGACAAAGACAAGGAAGATAAACAACTACAAGAAGCATTTGATGACCTGTATAGGTATGTTCTTATAATGGGAATAAAGTTTAATTGGCAAATGATTGCCGCCACTTTAGTTTCAATAGGATTAAGAATTTATAAAACAATATTAGATGACGAAGGATATCAAAAGATGACTGAATCTATATCAGATAATTTTGACAAGATAGATAAATTTAAAGATGAAACATTACACTAACCTAGGAGGAAGATGAGCAACCCATATGATAAACAAGTAGGTGGAGATCACTATTCTAAAATGAAGATACAACCTGCTGAGTTTATAAACAAAAACAAATTACCTTTTGCCGAAGGTAATGCAATTAAGTATATTTGTAGGCATATAAACAAAGGTGGCGAACAAGACCTTGAAAAAGCAAAACACTATATTGATATGATTATTGAAAGAGATTATGGTGATGACGCTGAACAAAGTAAAACTTTTTCAGGTTTATCTATGACCTTTGATGAAGGTTTACCACAAGATAAAACAGAAGAAGAATTATTTACAGTAAATAGTGATGATATTAAAATAACATACGGAGATATAAATGATTCACAAGATAAGTGAGTTATGCGATAAGGTAGACGTACTTAAAAACAAAGCAGATAAATTAAGAAAAGATAAGTACAACTCAAAAGAGAAAGTACCTACTGTTATTATAGATGAACAAATATCAGATATACAGATGATATGTAATCTTATTGCAAATGATAAAACAAAATATGAAAAATAGTATAATAATTATATTATTTGTATTACTTGTAGGTTGCAGTAGTACAAATAAAAAACTAGAAACACACCCTACTGGCGAATTAAACGCATTAGAGAAATTTTGGGATATAATTGGTAGTGGCAATACCGATAGTCTAAAATGATGTACTAACGCCTACCGTAGGTTTTTTCTTACAATCTTCTATAACATTATTAATATCATCTACATTGCAAGATATCTTTGTTTTGATACCACAACTAGATATTGTTATTCCTATTATTATTAATACTATTACTTTCATTCTTGGATTTTGCCTACTCTGGTACCTAGCTGGTTTCTGACGGACGCACACAAGTACTTATAAGAATCAGGATCTTGACTTAAATAATATCAAAAGTACCTAGTATCATACAGATTATTATATAACCTATATAACCTAATAAAAAATATCCTATTATCTTTTCGTAAATACTAAACATTAGTTTAAGTTAATACCTAGAGGTGCAGTTATAGTTACTTGATTAGCATTTACATTAAATACGCCTGCGTTATTGACATTTGTTCCTGTAATTTTAGATGTTCTTGATATCGCTGCTTCTGTAATTGCACCTACGGCAGCCATGTTTATAGAACCTGCCGCTTTCATATTGATATTACCTGTTGCATTTAAATTAATATCTCCACCTAATCCTATACCTTTTGCAACTACATTAACATTACCACCATTTACTTCTATATTACAATTAGACCCTACACCTACCTCAATACTATAACTGTTGCCAACTCCTGCGTTTGCATTACATCTTATTCTTACACCTTCGTCAACTGTTTGTCTTCGAGTTCCTCTAACATGAAGATAATCATCATTAGATATAATTTCATAATTGTCTTTTACAACCTTTGTGACTTTAGTACCTGTAGGTCCTATTTCATAACCACTACCACTTGTGTGTCTTTCGTGTATTCTTTCAGCACCTGATGTATCATCATATTCTTTAATGTGACCACTTTCACTTTCATACACATGATTAAAAGGATATTCAGCAGCATAAGGTGATTCTGGTTCAGACCATGCACCGCCTGTTAAAGCAGAATCAAAGTCAGCAGTAATTAATCCTATATCTACTGATCCTGTGCTAAGTCCTGTAATACCATCAATACCTGAAGTGATACCATCTATTTGCGCCGTACCAATATTTTTAGTTAAGTTAGCTGCGTCTATCGTTTGAGCAAGGTGTGGATTTAATGGAACATTTTTAACAGGTGATTTAAAGAATTTTAAATTTTTAACAAGTTCTCTTCCTTTTATTAGATTACCTTTTATTTTTGTGACATCAGCAGAATAAAAGTTTTCTAATGCCTTTGTTGATAAGTCATTTAAATTAAATGCTTCAATAGTTTGTGTGCCTTTTGCAATTGCGTCAAGTGATAAATTTGCTGGTATTATATCTTTTAAATTACCAGTTGTAAAAAGTTCATTTTTTGAATTTACTAATATTGCATTTTTAAGTAATGTTCCATTAAATGTACCATTAACTGCACTAACTGTTTTACTAATAACACTTGAAATATGATTAATTTCACCAACATTTATATTTTCTTTATGTTGTAAAATATTACTTGGTAGTTTAAAAATTTTATGATATTCATTTTTGTAATTGTTTGCTGCCTTTAATATTTCACTTGCATTACTAGATGAACTATAACCTTTTGTTCTTAAATGTTCTTCAAGGTCTGCTTGAAACTGTGCCATCTTAATTGTTTCAACATTTGAAACACGATTTGATTTTGATATAGGATCATTCTCATCACCACCGTTAAACTCAACAACTTGATTACCGCCATCAACTGCTTCAAGATCAGGCACTTCTGCTGTTTCATTAATTGCTAATCTATTAACATCTGACTCGCCTGCATATTTAGGATAGTTACCACTTGGGTCTTCAAAACCTTTTCCACCAGTTGATGTTGATTTTGGTACACCAGGAAGTGTACCCATAATAACAGGTTGTTGTGCTGACGGTCCGTCTGCAAAAAAACCTACAACCCATGTACCTTCAACAGCACCTAATGGTGTTTGTCCAATACCAGATACAGTTGCACTTGTGATCGGATTCATAGGGTGTGCCCATGGTAGATCACTTGTAGGTAGTTTACCTTTATCTTCGGTGTGATGTCCTAGGCAACGAACTTTTAATCTTCCTAGGCGTTTGGGATCCATTCGATCTTCAACAACTCCAACAAACCATTGAAAACCATCTTTACCCATAAAATTTTTCATAATCTTTTATCTCTTTAATCTAATTGCCTTTAATCCTGTTTCTCTATTTAAATATTTATAGTCTAATTTAACAACATCAAAGTCTGATTTTATTTTCTCGGCAATCTTATAAGGATCAAACTCCGCACAACTATAAATGTCTATTTGCATAAGAGCAGGAACAGGTTCATCCCAAACATGAATTGCAATGTGACTTGTTTCAATAACAGCAATACCTGTAATACCACGATTGCCTTCCATTGTACAATACTTGACATAAGGTCCCATTAGTATTTTCATGTTTATAGATTCAATAAAATCTTTTAACCAAACGGTTAAGACATCTTCGTTAGTGGGAACTTTATTTGCTTCTGCTCGTAGAATTAGGTGCTTATGTACCTGTATTGGATTTTTCATACAGCATAAAATTAATTATCGACTGGTGCGTTTGCACGCCATTGATAACAAGACCAATATCTTGCTTTTGTTTTAGGTCCTGGGTTATCACAATTATGTCTTGCACGAAAGGATTTTCTTCTTGCAGGATTATCTCTTTTAATTGACAATCCAGTTGTATCACCAAATGATACTTTTTTTACCTTGTCGCCGTCTTTTACATAAACATAAAACTTTTTAGAACCACCACGCACAGGATCATTTAACTTAACCTTTTTACCTTGATATTCCGCTTCAGTAATTGGTAAGTCTTTAAATTGCTCTTCGCAAATTGCGTCAATGGACTCTACTTGTTTTAGTGTTTTCATATATCATATTTATAAGTATACCTTCACAGAAACCAGAAAGTTTTTTTCCGATTTTTTTAGAACGCTAATGTTCCATGAATAGTACCTAACACCAACGATATAAGTATCGCAGATATAAACAGTCCTATTAGTATATACAATAAATCCATATTATGCAGTCATGCTAAGCAACCTTTTTATGTACTCGTGGCCGTTGTACTTTTCTCGCCTGGCGGACTCCCGAGTAGTAGAGATCATTTTATCTTTTAATTTAAGTTTCTTTTTTTTGAGATTGCTAATTAATGTACGATTGTAATAATTAGTCTTTTCTAGGGAAGTTATCTTTTTATCTAGGTAGGCGTGTTTTCTTTTGTAAGTGTCATTATTACTCATAATTCTCCTTATGTTAGATTACTTAAATACTTATAAGAGTAGTGTTCTTGTTTTGTTCTAGTGAAAAAAATAAACGCCGATTTCACTAGATTTCTCGCTTGATTTAGTGTATATTATATGTTATATTAATAATGAAAGGAAAATATATGAATAATAATAAACTGCCAAAAGACTTTATAGTATCAGATGAGTATTGTGTAATTGAACCTGGTCTGACTAAATTTAATAAAGATCAGATAATCTCTCATGCCGATCTGTTAGATTATTTAAAAGATGATGTCGCAACAATAAATGATTTATCATTGCTACCACATATGTCTGATAAAAAAATAGACCTGAACAAAGAGTATGAAAAATTAGACAGTAGAGTTAAAAGACTGTTAAGTAATACTGAATCTGAAATGAACGAATTAATACAAAGATTTAATTCTAAAGTTGAAACTGCTGTAAATGATGAAGATAATCAACAATCTTATCAAGAAATAGATACTGCTGATCTTAACTATAAGTTTATTGCGTTAAATGATTATATAGAAGACTATTCACAGTAAAAAAATATCCGAGAAAAAATTTTCATAAATTCCCATAGATACCGCTCTAGTTAGAAGTATCTATGCTCAAACAGATCCCTTATGTACTCTAGTTTATATTAAGCAGAGATCGACACACGCAATCCTATATAATATTATTATACATTATTTACGTTTCTTTTCTTTATAGAAGTAATCATCACTATCACCAAAAACCCATTTAGAGTCCTGCTCACAAAAGTAATATCTACTAGACACTTTAAAGTCAGGCGTCTTTAACTCGCTCGGCGTTAGCGATTGTTCGTACCAAAGCATACGATTATTGGGTTGAGCAAAGAACTGACCATTGACTAACTTACCTACATTGAACTGCTTGTGTTCACTCGGCACTTCTGCAACACTTGTGTTTACCATGTTAGGGTCGCTGTGTACGCTGTCTATTGTAAAGAGGTATTCACCAGATATTTTTCCTTTGCCAGGTACATACACTTCTACGTCACAGTTACGAAGCATACGCTTGGTCCATATCTGTATGTCGTATGAGAAGGCGTCCCACAACTCTATTGTTCCCAACGGCAATTGCTCTGACTCTATAATGTCCGTACGCCATACAAATGCACTTAACGGAAACTTATCAAAGCATGCACCATAAGACGGCAGGTACGCTTCAAAGATTAATGCCTTGCCCTGCATAGACTTGACTGCCAGCAGTACACACTCCTCAAACTCGCCGTGACCTTTTGTCAGGTCATAGAGGTATTCTTTTCTTACATAACATTTAATATACGGTAGGTTTGCCACAAAATTCATAAGAGTTCCTCTTTCTTTTTACCGATACCCTGCCGATTATATACCGCTCGGATATCACTATAAACGACTATTTAATTCGTATGCTATAATACAGCATATAACACTAATTACTTATACTTGCCGACTTAAATATACAATAAAATCAATAGTTATACACTACGCATTTATGCACCATTAAACGAATCTTCATCAAGTTTACCGCTATCTGTATGATAACATTCATCACATACACACGGTCCACCTGTGTCTAATTCATTCGATGGCGTATGTAATTCTGTATTACAATGACAATCACAATGGCAATTAGAGCATTGCTTTACTTCGTTTGTTAGCACCAACGGCGTTTCTTTATCTATATTCATATTACTATTTATGTACTTGCTCTGTATCTGCTGAGAATACGACTCGATTATTGGGCGGAGACCCTTATGAAAAAATTTTCTAAAGTCTGTTGGTTAGAGAGGTCTAGTACCCTATGTCGCCGTCTATTTCTTCTAATTCGAATGATCTTGATGTTTCGTGTACGTTGAGATGTGGATTAGGTGCTAAGTCTTGATATGAGGTTGCTACTGAATCTTTAGCGCACTCTAGGATCATTTTATATTGATCTTTTGTGACTTGATGTCGTACCTTTGTGATAATATAATTACCTGAAAAACGAGGATCATCAGGATATTCTGGACTATGATGAAGGTTTACATCTCTTAAATTAAATGTAATTAGATCGCCTGCTTGTATATAAGACTGCCCTTTTACAGTCATTCTTAACGCCGTACCGTTTACGATTTGATTGTTCTGCGATATACCTTGACCTGTCTTCTCACCGTCTATATCTGCGTCTAAACCGTATGTTCCAACGTCTTTATCATGTAGAAATGGTGTTGTTGTTTGCAATGATACTCTTGACTCAGGATAATCACTTGCATTATCGACATTATCATAATCAACAGGTGTATCCATTACAGGAAACATATTATTACTACCATATCCTACTGTATCTGTATGTGGCGTTCTTCTATATTCATTGTGAAAGTTGTAGTCTGCGATATCATAACTCTTGTCAAATAGATTGTGCGATATAACTCTATGACCATACGTGCCTAGTACCGTATTGGCAGCAACATCATGGAAGTTATTGACAAATTCATATTGTTGGACAGTTTCGTATTCTCTTTCGATCTTATCTTGATCTGTCGCCTTACTGTTACTACCCATTCTTAATGGTTGATAATAGAATTGTTGTTTTGGTGGTCTCGCAAATTCACCTTGATTTGTTATCATACTTGCCCAACTACGAAAATGAAATCCTTTTGTTGTTTCATAAAAATAGTATCCTACGCCATTAGACTTGTCTGCTACTGATCTCTTTGCGATCATGTTAATGGCAGCAAAAGGATTTAGATTAGGTACAACAAACTTATTAGTGTTACCTGTAGGTTCGTAGTATAACTTTTTCTTACTATCAAGATAATTCTTATCTTTCATTATATCTATTACGGCACGGTCATACTTGCCATCATATGCCTGACTTACCTTTGTTCTTATGTTTCTCATAAACTCACGACTCGCAAAGTGTAGCGTATAAGTTAAGAAACCACGACTAGGTTGTTTTCTATCTGTTATCTTGTAGATGTGATATGGTTCACCTGTTTCTTCGCTTGCGTCAATGACATCTTCTCTACCATATGCTACGCCAGGTGTTTTAAGATGAAATGCTATTCGTTCTAGTCCTTGTATTGACATTCTCGCAATCTGATTACCTTCATCTGCTATTACTATTGATCCTGTGACTGCGTTTTTATAGATTGACTCATAGATGTTTAACTCTATCATTATATGCTTGACATCTACCTTAAAACCAACGTGATTTGTTAGAACAACTTTCTCTAAAACATAATCACCTGCGTATTCTGGTTTTTCTTTGTTCTTACTTTTAGTAGGAACAACATTAATTGTACTTCTACTTGTCATAATATTACTCTGCTATTAATCTATCAAACTCAGCAATAAAATTACCTAAAAATGATTTGTTTAATAATTTGATTTGTCTTTTTTTATCTTGTATTCTTTCTTCGTATTGTCTATTTGATATACTTGAAGCATTGTCTGTATCTGAATTGACTTCAACCTTATGCGAATAATCACTTGGTCCTTTACCTGATGTACGCCCACTATCCTGTGTAACTTCGTAATGATGAACAGCATCCTCGTTGCCTGCGCCATACTTGTCTGTAAGATACTCAGCAAACTGCACTTGATTCATCGGCCAACCATAATATCTATCTGTTATATCATTTGTCATAAGAATTACCCAATGTAATTCAGCGTCACCAAACCATTTGTACGCAACATCTTCAGGTTTTTCGTTTTCTTTTACATCATACTTGTCAAATAACATAGCACCACTCTTAACTGTCGCTCTTAACTTGACTCGTCTTAATATATCAGGTAATAGTTTACGATTTTTATTGCCTTTGATATCATATGTAAATAGAGGAAACTTTAAAAAATATGACATGATTAATAACCTTGATTAATTTTTTCTTTTGTTAGTGTTTCTATTTCTTTAAATGACAATGACATTGTTATCTGCGTAGGTGCACCGTTAGCAAATGACTTGACACCGTTAGGTGTGTAATTAGTAGATACGTTTTCTAATACACAAGTACCTACTCTACCATAAAAATCATTTTCATAACCATTACCGTTTTGTGCCTTGTACATATAATGTATATCAAACTCCGATGGTAATGTAAGATAACGACTATTTGTTTCTTGCAACTCTGGTGCCATGTGAAATCTAAACAATTGTATAATCTGTTGTATCTCCATTGTTTCTTCTTCGTTTCTAGGCGCAAAGTTAAAGTTGTATGTAAATGTTCTTACATTCATACTATTAAAAAATACTTCAACAAAAGGATTTTCTGCTCTACCAAATATTCTATTTGCTAGAGGTACTGCACCTTCTGTATTTGTTAGACCTTCTATAAACGCACCACCAAGATTTTTTAATATCTCTTGACCAATTTCTGTTAATGCTTTTCCTGCTATTTTTCCTGTTACCTCAAAGTCTTCTTCTTTGAATGATTTATATCCTCTTATTATGTCAGTTGCTGCTACTCCTAATATACCTGTTGGTGTGTCTTCATATCTTGCTGAAGTGTTGTCTTGTACGTTAGCAGGTAGATACAATGCGATTGAGTCTGTAATTCTTTTTGTTGTTTTTCTAACAGAACCTAATCCTTGTAATGCACTTGAATTTCTATTAGATTTAGATAAATCAGGTTCACCAGTACCAGCGTTTTTACCTGTTGTTTTATTTTTTTTAACTTTTAGTCTTTGACCATAAGATTTAATTCCGACACGTTCGGCGTCATATTCTCGTTGTTCTTCAAGATCCATTCCATCATAAGGATTTTTATCTCCATAATGATATTTTGTTCTATCTTGTACATTAACATAGAACACCATGTAGTGACCAAGTTGTTGATTCTCAAATACATCTTTAGGAAATTGATATGTGCCAAATCTTAAAGGATCACTCTCAAGCACGGCAGTAGGTGACATACCTATATTTTGTACCTTTGATGGTGCTGGTTTAGTAAAACCTGTATTACCAGGTCCACCAAATATGTTTGTTTTTAATCTGCTTAATGTGCTTACTATTGACATAATTTCCTTGATAAATATTATTATAACTATTTATATGAATATGATGGAAAGAACACAAAAATACAAAGGTAAGTTTACACCTCAAAACCCTAGCAAATACATAGGCGATGGCACTAACATAGTATATCGCTCTATGTGGGAGAGAAGGTGTATGAAATATTTTGATGTAAACCCTAGCGTAATAGCATGGGCAAGTGAAGAAGTAATTATACCTTACTATGATACTGCAACTAAAAGGGTGCGTAAATACTTTCCTGACTTTCTAATCAAGGTCAAAACTAAAGACGGCAAACTAAAAACTCATCTAATAGAAGTAAAACCTACGAAAGACTTGCGACCACCTGTAGGTGGCAAAGGCAAGAAGAAGTCAACTGTACTGTATGAAATGAAAACTTATCAAATGAATAGAGATAAGTTTGCTTCTGCTCGTAAATGGTGTGATGATAGAAATATTATTTTCGACATTTGGACTGAAAAACATCTACGACAGAAAGGATAAGTGCTTCTACGCATATGTATAGAACATATAAAAGAAATAGTGTAAATAAAATTCCTAACACTAGAAACTCTAACATTTTATATAGTATATTCTCTATCACTTTCTATCACTTAATTTATTAATTAAATCAAATGCTGATTTAACTTTTTCTTCTAATACTTTTATTCTGTAATGTGATTGTGCTAAATTAATTACTAATATTATAAACGCTAAAAATATAGGCCATAATTTAGTTATTAAAATAATTGTTTCATTGTCCATAATATTCTCCTATGTTTTCATTGCTTCTTCAATCGCTGCTGTAGCAGCGTCTAAACCGTGTGGTCTCATATTAATAAAAGAGTTATCTTCATTTAGATAAGCAATTTGTTTATTATCATCATTTTTTACAATAGTTGTATAGGTTTGATTATTTGTCATTGCACTTTTGGCGTTTGCAAATTTCATTAATGATTCATATTTAATTATTCTACTTTCATTATTACTTATCGAACTCTTTAATATTTTTTCTGCCTCTACTTTTTCATTTATTGTATTTGTTATAAAGTTAATATCTTCTCTACTTAAATCATCTGACTCTCTATCTAATAATGTTCTTAATTGATCTACCGTTGCCTCTTTAATCTTAGCACGATCAATTATACTATCACCATATAACTCTTTATTAAAAGCACCTGACTCTTTTAAAGCTGAAATATTTTCATCACCTCGTTGTTCTAATTCTGTATCAAATCTCGCCCATTTAGGTAGAGCAAAGTATAATGCTTTTGCTATATCTGTAATATCAGGTAATAAATCTGAAAGTTTTGCAAAGTCTATGCCAAGTATGGCACCTGTATCGTGATTGTATATAAATTTTGCCACACTATTCATACTATCATCTACAAATTTCATTATATCTTTTATAACAGATCCAGTATCACTCGATAGATTGTCAATAAATCCTACTGTGCTCTTGTACCAACTCATCTCATTGATAGGCATGGTCATCCATTCAGGTAAAAATGACTCACCATTCCATTCACCTTTCCAAAGACCTTTAAGAGTATCCATAGTCATACCTGCATAATCTGTTTCCATAAGTCTTTCAAGTGTCTTATACCATTCAAATTCATTAATAGGTTTAATCATCCATTCAGGTAAAAATGGTTTATTATCATTATATGGATCTACCCCCATCCAAAGACCTTTTAATGTTTTAAATATATTTGTAGGACCTGTAAAAGGATCTATTAAATCTAAAAAACTACCAGGTATTCTACTTATCTTACCATTTTTATCTAACATTAATCCCATTGTTGCTAAAGATGGATTTGCAATTTTTTCGACAAAATCATCTTTTAATTTAGAAAAAACTCCTGACATTCCTTCTTCATCAAAAGCATCCTTTAGATCACTCATGTAGGTAAAAATACTTGTAAACATTTTTTCAATTTGTTTTCTAAAAATAAGCGTGGCAGCGACAAAAAGACCTGCTAATCCTACTTTTGCTATATCTGAATCTGGTCTAAGGAAATCTATAATACTACCAAATGCCCCTTTAATTTTTTCGAATAAACCTTTTTCTTCTTTGCCAGATGCTCCTTCACCTTTTCCATCTTTACCTAACGATTCTTCTCTTTCTCTTTGTCTTTCGTTTTCTTGCATTTCATCAAATGTTTCTCTCTCTAGGTCTAAATCCTTTGCAAGTACCTTACCTATTGTGGTCATGGTCGTATTTAATTTATCTAGTCTAAACGCCAAGTGAGTATTTAAACCACTTATCTTTTTAGAGAATATTGTTCCAAGTCTAGTTATGCCATCTCTTATATCAGTAAGCACCCCTTTTGATGATTTTGCTGACCCTGATCCTGATACTTGGTCAACAGTTTCTAAAAGACTCATTGAATCTTTAAATGTTGAAGCATTAAGCATTTGTTGTATTGATGTGCCTGTTCCTGCTGAACTTTTTACTGCTGATTTTGATCCTGCTCTGGCACCACCTCTAGCAGTTGACTGCATAGTTTTTTTCATGCCGCCCATTACTACTGGTCGAGCAAATGCAGCTGCTCGAGTTGCTCCTACTGCTATTGCTGGTGCTACCATTGCTGTTTACCTTTATTTGTGTTAAACATATTATCCTATTTGTTCTTCGTTTAATACTTTTTTCTTTTTACTTACTTTAGGCGGTGTGCCACTAGTTTTAGATGAGTTACAGTATAACCCAAACCATGCTGCCCCAGCACCAACTACAACAGATACTAGACCTGCCTGTGCGTTGTTAGGTTCTGGTAACGCCATAAACCATTCAGTCACTCTCCAAAACATTATAATATATACTGTTATGAATACTCTAGGGAATATTCTTAATTTATCAAACCAATATGGGAATGCTTCCCACATACTTATTTTACCATCGTTATCAAAGTCCATAAAATTATCCTTTTTGTCCTTGTTGTTTTCTTTTTGCTTTATCGTTTTCTTCCTTAATATATGTGATTAACATATCCACATATATCTCCCTTTCCCAAGGTAGCATATTCTCTAAATCAGCAAGAGAATAGTTATGATGTTGCATTAGAGAAAAGTTTGTGTTATAATAATTCTCTAAACTATCATGTGAAAGGGCTACCCGAAAAAATCGTTAAGTCCTGTCAATGTTATCTTACTCTCTTTTTTAGTCTTCGGATTCTTAATTGTTATCTCATGTTTTAGTTTAGGCATAGTTTCAAAAAATTGTTGTACATCTTTAAACTGTTTAGTGTTTAACTGTTCAATAAAGTCCGTCAACTCTTTTCTAGTCTGATCTTTAGATTCATAAGTCTTTTCACCGTTCTTCTCATAAATTTGCATTATACAACCACTTATAACTTCTAACATATTATTAGCATTAATATCTCTTATACCATTATCTTTAAATGAGTCAATAGTAGGATAAGTCATAATCATACCCATACCGTTACCTAATTCAATTTTGTTAGTATGATCTTCACCAACTTGAACTTTAACCTCATTTAAATCTAATTCTATATTAGCATAAGTCTTATTGTCATCTGGACATAGTAATCTTAATTTAGATACTTCACCCACAGACTTTGATCTTATCTGTAAGAATATATATTCAACATCAAACATAGGCATATTACTTATATTTACTTTGTTAAATGTACATTCACTTACAATATCTTTGACGGCTTGAGTAATATCAGAAGCTGCATTACTCTCCATCGCCAACATAAGTATCTTTTCTTCTTTTACTAAAAACGGTCGATACTTAATCTTTTCATCCGTTGATGGTATTTCCAACTCATATGTTGGAGTTGTCAGTTTAGGTAGTGCCATAATTTATCCTCCTTATTATATAAAATTATGTAAATGGTGGGAATACTTTACCTTTAAATATTCTCCCTATTGGATTAAGTACTGTTCGTCCTTGACTAAACACATCTTTACCCATTCTTTGTAATTCAGGCGGTAACATACCAAACAATCCAGTATTTCTTTTTTTAATATCTACTGGTGCCTGTGTATGTCTACCAAATTGTAGACCTTGTGTTGTTGATCCCATATTACGCCAATACTTATATGCAAATGAAACAGTTATTTTAACCAATTCATTTGATCTAGCATATCCATACTCTATTGATCCTATATTACTAGGATATACTTCCATCGCCTCAACAGCGTAAGTAGGCATATCTCTACTAATTTCATTATCTGATCCTAATTGATATATATGCATTTTACCGATATAACTATCGTAATAATTTGCTTTGTGTGTATGTTCACCTACACACATTTTTTGCCATGCCTCAAAGAATTGTCTTTCTCTTAAATACTTGTCTGCATAAAAAGTAGCGTCTATTGTTCCTGGAAATTCATGTGTCTGAACCATACTTCTTACTGGTTCTGATCCGTATTGAACCTCTTGTGCCTGCACTTGTTTATTAGGCATTACAATCGAGTCACAATGTATATTTACTTGTCTACCAAAAGTAGATAGTAAGTCATTCATATATTTACCACTAACAGGAATATCAGCATGTGGATTAGGTGTATATTCTTGGGTTGTATCAAAAACTTGACCATTTAAATATGTCGCTTTGTTTGACATCTTTATTTGATCTTCTAAATTTACAGGTGGAAAAACTCTTATAGCAAATCTTGCCGATCTAGCATATCCTTCTGCCGCTGCCATCGCTGATCTAAATCTACCGATAGTGTTATCGGTATTTGCTTGCATCCTAAATCTAGGATCGCTTTCTGTTCTATGATAAGCACTAGATTTAAAATCACCTCTTGATATACCACCTCGTATATCAAATGGTCCTATTCTCTTACCTGCTCTAAAAATTGCCATTAGTACGGACTTCCTTTTTTAAATCTTGCAACAGGTAGAAATATTGCGATTGCCATTTCTTCTGCTGTTATGTTTAAAAATGATGTTCTTACATGATTAAACAAATAATGTTTTGCTGTTTTTCTCATAAACGCATTGTTTCGCCAATTAATTCTGTATCTTGTCTTCTTATCAAATTTCTTATCTGTTGTAGTATTTGCTAAACTTCTTAAAAAAGCTGCTCTTGCACCAGGTTTAAGATAATGAAAGTTTAATCCTATAAAACCACCTTTTGCTGGTTCAAGAGGAAATATTAACGGAAAAATATCATAGTAAGGTAACTTTGCTTTGTGTTTAGGGTCATAACCAAATAGATTCATTATACCATATTTGGGTCTTAAAGTTGCCTTGCCTGATCTAATTAGACTTCTAGCACCAGGTGTAGTCATAGACTGTACTTGTTTTCTGTACCAGTCATATGATTTAGGACCTGTTGTCTTATCTAATATCTTATCAAATACCGTTGCCATACTACTATTTATATTACTTTATTGAATATACTGCAACCTTATTTGATTTACCTTTGACGATAACACGACCTAATCTGTACATTCTACTATGTAATTGTTCTACTGCGTTATATGTGTCTTCGCCTATCACAATTGTTGTGTTAAATTCTTTACTTTGTCCTTCTAATCTACTTGCTAAATTTACTGCGTCACCTAATACTGAATAATCAAATCTTTGTTCACTACCCATATTACCTACAACTGCGGTACCTGTGTTTATGCCAATACCTATGTTAAAACCTAGATTTAATTTTCTCATTTTTTCTCTCATTGTGTAAGCAGCAAGTATTGCTTTTTCTTGATGATTAGGACAGTCTAATGGTGCATTCCAAAATGCCATAATACAATCGCCCATGTACTTATCTATTGTACCACCTGATCTCAATATGATATCTGTCATAGGTGTTAAAAATGAATTGATAAGTTTTGTTAAACCTTGTGGGTCTGATTTATACTTTTCTGAAATAGGTGTAAAACCTCTTATGTCACAAAAAAGAAAAGTCAACTCTCTTGTTTCGCCACCTAATTTTAAAAGACTAGGATTGTCTTGTAGTTTTTTAACCATAGCAGGTGCAAGATAATGCTCAAATTGTTTTTTGATCTGCAACTTTAATCTATTTTCTCTTGCAAAGTTATTGTATATCAAATGTGCCCATACTATACTTCCTATTACTGCAATTGATGACCAGTCTGTAAGTATCATTCTTGACGACCATAGATAACCACTAGCAACTGCGATATCAAAATAGAAACCTACTAGACACAATGCTGACCACAACAACCCAACTCTAGGTATAACTAACAAAAAGAAACCTAATGCTATTATTAAAGTTGCCCATTCTGCGATTGGCATCCAATCAGGTCTTGTAATAAACTTACCTGATAGCAAAGTTTCTGTTGACAATGCCATAATTTCGTGTGTATTTTTAAGACCGTCAGGTGTGAGAACAAAAGTAGAACCTTTAAATGTAGTTCCTATGAATACAATCTTACCTTTCATAGATGACCAGTCTTTATCTGCATAATCTATTCTAGGTATTTGATGTCTAAAATCAATCCATATATCGTCTTGATTAGGTACTGCGAATTTTATGACTTTCATTATAACACTTGGCACAGATTTGTCAAGCGGTAATTTTCGTATAGTACCGTCAACATCAATAGGTACTTCTACATTACCTATTGCAAGTGCTTTTCGTTCTATACTTTTTAGATTTTTAGCTTGACTTGTTTCTGTTAATATGATAGGGTACTTACTTATCATCTTTAAAAACATTTCATCACCACCTAGTCTATCTTTGTGAACAAATACTACGTTCAGAAAGACTAAAGCAGCACCATTTTTATATGCATTGATTATAGCACGACCTAATATATCTCTTTTCCACGGCCATTGACCTTGCTTTTTTAATGCCTCGTCTGATATATCTAACAATACAAGACTTTTAGACTTGTAGTTAGTACCAAACTTCTGGTATAAATCAAATGTTTTTAATTGTAGGGTTTGTAGAGGCAAGGGATTATAAAACTTTAATCCTAATAATATAATCACGCTCACAACCACTGCCCATGTGGATGTAAATTTGTTCATAATACTATTTAGTCTGTTTGTATGATAGTGATTTCGTTTTGAGAAGTGCTATTACCTACATCAAGGTGTTGTGCCTCTTTGTCTTGTAGTATCTGTATATCTGCTTCATTACTTGTTTCTGTTTTGATGTATGCTCTATGATTATCATTGTATCTATTTAAGATAGTGTAATCACCACTTGTACTTGCCGTAGCATCGTGGTCATTATCTAATGTTGAGTATCTACCTTTTCTAGTTTCTGAAGATGAACCTGTAAGTTCATTTGTTGTAGTAATAGTTTGTTTAATATCTCCAGTAGTATAGTTTAATGATTCACCACTAGCAGTTATTTCAGTTTCACTACCTTCATTATCAACCCATTCAGTACCACAACTTTCATTTGCTACATCCCAATAGTATCCATATTTTAAACATTGATCTTCATCATAACTTGCTAATAGTAATTCTAATTCTGCGTCTATATCATAGTCATCTTCAAAAGCATATTCATCTTCCCAATTTGTTTCTGTATCCTCATTGTTATAATCATAACCTGTATACCACCAATCGTATAATGAATCCCAATATGTATCCCAATCAGCCCATTCCCAATCTGTTATATACTTTTTCTTTAGGTCTTTCATCTTCCAAGGTTTAGGTTGATTTTCGCACATTTCATAATTAGGCCATGTTCCGCACCAACCATATAGTTTACCAAATATCTTTTTAGATTCTTTAGTCCAACTATCATTGGTTACTTTTAAAGTCCAGTCATCTTTATACCAATCGTTTAGATAATCAACATACTCTTGGTTACACCAATAGTCTTCGTAACCATTGTACACACAATAATTTTCTACTGTTAATGTAGGAGGACCACCGTTAGCAATGTATTCGTTATTACTATAATAAGCGTCATCTAAAGCAAAATCTTCCCATGTATAACCACTTGAAACATCTGCTTCAGTTTCATCTTTTGTATCTTCAACTACATCAACCTCTTCTACTTCAGCATTCCAAGATGTTAATCCATACTTCTCTAGTGTTTCGTTATATGCTTCATCATAAGCATCCCAATCTACATCATCCCAATTAACATCATCCCAATTAATAGTGTCCCAAGTACAATCTGAACAACCTATGGCGTCAAAATATGCTTGATCCATTTCAGCATACATTTGTTTAGCGTCATCCCAATCCATAGTCTTTTCACCTTCAGCATCCCATACTGAAATTTGATTATCTTCATCTATATAACCCCATTCTTTTAAATCATCTTCCCATTCATCATAGTAAGTTGTATCAACTTCTGCTTCTACTGTTGCGTCTAAACCTTTTTCTTCTTTAGATTCCATTTCAATCATTGAATCTGCTTCACTAACTGACATATCTGTAGCAACAATAGCATTATTATCTTCTACAACACTTGCCTCTTCACTTATAATTGCCTCTTCCATTTTTTGTGCTTTTTCAGATTTACTATCAACATCACCAAACTCTTTTATTGATTCATCTTTTATTTCTTCTTCAAATTTATCTAACTCAATAATGTTTTGTTTATTAGTTTCTATTTTTGGTGGTGTAGGTGTTAAATCGTTTGATGTAACCGAAACTGAATTGTAAACATTAGTAATTGTTTGAGAGCCTGCGTCTGTTGATACTGTTACCTGTCCTACTGCACCATCACTATCTGGTAATAAAGTAATCGTTGCTACACCTGAAGTTTCTACCGTTGCTGAGAAAGCAGTACCTTGTACAGTTATCGAAGCAAATCCAGCATTAATATTTACTTCACCTCCTAAATTAGATACTGAACCTGATTCATAAGTAAAAGTACCTACATTTACGGTTACATTCATTGCTAATTCTATTGGTACAACTGAAGTATCAAAAGCAAATTCATCAATTGTTTTTTCTGTATTAGGTCCCATTGTAAACTTTGTACCATCAACATAACTTAATATCATACCACCATCTTCACCTGTTTGTAAAAAGTCGTTCATCTGCAACTCATAACCCATAGAAGTGTTTTGAGTTTCACCATCACGCTCATTCCAAGTCGTACCCATTTGACCTGTTATTTCGCCAACTTTAGGACCTGTTATTTGTGAAAGAACACTGGTACAGAAAAGTACCAGAAATGATACTATGAAAAAAAGATTTCGCATTTTAACAACCTGAATTGTTTAACTGAACAGTTGTGTCTGCTGTTTGATTACTTCTATTGAAACTATATGTACAGTTGTCTGAACCGTCTTGGTCAACAAGTAAAGTGTAATCATAAATTGAATCACCACTTACTGTTAAATTTGCTTCGTTTGAACCACCTGTTTGTTTTAATTCTACTACTGCACCACTAGTGTAAATATAAACATATGCTTTGTTATTACCACCACTACCATAATATCTATAAACATTGTTGTTGCCACTTGTAACCGTTTTCATGTAGTTGTTATCGCCATATTGTATCATTCTAACGTGAGAACCTACAGCGTCTGGGTGAACATCTAAAATATTTGAATCACCTATAACATCATGCACTTGATAATTGTTTGCACCCCAACTTGCCATGTGTACAGTATTTGATGATCCAATAATATAAATGTCTATTGTTGCACCTTCATCACCACTTGTATCTGCAAAGATACCATGTGACTCTACATCAGGACCAATCATAACATTTGCCTTACTAGAACCAACCATACCTGTTGAATTAGTTGCACCATAAAACTCTACATCATTTGAATCACCTGACATAAGAACATATAAGAAATGTGAATCACCTCTAACATATGCCCAAAAATCATTTGAGTTTCCTCTTATATCTAAATCTATGTGAGTATCTTGTATATCATCACTTGTATTTGAATCTAACTCTACTATGTTTGAGTTACCTGTGATATCTATATCGTAATAATGTCCATCTGCACCTGTGTCATCTAGGTCTAGTCTTAATACATTTGAATCGCCTGTGGCAATATAATCAAAAGTCATATTAGAACCATAGAAAGTATCATGGTTGCTATCTGTAGCAACATTATTATCGCCTAATTGTTTTATGATAACTGTTAGATTAGCACCATTGATTATAAAAGGTGCTGAAGTAGATATACCAAACTTATTACCTGAACCATCTTGTTTTATATAGATGGATCCTGAAGCAGTTTGATTGTCTTGTTGAATATATACGGAATTACCAGCGAAACTATTAGTTAGTGTCGCTAGAAGAATCACTATC
>VTLG01007802.1_pt1 | contig 27823 bp, 39 predicted proteins | sample 4694571 | NCBI WGS metagenome assembly VTLG01 (sample SAMN12604809, study PRJNA352737) | marine metagenome | biome: ENVO:00000447; feature: ENVO:00000209|ENVO:00000569|ENVO:01000036; material: ENVO:00002151; isolation source: viral sequences binned using virsorter ...
TATCCTGCTGTTATTACATGAGTTAGGCTAATATTAATGCTACCTAATCATGATAATGCCTTATAAAACAAGGCCTTGCGTTTCTCATTGCAGGGAATAGCGACCCCGAAAATGCGGGAATTCATGCGTATTCTATTATCTCATCCGTAGGGCGACACAATTTCTCCAAAAAAAAATAAAAAAAAGAAAGCCAATAAAAGGGGGTTGACAATTCATTAAAAGTATGATAAAATTGAAAATAAGAAAAAGCATTAAAGAAAAAACAGCCCTAAGGGGCTGAGAAATATTTAATTATTTATTTAATTAAATAGTTAAATATGATGAAAGGGGGTTTGATTGTCTAAGAAAAAAGTGTACGAAACAGGCGCAAGTAGAAGTGCGGACGTAGAAGGCGTTAGGTATGACTTGGTTCCACCTGAGGGTGTAGAGGCTGTTGCAGAGGCTATGCATGAGGGTGCTGTGAATCATGGAGACCATAATTGGAAGAAGGGTTTAAAAAATTCTGTTCTAATCAACCATGCTCTAAGGCATATTTACTTATACATGAAGGAAGGTCATGGCTTTGAGGATCACATAGGCCATGCTTGCGCAAATTTGATGATGTTGAAGTGGAATGAGAAACATTTGCCAGAGTTCAACGATCTTGGAGCCTCTTGGCATATTGAAGCAGGTAGCGACAAACTTAAACTGAACAGAAAGGACATTGAAAAGCTATGAGTGATTTAGTGCCAATAGGCGGACTTTGGAAAAACCAAGACAAGAACGGAAATGATTACTTTAGCGGAAACTTTACTTACAAAACCAAGCTCTTAGTAATGACAAACAGTTACAAGGATAAGGAAAATGACCCTGACTACATTGTTTATATTGCTAAAAAGGACGATAAGCCTAGGGAAGAGTAAGTGTCCTTATAAAATGGAGCCTAAAAAATGTGGAGCCTCATTGGAGAAGCCATCGGTTTCATCAGAGAAGCCCTTAAAAGGCGATTTAAAACAAAGTACGAGCGTACTTGGAAGGAAAACGATGATGAAATCAAGGACGCTTTGGCTAAAAGTAGTGTTTATCGTCTTGATGCTTTGTTTAAACGCTTGCGCAAGCAAGGTAGTGCTTCTGAAAGAAAGTGATATGCGGTTATTGGAGGATGGAAACTACTCTGTCTCCCCAGTATGGATGGAAGAACGCTTGCAATTTGAAAATAGTATGGTAAAAAGACTACAAGAGTGTCACTCTATTAATTAATTGGAGCAGTATTATGGTAAAAACTATAGTTGGTTTTATAGACGGTATGGTTCCCGGTCATAAAACTTATATTCTACTAGGTATGGGTATGCTTATGATGGTGTGCCAGAGTCTAGGGTATCATCATTTCTCAAATGAAGCATGGGGGATGATTGGTATAGGTAGTGCAGCTACTTGGAAAATGGGTCAAGACCGAAATAAAAAATGAAGTTTTGGAGTGCAATGCTCCTCCTACTTGTATCCTATGCGCCAGTTTTTGCTCAGTCCCTACCCCCACTAGAGCAAAGACCCTTCTTCGGGAACATGGTTAGTTGGAGCTTGCATTTTTCTCTTGGAATTGTCGTGGAAATGGAGGAGGATGGTGAGAAAATACTGTATTCCTACCCAATCCTGTCAAGAGTACAAGTGAATTGTCGCAAATATACTGCGCATGAGGATGAAATTCATCTTGTGGAAGAGGACACCAAATACATAATCCCTGAGTACCCCATGCTTTTTCGTAAACCGCCAAATGATTGGCAGGTGTGGGAGGGGAAGAAGGATACAGATGGAAGAAAATAACGATCTCCAGCAAAGGTTTGTAAAAGGTGGGCTTGCAGGCCCCGGCAGGCCTAAGAACGCAATCAACAAGAACCGCTTGGTTAGTGAAGTTTTAAATAAATTAAACTTCGACCCTCTTAGGGAAGCGGTGGGTCTATATAGAGATGAAAATACACCCCCTAAAGTTAAATCTGACATAGTTTTAAAAATTATGCGCCTTGTCTATCCAGAAGTGAAACAGATACACGTTGAAAGTAATAGTGTTGCTAATGCTATGAATCCGATTGCTGAAGCTATGCTTCAAATTCAGGAAAAATCATCGGGATTTAACTACAATGCGAGGGTTGAGGGTGGCAAAGAAAAGTCAGGAAAATCTAGTACAACTAATTAAGAGTCGTACTTGGAGGTTAAACAATCTATATCATATTCGCCCTAAAGAGGGGAGTAGTTTAATTCCATTTAGGCTTAATTGGGCGCAACGTGAGCTATATAACAACATCTGGAATAGAGTTATTGTTCTAAAGGCAAGGCAATTAGGGGTTACTACCTTTTTTGCGGTATTGTTTTTAGACGATTGCCTATTTAATCCTAATAGAGAAGCTGGAATTATCGCTGATACTAGGGAAAACGCAGAAGAAATATTTAGAACCAAGGTAAAAGACGTTTGGGATAACGTAGCAAAAGATATTCCTGCATTACGAGATTTAATCTATGACACAATTAAGTTGGAAAGTGAGCAAGGAAAGCGTTTGATATTCAGTAATGGTTCTGCATTTAGGGTATCAACGTCAATGAGATCAGGTACATTATCTCAACTGCTTATTACAGAGTATGGCAAAATTTGTGCGAAAGAACCTGAAAAGGCTAGGGAAGTGCGTACTGGCAGTATTGAAACATTGCCTAGAGATGCTTTGTTAGCCATAGAATCTACGGCTATGGGCAACGAAGGTGACTTTTTTAACAAGTGTCGTGATTCAGAACTAGCCACCCTATCCCAAAAAGAACTTACCACTATGGATTATAGGTTCTTCTTCTTCCCTTGGTATAAAGAAAAAGCTTATGCCTTAGAAACAACAGCCCAGTTGACTCCAGATGTTGTTTCATACTTTGATAAACAAGAGCCTGCGTTAAAAATTAAATTTACACAAGCTCAAAAATCTTGGTATGCAAAAAAAGTTTCCGAGTTAGGGGATGATGTCAAGCGTGAGTATCCGACTACAGCTAAGGAAGCTTTTGAGCAGAGCATAGAGGGGGCTTACTTATCACGCCATCTGCAACTAGCCTATATGGATCAACGTGTAACTACAGTTCCTTATATTCGGAATCTACCTGTGCATACAAGCTGGGATTTAGGAATTAACGATACGACTTGTATTTGGTTCTTTCAAGTCCATAGAGATACTATTAGATTTATAGACTACTATGAAAATGCTGATGAAGGGTTGTCCCATTATGTGAATGTGCTAAAAGCTAAGGATTATAGGTTCGGGAAGCATCTCGCACCACATGATATTGAGGTGCGTGACTTCACGATTGGTAAGACTAGAAAAGAGTTTGCGAGGGAGCAAGGATTAATATTTGAGACAGTTCCAAGACCTGCTGACGTAATGGATAAAATTGAAAGTGTCAGGAATTTATTTCCACAATTTTATTTTGATGAGAATAAATGCAGTAGGGGCTTGACTTGTTTGAAGAATTATCGTAAAGAATGGGATGATAAGAACGGATGTTACAAGAACCGTCCTTTGCATAATTGGGCTTCACATGGGTTTGATGCCTTATCGACTTGTTCTTTGGGCTTTGAAGCAGGATATTTAAGCATTAAGGTAATGCAAGCAAGTGCTGTAGCAGAATATGATGTATTTGATTAAATAGGAGATAAGTTATGGGTGGAAAGGGAGCAATGCCAGCAATGCCAGCCCCTTATGTGATGGATACGCCAAGAGAGGCGGACTACTTACCGCCAAAAGAGGAACTCCCTGAGCCAGAAGGCGTTACTCAGGCTAAATTAGACGCAGATAAAAGGCGTAAACTAGCAAGGTTAGCAACCACAGATACTAGGGAAACTACTATTACAAATGAGGGCGGTGCATTAGGGCTGGGAGAGTTAGCCGAAGAAGAAATTGAAAAACCAAGTTTATTTTATAAAAAGAAAACTGTTGGAGACAAACCTACTAAGGGCTTGTTATCTACTTAGAGGGATATTATGAATATTTTATTTAAACAAGAGGATCGTGAGCTAGAAAAAAGATTGTTCCGCCACGCTAGATTTAAAGGGGGGTCAGCCCCACAAGTAGATTATGCGGCGATTAATAGAGCGCAAGAACAAAAGAGACAACGCCTGCAAGCAGAGCGTGACGAGGAATTGCGTGTCTCTAGTATTGGTGATTACATAGACTATATGTATGACAATCCAGAACATACTTCTTTAAGGGCTGCTACTGGGCAGTTCTATACGGCTACTAGCCCCGGGCGTGTTCCAAGCTCAGCATTACAGGGATATAAAACAGATAAAAATATCAAACTTTCTAATGTTAAGGCTAATACAGAAAAATTTTTTACACAAAGAACACCGCTTCCAAGCTTAAAAAAAGGGCGGATACAGCTAGGGAAAAGAGCAGAAAAACCTATAAAAGAGACTTTGCTTGGTTCTGCTGATGTCGATAAAAAATCTCTGCTTGGAGCATAAATATGGCCTATAGTTACTCTCCGAAAGATTTAATAAGACGGTATGATGTTTTAAAAGAAGATCGTATTTTATGGGAACCGTTCTTTCGTGATGTTAGGGATTATATACGGCCTAGAAAACAAAACGTAGACAGCTCTGGACATATTAATGCGGAGCGTCATACTAATAAAATGTTTGATTCTTCGGCTCCAGAGGCGAGTCGTATTATGGCTATGTCCATGCAAAACGCCCTAGTTCCTCAGTCGGTAGTTTGGTTTGGTCTTTCTATCCCCTCTGGCCATGCGCTCAGTTACTTAAATAAAGTTCCTACGGTTAGAAGATGGTTTCATGATGTTACTCAAAAGATGTTCTTTAGTATGCATGAAAGTAACTTTTATACTGCCATTGGAGAGGCGTTTTTAGACTTTACATCTTTTGGCACTATTAATGTTTTGTTAGAAGAAAATGATGCGTATGATGAAAATTTTGGTGGTCTTGTTTTCACCTCTATACCTACGGGGCAATTTGTGTTTGCTGAGGATAAAAGAGGCCGACCTGATACTGTTTTTTGGGAATATGTTTTCACAGCAAGGCAGGCAAAACAGGCTTTTGGACAGCGCAAATTACCAGATAAAGTTAAAAAGGCTTGCAAGGAAAAGCCTGATGAAAAGTTTACTTTTGTTAGAGTCTTAATTCCTAGGGATGATTATAGAGCAGGCTCACAAGATGTGATGGATAAGCGCTTTGCTTCCCTAGATATTCATTTAGATTCAAAGACTCTGGTACGGGAGAGTGGATTTGATGAATTACCTTATGTAATTGGTAGATTTGAAAAGGCTTCTGGAGAACTGTGGGGTAGAAGCCCTGCTGATATAGCAATGCCAGATATTAAAACCTTGAATAAGATTAGAGAGTTGGAGCTTAAAGGGCTTGCTACAGCCGTACATCCTCCTTTAATTGCACCAGATCAGGGTATTATTGGTACGTTTAGAATGACTCCTTCTGCAATTAACTATTCTAGGGAACCAGAAAGATTTAAATTTTTACGTTTTGAGGGCAGATTTGATTTATCTTCTCTTAAAGCAGGTGAATTAAAAAAATCTATTAGAGGTATCTTCTTAGCGGATCAGTTGGTATTGCCAGAGAAATTGAACATGACCGCAGAAGAGGTGGCAACGGTAAGAGAGCAGATTCAGAAATTACTTGGCCCAACTGTAGCTAGGTTTGAGAGTGAAGTTTTAACCCCTCTTATTCTACGCAGTTTTGGTCTAATGAATCGTGCAGGAATTCTACCTCCTGCCCCTCAAGAATTAGCTGAATTAGACGAAATAGAGGTGTCATATGTTGGGCAACTGGCTAAGAATCAAAAAATACAAGATGTTACAAGTATACAAAGGTGGCTCGGTGTGGCGGCTAACATGGCTTCTTTTTCGCCTGAGGTGCTGGACAACATTAATGTCGATGAAGCATTGCAGATTATCGGTGAAAGAATGGCTGTCCCGAATGAAATCATGCGTTCTCAGGAAGAAGTAGAACAACTAAGGGCGCAACGACAAGAACAGATGGAAAGACAACAACAATTAGACCAAGCTTCACAGGTTGCAGAAGGGGCTGGCAGGGCTGCTCCAATGGTCAAGGCATTAGGAGGTGTTGATGCGTTCCCAGTACAGTAGAGAACTGGATGATATAAGAGAAGCAATAGCAAAAACTTTTTCTGGTGTTCATGGAGAGAAGGTCTTAAAATTTTTAGACCAAATGTACTCCAACCAGATTTCAGCAGTACCTAATGACCCCTACTCTACATATTACCATGAGGGTGGTAGGGGTTTGGTTTTAGGAATAAAGGCACAGATTGATGCATTTAAAAATAAAGAACAGCAACCAACCCAGCAAGAAGAAATAGAAATTTGAAAGGAGCTACAATGTCAGAAACAGAGACCGTTAATAACGATAATCTCATAGACACTAACGCAGAAACTAGCAATGAAGAAGCAGAAGAGACTTGGCAAACTCGGTATTTGTCGGATGATCTAAAAGAGAACGCTACGCTACAAAAATTTAAAGACGTAGGTAGTTTGAGCAGCTCTTATTTGTCAATGCAGGAAATGTTAGGTTCTAGGGTTAAGATGCCAAGCGAAGAATCTAGCGAAGATGAGGTTAATGATTTCTATTCTAAGCTAGGCAGACCAGAGTCTCCTGATAAGTATGATATAAATGTGCCGACTTTGGGGAAAGAAGGCGAATACGATCAGTCTATGTATTCTGAGTTTTTAAATGAAGCACATAAGAATGGTTTAACTAATAAGCAGGCGCAGGCTGCTATTGATTTTTATAGCAAGTTAGACGATAATCAGCAAATTAATACTGATGCTGCAATGGCGCAAGCCAAACTTAATGCTGAAACTGCTCTTAAAAAAGAATGGGGTAATGTTAATTACGACAAAAATCTTGCCCTGTCTAGGCGTGCTTTTAATAGATTTGCTGATGATGATTTAAAAACATTCGTAAATCAGAATGGTATTGCAAATAATGTTGCCATGATTAAGTTTCTGCATAAAATCGGTAAGGCTTTTAATGAGCCAGAAATGGTAGGGGCGGGTAAAGATTCTGGTAGTATTGATTCTGATTCCGCTAAAATTGAAATGGATGCAATTTTAAAAGACCCGAAGCATAAGTATCATAAGGCATTGTTTGACACAAAAGATTCTTTACATGAAGAAGCAGTTTCCTATAGAGACCATCTTTATGATATTGTATATGGTGTCGAGTGATGACAGGCAAAGAAAATATTATTTGTTCTGATTGTGAAAACTTTACATACAAGGATAGACGTATCCAAGGTAAAGCCACGCCAGAGCAATATGGGTTTTGCGAAGCTTACGAATCACCAACCTCTGCAAATAAATTTTATGGTTTATGTCCGCAGGCGGTTAGGGTTCAGGTAGAAGTTGTAAAGCCCAGCTTAGTGAAGAAATTAGCCCCAAAAAGGACAACTAAAACTTCACGCAAATGAAGGCCTGCATGGTGCAGATAACCTTTCCTTTTAATCTCTTATTATAAGAGGTGTGTTATGAGTACCGAAGTCAATAAAGCGTTTGCCCAAAAATTTAGGGACACGTTTATACACTTGGTACAGCAAAAGGGGTCTCGCTTGCGTGATTTTGTCCGTGTTAATACGGATGTAGTCGGTAAGTACGACCATTTTGACAGAATCGGTAGTACATCGGCTCAAAAAATTACGAGTCGGCATAGTGATACACCGTTAATTTCCACCCCTCACTCACGCAGACGAGTGTCAATGGATGATTACAACTGGGCAGACTTAATCGATAAAGCCGATAAAGTCCGAATGTTAGCTGATCCTTCTTCTGACTACATGAAAGCAGGAGTGTGGGCAATGGGACGGCAGATGGATGATATAATCATCGCTGCTATGTCTGGTAATGCCGTTAGTATTGATGAAGATGACGCATCATCTAACGTAGCTTTACCTGCTGCTCAAAAGATTGCTGTATCGGGTACAACGGATATGAACATCACGAAGTTACGCCAAGCTAAGAAAATCTTGGATGCTTCTGACGTTGATCCTGATTTACCCCGTCATATTGTAATGAAGTCTAACCAATTCTATGATTTGCTTGGCGACACGCAGATTCAAAGTTCAGACTACAATACAGTTAAAGCTCTAGTAGCAGGCGAAATTGATACTTTTATGGGTTTCAAGTTTCATCGCTCTGAGCGTTTAGCTACCGATGGTAGCGGAGATACGCTATGTTTAGCATGGATTCCTGACGGAATTGGTCTAAGCATGGGAATGGACGTTAAGACAGAGATTTCTGAGCGTTCAGATAAAAACTATAGTACGCAAGTCTACGCTCAAATGTGTCTCGGTGCGGTTCGCATTGAAGATGAAAAGATTGTAGAGATTGCTTGTACCGATTCTTAACGGAGGTGTAATATGGCTACTTATAAAAGTACAGAGTACACCAACGCTACGGATGGGTCGGGTACTAAAAATGCGCCTACTTCTTGGAATGGCGTAACGTACAGATATGCACGATTTACTGGGCAAGCCCTCAGTGCTTCTGATGTCGTACAGGTTATGACAATTCCTTCGGGAGTGCGTATACTTCCGCAGTCTATGGCGATCATTAGTGATCTTGAGTCATCGGCTACGGTTAATGTGGGATATGCTGCTCATACCACGCAAAGTTCTGGTGCTGCTGTCGCTGTAGACGCAGACGCTTTTATTAGTGCGGTTGCTGCGGATTCCGCTAGGACGGTTACTTTTTTCCACGAAAGTGGAACACATGATACTGGATATGTAACTACTGGTGAGATGATTCTGACGTTTGCTTTAGGTGCAGGAACTTCTTTAGCAGCAGATACATTTGATTTTCATATTATGTACGCTGATCCTAACTAGGATTAAATAGTTTAGTGGTGGCTCTGTTGGCAGGGCCATCACTTTACTTAACAAGGAATAATTATGGCATCTAAAGTAGATTTAGCAAATGAAGCCTTGCTTATGCTAGGCGCAAATACAATTACTAGTTTTAGCGATGATGATTCCAACGCAGTTTTAGCTAATCGTTTTTATGAGGGAGAGAGAGATGCTGTCTTACGAGGCCATAGATGGAATTGCGCTATTACTACGGCTAATTTAGCTGCGCTAGCAGATAGCCCCATTATTGATTGGGAGTTTAAATTTACACTACCCACCGACCCTTACTGTCTGCGCATATTAGATGTCAGGACTGTTTCGGGAGATATTAGGTTAGACCACGCAGTACAAGGCAGAGAGCTACTAACAGAAGAGTCCACAGTCGATATAACATATATTCAAAGATTAGAGGACACCATGCTGTTTGATTCTCTGCTTTATCAGGCGCTTGTGCTTCGGCTTGCGTGGAAATTAGCTTATCCAATAACCCGTTCGGAGACAACGGTTGCACAAATGGGTACTATGTATGAAGCGGTAATTAGGGAGGCTAGAACAATCGACTCACAGGAGGGAACGCCAGAAGTAATAGAAACAGACGCACTTACAGATTTACGACTTCGATAAATGTCAAAGAAACTATTTTTCCCAATACAAACAAACTTTACCGCAGGGCAACTGTCTCCACGCTTGCATGGTAGAGTTGATATAAACAAATATAATAATGGTCTAAAAACCCAAAAGAACGCCTATAGCTTACCGCATGGTGGTGTTGTCCGTAGAGGTGGTTTTCGTTATGTAGCTAATGTGAAAACTAATTCTAAAAAAGTTAGGTTAGTAAGATTTGAATTTAGTATAACTCAAGCTTACATCATAGAATTTGGCGATCAGTATATTAGGTTTTACAAGGATAATGGACAAATCCAATCAGGTGGTTCTGCTGTAGAAGTTGCAACTCCTTACCTAGAGGCAGAAATATTTGATCTTTCTTTCGCCCAATCAGCCGATACTCTATATATAGCCCACCCTAATCACGCCCCAAGAAAACTTACCCGTAGTAGTCATACCTCTTGGACGCTTGCCGTTCTAAGTTTTTCTAGTGCGCCAGCTAATTTTGCTGGAAGCTCTGGAGAATATCCACGTTGCGTTACCTTCTTCGAGGAACGGCTGTATTGGGCGGCTTCAGACAATAACCCACAAACGATATGGGCAAGTAAGTCTGGTGATTTCTTAAATATGAATCAAGGAACTGGGTTAGACGATGAATCTATAGAATTTACGCTTGCGACAGATGATGTAAATGTTATCAGATGGTTAAAGGCTGCTGACGTACTTTTAATCGGTACTGTTGGGGGTGAATTTAAGCTACATGGTAATGGCAATCCTGTTACCCCATCTAACGTCAGGGTTGTTCAAGAGACTAAATACGGCTCAAGTACGGTTGCTCCAGTAACGTCTGGTCGGGCAGTTTTATTTAATCAGCGAGCTACTAAAAAAATTAGACAAATGATTTTTGATTTGAATGTAGAGGGTTTTGTTGCTCCTGATTTAACGATATTAGCAGAAGATATAACTGGGGATGGAATTACCCATATGGCTTATCAGCAAGAACCAGACTCTATTGTATGGGCGGTTAGAGCAGATGGAGTATTATTAGGCCTAACTTATCAACGAGATCAGAAGGTTGTTGCTTGGCATCAACATCCTGTAGGTGGAACAGGTACAATGGTAGAAAGCGTTGCAGTTATTCCCTCTGCGGATGGCAAGTCGGATGAATTATGGATTAGTGTTAAAAGAACTATTAATAGCGCTACAGTTAGGTATATAGAATATCTTGATCCTACAATCAATGTAGATTCAGGGTTAAGTTATTCTGGTTCCCCTGCTAGCAGTTTGTCTGGACTAACCCATTTGGAAGGTCAAGTTGTTCAAGTGGTAGGCGATGGGGCTGTTATGCCAGATAACACAGTTAGTAGTGGTGCAATTACCTTGTCTGCAAGCGTTACAAGTGCTTCTGTAGGCCTCAAATATACGACTGAACTTGTTACTTTAGCGCCAGAAGTTGCTAGGGTAGATGGTTCTAGTTTTGGGAGAAAGAAAGCATGGAATCGTATTATATTAAATCTATACGAAACATTAGGGATTTCGGTGAATGGGAAGCAATTAGTGTTTAGGGATGGTGGTGATCCTATGGATTCAGCGCCTCCAGTTTTTACAGGCCAGCATGATGTAACTAATCTTGGGTGGAAAGAGGCTGATTCATCTATAACTATTAAACAGGAACAACCTTTAGGAATGACATTAATTTCCCTTGCAGGTGAATTAAGTGTTTCGGATTGATCCTCCGTTAAAACAATGTGGTAATATACAAATTGTTCCTTATAGATTAAAGCATTTTAAGGAGCTAATTGTTAGACCACATGAAGAATGTATTAAAGACGCTGTTAGACTTTCGGATACTGAGTGGGCGAAAGCTATTGGCAAGGAAGCAATAGAAGCTTATACAGGCTATATAGATGGCACGATTTTTGCAATCGGGGGTTTAAATATTTTATGGGAGGGTGTTGGTGAGGTTTGGGTAGTTGGTTCCCCTAATATCCCAGCTTCTAGGTTTTCATATATTAAGATTGTAAAGTTCTACTTGAAATACTTTACTGATAAGTATAAATTAAAACGGGTACAAGCCCAAGTTATAAAGGATTACGAAGAATTGCATAGATTTGTAAAGTTCATGGGGTTTACCTACGAAGGCACATTACATAATTATTGTGGTGGAAACTTAGATAATTGTATGTACGCTATATGGGAGAAGTAAAATGGCGATTGATCCAGTTACCGCAGCAGCAGTCACAGGTGGAGCAGAAGTAGTTAAGGGGGTTTCTGGCTATAAAGCAGGTCAAGCATCTTCTAAGGCAGCAATGGCAACTGCCATGTATAATCGGCAGATTACTGAACTTAATGCTAAGATGGAGCAGGATCGTGGGACGATTGTTCGGACGATTACGGAGAGAAATGCTGAGGTCGTTGGCGAAAATGCCTCCTATAATGCTTATGCATTAGAGCAACAAGCCGATCAAGTTTTAGATCAAAATGCCTTTGATATGTTTATGGCAGAAAGGCAATATGATATTTTTACAGCGCAAAAACGAGCAAAATGGGGTACTGCTGGAGTTACAATGGCAGGTAGCCCAGCAGTAGTCGCCCTAGCGGACGCTCAATCTGCTGCCTTAAATCTAGCCAACATAGAACAAAGAGGCCTTCAAGCCTCATCAAGATTAGACCAAGCAGCTAAAATGACCCGTTATAAAGGTAAGGTTGAATATAATAATTTGATGCAAACAGCTTGGATGCAACAATATAATTCTGATGTTCAACGAGCTAATATTATCAATGAAGGCAATATGAATTACTATTCAGGAATGTCTAAGGCTTACCAAGCACAACAGCAAGCTCAAGCCGCATTAATTAGTGGAATTGCAGGTGGAATAGGCTCTTTCGCTAAAATGGGGGGTTTTGCAGACAGCACAACTGGTTCTGTTAATGTTGGAGATGTTAGTCTTAGTGGAGACATGGTAGGACAAGGAATGACCAATACCTTTAATATGTCTGACGCTGGCTATGGTTTACCAACGGGTAGTGGTTTTAGCTTAGAATATTAACAGGAAATAAATTATGCCTAAAATCGGAAATCCTCTACCAATAGATCAAAGACAATCTGTTCAAGAGTCTGTATTGGTTCCAGATACAAGTCAACCTAGCACTAACTTGCAGACATTAAGAGTTAATTATATGCCATATCAAATTGGGCAGGAAACCGCCAGTTCCCAAAATCTGTTGCGTGAAGAGATGGGTAATTTGGTTTCAAGCGTTGTGAAGGCAAAGGTTATTACTGAACAAATTAATCAGCAGTATGCTTTAAATAATTTTGATAAACAATTTGATAATACGGATAGAATGTTTAGAGAAAAGATGAGCAGGGCTTTTGAGCCTGAAAGTCAAAATGCGGTAATAACAGAATATCGTAAAGCTATTGAGCTAAAGAGTAAAGAGTATTCAAAAATATTTCCAAAAGCAACCCCTGAGCAGCAAAAATATGTACTCCAAAGACTTTCAAAATCTCTATCTAAAGCAACAGTTATGGAAGGAACATATAACCTTACAAAGTTTAAACAAACCGATGCCAACCTGCAATCCAGAATTAAAGATTACCAGAGAAATTTAACTAAGAGTGTTGCTATTGATGCCAAATATGAAATGGAGAAGGGTATTGAGGCAATAGAAAAAAGGTTTAATCTTGGTGCTATCTCGTTTACTCAGATGAAAATAGATACAAAGAATTTTGTTCGAGATTCAACTTATGGCAGGGCAGAACTGTTTGCACGAAGGCATGGCAATGAGTTTGCTCACGGTAGATTGCAAGATGGCTCTCCATTCCCGACACAAGAAGAGGTGATGCAGGAGTTATATGAAAAATTAGGTTTATATGATGTGCATGGAGGGATGTTTGAGCATACTGATGCGGCTGGCTTAACCATGCACAAATTTTCAGAAGATGAAAAAAACGATATTTATGACATTTACAGCAAGGCTTTTGCTGCTAAATTAAGACAAGAGAATAGTGAGTTTGCGGCGCAAGAAAATACTAATGTTCGTTTATTTGCTAGCCTTATAGCTGAGGATAGAGAGAAAATAGAAATGGCGAAGGAAAGAGGTACGCTTACTGCTGGTTTTATAGATCAAAAGGCGCAAAGCTACCTGCATAAAGGTATGCCTACATTAGCCGCTAAGCTATATCAGGAATGGAATGTTTATGATAACTCTGCACCTATAGATTTGATTGTTCAAAAAATGACAGACAAAGAGGGCGAGTTCTATGCTTGGGCGCAGGATTATAGGAATGGAATAGTTAGGGGTAACGGAACATTGGATGTTGTTAAGCTTAAAAAAGAGCTTCAAGATTTAGATTTACACCAACCAACTATGTATAAAGTGCTAAAGTTCTATAGGGATCAGATAGGTGTGCTTGAGGATGAGTATACGAAGAGCAAACTTGAAACGAGCTTACAGATTGCGACAGAAAAAGCTTTGAGTAACATAACTTTAGAATATAGGGATACTGCTAAGGAAGGTGTGGAACGTCTTTCAGCGAATGAAGAATTTTTCCTACGGTATACTGGCAAGCTGCCGAGCGGTCAAGGTTTAAAACTTCTGCATACTAGAGGGGATATAAGTTTTGTAAAAAATATGCAAAATGAACACGCAATGTTTAATTACATCACACAGAATGTAAGAGCAAGAGTGCGTGAGGATTTCAGAACTAATCAAGGTTTTTTTGCTAGAGAGGTGTATGACGATGGCCCTCGAAAAGGAGCAAGAAAGAATAATCTAAGTTACAAAATAGCGGAAAAGGATGGCAAAGCGTATGTATTAGACACACGACAAGCAGACGATGAATTCAATGTCTATATTCAGCGTTTATTAGAACAAGAACGTCAAAGGGTACTTCCTGAAACAGATTTGGCTAAGATTAGGGGGGAGAAATTTGAAGAAACAAGGAAAATAAATAAAGGACTGCGTGGCACAGAAAGTAAAACTATGGGAGGAAGTAGGTAATGGCTTCAGATAAAATAACTAGTGATGATTCCCTTCCCATTGAACCACAGACGGAAGAGCAGCAACCTGACTACGGAAGTATGCCTGCATCTAATATAGGGGAAGCAATCGGAGCTTTAGGCGGTGATGAATGGAAAGAGCAAGTTCGTAGATTTGATAACGCTCCAATACGGGAGTTGTTGGGGGTTGAAAATCCTCGCAAGACTCTTCCAGTTGAACAACCTGCTGAGGCAGAATCATTTTCTATGCCTGACCTTAAAGAATGGGAGGTATATGATTTTAATATAGGGGATGATATGCCAGAGAACCCTTATCCAGAAACAACTTGGAGGGATCATATTACTAGCCCAATGGGTAAGCTAGCTTTTGATGCGACTTTATTTAATAGAAAAGAAGTTATAGATAATACTGATTTTGAAGGATACTTCGGTGAGGGGGTTAATTTTCTTCCAGCGCTTAGAAATCGGTTTAGAGAATCTATGAGCCGCAGACAAGGCAACTCAAACGGTAATATTGATTTTGGGTATGGAATGGATACAGAGGCATGGGCTGACCCTATGAACGAAAAAGACGAAATTACAGACGCATTGCAATTTATGCTAAAGAAAGGAGACTTCGTATACGATAATGACCACATTTATCTCGCAAGCGAGTATAACTTTTCTCAGCGTGATATGACGGGTGATCCTGTAAACTTAGATATAACAGACGTTCCTTATCTCTTGGAAAGATTCTCTACAGATGCTACTAAGGGTGATTTATGGGTAGGTAAGGCAGGCTTCGGTCTTGGGGATAAGCTACGAAGTGCTATAGAGGAGGATGACAATTTAGAAGGCCCGTCCATACGACTTGATCTTGGTTCTTATACTGATATAGGGTTGACGTTAGAGCAATTTAATGAATTAAAAAATACCTCTAATAGCGCAGGAGGTGTAATGGGCAGTCACAGTTTTAAAAGTATTGCTGAGTATGAGGAGTGGAAAAGCGGTCTAAAGTCTATTAACCCTAGGAATGTGGGCAAATGGGCTGGCGTTAGCAAGGAAGAAAAAAGGGAAAGGGAGCGTGGGGCTAAGAAGCGTAAGGAGGCTAAAAAGAAAACAGATGCGATGGGCTTGACAAAGGTAGGAAAGACTAGAGCTACAGCAGCAAAAAAAGTTAGAGAGTATTCAGATAAATTTAATGAGTTAATAGGAAGGTAGTCGATGGCACAAAGAGAAAAACCAGATATTGTATTAAGGATGCGTAGCGATAGAAAGCCCTTTCCAAAAGAGGGTATTGAAACTGCTGCTTTATCTGGAGATGAGGCAGGAAGAAATCCTGACCCTAATCAGGGTGTTAGTTTAGGGGATATTCTTACCCAACAGGCCAATCAAAACGCTCCTTTTATTCCATTAAGCGAAGAGGAATTTGGTTCCAAGGAAAAACACAAACCTCTTATAGAAGTTTTAGAAAAACAAGCAAGGGAGGCAGAAAGTCAGCCTTTACCCGAATCGTCCCGTATTAGACATAGTGAAGAAGAAATTAATAAGCATGAAAAAATACGCCAGCAGTACGAAAAAGAAATCGACTATACAACTGTAGGGGAAAAAACCCTGTCTGACGATTCTAGTTATTCGCCTTTTAGTAAATATGCTAAGGCTTATGTAGATCAAGATGTGGTAGATGGTACTAGAACTGAATCAGACCATGCGTTTAAAGATTACTGGAATGAACCAGAAGGCGAGCAGAGAAAATGGCACTACGGTATGCTGCGGATGGCTGGAGAGGCGTGGATGGGTACTTTGGCAGGGGGTTTCTATACTGCGGATGCCTTAATACAAACTTTTGCTGATGCCGCTAATTTGGCTTCAGATGACCCTAATCAAGATGTAAGAGTTTTTAGTATCCTAGGGGATTTAATTATGCAGGATGGTGGCCCTGCAAAAGATATAGGGCGTGATATTGCAAGAATGTCCTTACTCTGGTTTCCTTTATTTAAGATGGTTAAAAAGCTTGGAGCAGGCGCACAATCTGGCGCACGTTTTATAAGCGGAGCTAAGGGGATGATGGAGTCAAAAAAATATAGGCTAGGAAAGTTTATTGGTAAAGATATTCCTGCTGGTGCGCTTGCGCAATTTATTAATGGTGCTGTTACTTGGAAAGCCGCAGAGAGAGGCCCAGGGGGAGCTATAATGCAATCTCTGGATAAATGGTTTGGTGAGAATCTTGGGACTCCTTATATTGCTGAGTATTTTGCAGAAGATGATCCTTCTAAATCAAAACAAGCGTTATCAAGGTTATACAATGCTTTCGGAGAAATGTTTTTACAGATAGGCTTAGACAAGCTCATTCTACCTGCACTTAAAGCCGCAGGCGTTAAGATCGCTGAATCTCATAAATACATTCCAGATAAAATTAAAGAGCGTTTGGTTAAAATGATTAGCTTGGAAAAGCATATGCTTGCTTTTGACAAAAGGTCTATGGTCAATGCTCAAGGCAAGGCTGGAACGTATGTGATTATAAATGATAAGGGTCAAATTACTATTGTTCCTAGAGGGGATGGAACAATGGAGATTGTTAGAAGCGGAAAGATTGTGCCACAAGAAGGTAAGATCAAAATTAAACCCCCTAAACTTTCGGAGGCTGGTGAGCGAGAAGGATTTAAATTGGTAATTCCCCCTAATCTAGCACCAGATGAGGGTTTAAAACATATAGATGAGCTATTCAAAAACGGGACTCTTTCTCAGATGTTAGCACAAGCAAGAACTTTTGATGAAAGAATGGCTCTCTTACAAGACTTAGCTTCCACTCTACACACATTTAGTTCTGCTGGAAAAACTAGCAAAACTTTTCAAGAAATGCTGAAGGAGTCTGATGCAATAATAGACAAGCTATGGGGTTGGGATAAAGCCGCTATGTTGTCTAGGAAAAAAGGTTCCCCAGTAAATGAAGCTATAGGGCTTGCCTACGCTAGAGTCGCAGAATCTTCTTTTAATGAGATGGTTTTAGCTATACAGAATCTAGGTCGGATTTCTGTAAAAGGTGGCGGTCAGATGGCAAGTGGGAAAGATGCATTTAACGAATTTTTTAGAACGCTTCGCAACTATGCTGGAATTAGGCAACAGTATGAAGATGTTTTTAGCGTAGCAGGTAGAACGCTTGGTGTCAAAAGATGGGCTAAAGGACACCATGACGACATTATAGAGTCTCCTGAATTTGCCAAGATAATGGCTATGGAAGATAAAGCAAATATGGATGATGTAATGAGGTTAGCTGCTGTTCTTAGCGAGGCTTACCTGAAAAAAGGTAAGCAAGGGCTTACTAAGGCCGTTGAAGAATTTGGTAGATCAGGCTATAAAGATGCATTTTATCAAGGATATATAGGAACTGGGTTGCTTTTAACCCCAGCATTGTGGATGTTAAATCTTGCTACTGGCTTGGGCAATGTTACGGTACAAGTAGGTTCTAGGCAATTCGCTGGTCTTGCTAGTCAAATTTTTGGAAAAGGGGATGTTAAATTAGGTGCAGCTACCGCAGGCGTAGTAGGTTTGTTGGCAGGTATAACGACTGCATTGAAGGGGGCTACAAAAGCATTATTAACTGGTAAAAGCTTTCGAGCGTTCCAAGGGTCTAAAATGGAATCATGGTTTACTGGGCAGCAGGCTCTTTCATCTAGGACGCTGGGTATAGAAAATAATGTCCAAGGCTTAGGCGTTGATGCGCTTGGCAAAGGAGCCTTTATGGGTGAAAGGGTGCTTTTTTCTGGAGATACTTTAGTTAAAATTCAATCTGCTTACGCAGAAATATATATGTCAGGCTATAGTAAGGCTATGGTATTGCTCAAAGAGGGTGGTCATAAATGGAGTGAAAAGGGTACTTATGAAAAATTTACTACTCTCTTTCAAGATATTATTGAAAATCCACGATCCTATACCATAGACGGAAAAACTATTTTTGACAAAGGTGTTGAGGCAGGCAAGTTAAATACCTTCCAAAAGGAGCTAGGTGATCTTGGTAAGACAATGCAGAGGCTACAAACCCAAGGTATACTCTCCCCAGTATTGAGATTATGGGTTCCTTTTATTAAGGTTTTAAGTAATATACCTAAGTTCTTTGTTCAAAATACTCCTGCTGGGGTATTGAATATTGCAGGCAAAAATTCTATATATAAAAAAGGAGTACCACAAGCTCGTAGAATGGAGGAGGCAGGGCGTATGACTTTAGGGGCAATGCTCATTGCTTTTGGTTCCAGTTTGTATAATAGTGGTAATTTAAGGGGTCATTCTGAGGCAGGGGGAGTTGGGGAGCCAGCCGATTGGCGTAAAAAAATGCAGAAAAGGGCAGTCGGCAGACCTGATATGGCAATTAAACATATGGATGATAACGGTAAGGAATACTGGATTGATATAAAAAAGTTTCAACCTTACAGCGATATGTTAGCTTTTGGTGCTGATTTTGCAAAAATAGCAGAGCATAAGGATGATGCGGAAGCTGCTGATATTTTATGGCAGATGGTAATGTCATCTAAAGATGCGCTTATTAATACTTCTTGGCTACCTAATTTGGAAAAAATAATGGAGATTTTTTCAGACAGAATAGAGCCACACAAATATAAACAACTACTATACTCTTTACAGACTCCGTTCCAATTAGCACCTTTTCGTAATTTTAGAAAAGCTGATGTGACTAGAGGGGGCAATGTGCCTCCAGAGTTTCTACCTTATAGCCTTACCTTAAAGGATGGCCCTGAAGATAAGTTGTATGATCTCTCTACTTTATCGGCTCGGTGGAAAGCAGGCATTAAACCGCATACGGTTGCCCCAGCTAGAGATTGGAGGGGAAGAGTTGTCACTACCCATAATACAGAGGAGGCAGCAAAAAAAGGAGTTACGCCTTTTAATTTACCTCCAATGTTGACTACTGGAATGATGTCTTTTATGCCTGTCTTTATAGATAAAGCAGATAAATTAGATAGAGCTATAGAAGATTTAGGAGTTGTATTTGCAAAACCTACAGATGTGGTATATGATCCACTTAGCAAGAGAGCTACAAAAATGCTTCCTTGGGAATATGATTATTTCAGGTGGGCTATTGGTAATGTTAGGGATGGTCATGGAGATACCTTGGCGCAAAAGCTCACTAAGGTCATGGGGTTGGGCAAGAGAAAAGCCTCAAAATTATATAAAACAGCCCCCGAAAAACAAGCGGGTGACTACCCAGCAGATAAAGAGGACATTGTAAAAGCGGTATATAATAACTATGTTACATTGGCTAGGAATTTAATGGTAAACTCTACCAAAGAAGATGGTAGCCCTTCTGATCTCAGAAAAAGATTGAACAGGATGGGAGGAGAAGTTGAACTTCAAATAAATACAGCAGCAAAAGGTATGATTGTAAGAGATGAAGCTGGGGCAAGATATGTTGCACCAGAAAATACGCAAATAGAACAGTTCCAGACAGACTATAGCTCTGCTGAGGATCGTTTCCCTAGGGTTCCACGACAAAGTTCAAGAGGAGTTGCAGGAGATAACAGATGACAATAACTACAACCACATCTAAGGTTACTTATACTGGTAATGGATCAACCGATGTATTCGCCTATACCTTTAAAATCTTTGCTAATACAGAAATCAAGGTATATGTCGATAACGTATTGAAAACATTGACTACCCATTACACAGTAAGTGGGGCAGGCTCCGCATCTGGAGGTAATGTTACTTTTACCTCAGGAAATATACCAGCTAATACTACTAAGGTAGTTCTAGTTCGTAATATAGCTAAAACTCAAGTTACAGACTATGTGGAAAATGACAGTTTTCCTGCGGAAACGCATGAGTCAGCTTTAGATAAGCTCACTATGCTAGTACAGGACGTTCATAATACTATAGATGGGGATATATTTAGATTCTCAGAGAGCGTAGATGACGCAGGCGTTGTTACCATTACTAAGAACGCAACCGAAAGAGCCAATAAATTACTGGCATTTAATAGCGCAGGGGGTTTAGAAGCCACGCAAGAAATCGGTGTACTCAAGGGTAATTGGGCTGCATCTACAGCTTATGTAGTTAGAGATATAATTAAAGATACTTCTAATAATAACATCTATATCTGTATTACGGCTCATACCTCATCAGGCGCACAACCGATCTCAAGCAACACAGATGCCTCTAAATGGACTTTAATTGTAGATGCTGCTTCTGCTACCACTTCTGCCACAAACGCAGCTACAAGTGCCACAGCAGCAGCTACTTCGGCTACAGCAGCAGCTACCTCTGCTACGGCAAGCGCTACTTCTGCAACTGCTTCAGCAGGTTCCGCTAGTACCGCATCAACACAAGCGAGTAATGCAAGTACCTCTGCTACTAATGCTTCAACTTCTGCAAGTACGGCTAGTACACAGGCTAGTAATGCTTCTACGTCAGCGACTAATGCTGCTACATCAGCCACTAATTCCGCTAGTTCAGCTACTAGCGCAGCGAGTTCAGCTACGAGTGCTACCAGTTCTGCGAGTACAGCCAGTACACAAGCTACTAATGCTGCCACATCTGCTACTAATGCAGAGGCTTCCGCAGGAGCATTAGCTTGGAAATATACTTTTGATAACTCTACTACAATGGCAGACCCCGGAACTGGGGATGTTAGATTTAATCATGGTACACTAGGATCAATTACAGCTATTGCTATAGATGCTACAAGTGCTGATACTGGTAATCCTGATATATCTGATTTAATTGCATCTATAGATGATGGTACTAATTCTACCCATGAAGGGTATGTTTTTGTAAGAAAGTCAGGTGCGCCTGCTACATTCTTAGCTTTTAATGTTACAGGTGCAATTACTGATAATACAGGCTGGTTGCAAATTCCTGTTACTACATCTTCTAGCGGTGGGTCATTATCTGCGTCTGATGTACTTTATATCTCATTTAGTCGTACAGGTAATCTTGGTGCTACTGGTGCTACAGGGGCTACTGGCCCACAAGGTGCTACAGGAGCGACAGGTGCAACTGGGGCTACAGGAGCTACAGGCGCACAAGGCCCACAAGGTGAAGCCTCAATCGGAGATATTATTGCACTAGGATAATTTAACTAAGGAAATATTATGGCTAACACTTTTAAACTTAAAACTGAAACTGGAGGAAGCACTGGGGCTAATACTGATTTAACTATATATACAGTACCTTCATCAACTACAACTGTAGTTATCGGATGCACGATTGCTAATACGACTGCTAGTTCTATTACAATTGATGCAAAGATAGAAAATGCTGACGGAGATAATATATACATCGGGAAAGACTTACCTGTTCCTTCTGGTTCGGCATTAGACATCCTCGCTGGTAAAATTGTAATGGAAACATCAGACGTTTTAAAAGTACAAAGCGATACTGCTAATTCTTTTGACGTTGCACTTTCAATCATGGAGCAAACCTAATGGCTGGATTTATTGGGAATAAACCCGGAGCAAAATACGCTACCTTAACGAGACAGACTTTCAGTTCTCCAACGGGAACAAGTCATACGTTATCTCAGACCGTCACCAATAGTGATGATCTTTTGCTCTACATAAATAATGTAAAACAAAACCCTGCGGATTATACAGCGAGTGGTACGACCTTAACTACTGCTAGTTTAGCAGGGGGTACTGAGATGTACTGCCTCTATTATGGTAAGACTACAGAGACAGTAGCGGTTCCTGCAAGTTCAGTAGGCGATTCGCATATGGTTGATATGTCGGCTAGTAAGCTGACAGGTGCTATGGCAAGTGGCGTTACAGGGGTAGGGAAAATTGTGCAAGTTGTTAATACACAGTCATCGGCTTTTGCATCAGGGACTACTCAAACACCAATGGACGGGACAATCCCACAGAATACGGAGGGAAATGAATTTCTCACGCTGGCAATTACACCTACTAATTCTAGCAACAAGTTATTAATTAAAGTACATCTGTATAATTGCAACAGTGATTCTGGTCGAGTAATTACAGTGGCTTTGTTCCAAGATTCAACCGCAAACGCTTTAGCCGTTGATGCGTGGCATCAGTCAGCAGCTAACGGTAATGCTTCAGGGAGTATCAATTTTGACCACTATATGACTGCTGGAACTACCAGTAGTACCACATTTAAGGTGAGGGCTGGAGCTAACGGTACTGGCACTATGATGATGAACGGAAGTCATAATGGTGACTTAGATCACGGAGCAACAACAAAAAGCAGTATCACTATTTGGGAGATAGCAGTATGACCGACATTTCGGCAGTAATAGGTTGGAAATTTAACCATCAAGAAGGTATGGGTACTAGAGATGGAGTTATAACAGAGTTTCCTAATGGCATCCCATCACAATCCGATCAAGATAAGTGGACAAAGGAATATGAAGAATATGTTTCTGCTAATGCTTATAAAGAAAAACGCAAAGCAGAATATCCAACACTTTCAGAGTGTGTTCATGCAATTTTAGATGGCGAACTGGATGCACTTCAGGCTAAAAGAAAAATAGTTAAGGAACGCCATCCCAAAGGAGGTAACTAATGCCATCACTATCTAAAGTAGGATCAGAAATGTTGGACGGTGCGTTACCAGCGTTGGATGCGAGTAGTTTGACAAGTATTCCTGCGGCTAATATTACAGGAACTCTCCCTGCCTTAAATGCGAGTAGTTTAACCAACCTAGATGCTAGGGATTTAGAAAATGCGTTGCCAGCTATAAGTGGTGCATCTCTTACAGGCTTACCAATACAAATGGAGGAAGATTATTGGTCTTTTGATATGTCATCTGCTACTGGCACAACTGTTCACACAATTACTGCATCATTTACTCCTAAATTAGCGTGGATGACTTACAACCCTAATAGTGCGTTTATAGGAATGGCTACTGGTTGGATGAATGATTCTGGTGGTACAGCGGCAAGTCAAAACGCTACACAGACTAATGGTGGAAGATATGCACAAGGAAATGGGTTTATACAATGTGCTTGTACGGGGGGAGCGCAATATATTGATATGACAGCTTCTGCTTCAGGGCAATACACAATCACAAACACTACAGGTGGTTCGGGTTTATCGGGAACTGGGTACTTCTCACTAATTCTTTTTGGAAACTAAGATGGCAAAAATATACGGATATATTCAGAACAAAGAAAGCGGTGCTATTTTATGGCACGGCTCAATGACTCAGGAACACGCTGAACATTTTCTTACGTCCAGAGGAATGTCTGTAGAAGATCATACTATTGTATTGGATGCTATTGGTGTGGATGTTCAATCAATGATTGATGCTTATGATAATTCTATAAAAACTTGGGCAGATAAACGCAGAGAAGAATACGATCAACTCAATCAGTTTGAACTAATTGGAGAAGATTCAATTAACGGAACTACTAATCACAAAGACGCAATTTTAGCTATTAAGGCTAAGTACCCAAAGGAGTAACGAATGGCTTACATTGGAAACAGTCCAGAAAATGACGGCCCTTATGTTGGATCAGGGGATGAGTATATTAGGACTAACTCAAATCAGATCAACCAGAATCTAACGATACCGCTTAATATGAACGGCAGTTCAGTCGGCCCAATTACGGTGGGCAATACCTATACCGTTACTGTAAACGGTGTGTGGACTATAATTTAAGGATATAAAATGGCATCAACAATTAAAGTAGATACGATTGACACACCAGATGGCACAGGCTCAATCACGCTAAATCGCCCATTAATTACTGCGTCTGGTGCAGGGGCAGGGAAAATTGTGCAAGTGGTAAATGTAACAGACCATACTCTCTCTACTACTACGGCTACTATACCACAAGATAATACTACCCCTCAAAACACAGAAGGATTGGAACTTTTTACACTTGCAATTACTCCTACGAGTGCTTCAAACAAGTTACTAATTTTAGCTGATGTAAATATGGCTAATACTGGTGCGATTATTACGAGAATTGTAGCATTATTTCAAGACTCGACTGCTGGTGCTTTAGCTGTAACTGGTACTGCTTCTGATACAAACAATGGGCCGACAGCAGTACACTTGAGTCATTATATGACTGCTGGAACAACCTCTGCCACAACTTTCAAAATACGGTGTGGTGGGAATACAACTGGCACGACAAGTGTTAATGGGTCAAACGGAACTATCGTGTGGAATCAATCGTGTTCGCAAATGACAATTATGGAGATAGCAGTATGACCGACATAGGTACAGTAATAGGATGGAAGTTCAACCATCAAAAGGGTATGGAAACTAGAAATGGGGTTATAACTAAGTTTCCTAATGGTATACCATCACAGGCTGACCAAGACAAATGGACTAGGGAATATGAAGCATACTTATCAGCTAATGCTCATAAAGAAAAACGTAAACCTCTCTACGGAACTTGGGAGGAGCAATTAGATATGATGTATCACGGCACTTGGAAAGACCACGTTGCAAAGGTTAAAGCCGACATACCGAAAGGAAATAGCTAATGCCACAGATAGATATAGACGGAGCCAACTCAAAGATTTCTGCCGATAAAATTCAGGGGCAGTCAGGCACGACAGTAACCGTCCCAACAGGACATACCGTTGCCATCACAGATAGCGGTGGGTTGACTCTGGCTGGTACTGCTGTTAATGCAGGGAGCTTGGGGAAAATTGTGCAAGTGGTAAATGTAATGGATGGGGCTGTAGCTACAGGTACTACTATTATGCCCGTTGACGATACTATTCCTCAAAATACTGAGGGTGTTGAGTTAATGACTCTTGCTATAACACCAACAAACGCTAGTAATAAACTACGCATTGATGTAGTGGCTCATATCAACCATACCGATAGTGCAGCAGCGTGGAGAGGTACAGCTTTGTTTCAAGACAGTACAGCAAATGCACTAGCTGCACAGGCTCATTCTGCTGCATCCACATTTAGGTCTGTAGTAAGTTTTACCCATTATATGACGGCAGGCACGACTTCAGCTACAACTTTTAAAGTTCGTGCAGGGAACGTAAATGCAGGAACACTAACTTTTAATGGACACGCAGGAAGCAGACATTTTGGTGGAGTAATGGCTTCCTCAATCACAATAACGGAGATAGCAGTATGATTCCAATAGGATTAGTTATTGGTTGGAAATTTAATCATCAAGATGGGATGGAAACTAGAGATGGAGTTATCACTAAATTCCCAAATGGTATTCCTTCACAGGCCGATCAGGATAAATGGACTAAAGAATATGAAGATTATCTTGAAACGCAAAAGGAGAATAACTAGATGCCTATATCTATAAATGGTGGAACAGGAGTTATTACAGGGGTATCTGTTGGTGGATTGCCTGATGGTATAGTAGATGCAGATATGATGGCTAGTGGTGTTGGTGGTAAAGTTTTACAAGTGGTAAGTACAACTAAGACTGATACTTTCACATCTACAAGTGGAACAAGTTGGACAGATATAACTGGATTGTCAACAGCAATTACACCATCAGCAACATCATCTAAGATTCTAGTGTGTTGGAATCTTTCTTTAGGCACAGCCGCAAATAATAATGTCTATTGCAGATTGTTAAGGGGTTCAACCGCAATTTCAGTTGGTGATTCAGAAGGCAGTCGAAATCAATCAACAGGGGGTGGAGTGCCTTACGCTGATTATGGTTGGGCTGGAGTAATTTCTGGTACATATTTGGATAGCCCATCTACAACATCAGCAACAACTTATAAAATACAACTAGCTGGGCAAGCAAGCGTTACATTATGTGTAAATCGTAATGAAAATAATGGTGATCATAATTATTCAGTAGGTAGAACTGCATCAACAATAACTGTAATGGAAATAGGAGCGTAACAATGGATAGAGATTTAGCAATTAGAAATACGCATCCTACAGTAGTTACAATAAACGCTGAGAGAGATGCTTGGGATATAGATGGGAATGTTGTTGTACTAGACGAATCTAAAATTGCTCCCGAAATGGTTAGACTCCAAGCAGAGTACGACAGCAAAGACTACGCAAGAAAACGCAAAGATGAATACGATCAGATGGGCAACCAGTTTGAGATGATGTTCGATGATAAGAGAGATGGTACTACCACTTGGGTGGATAAAATTAACGAAATTAAAAGTAGGTATCCTAAATGAGAGAACAACTATTAAATGCTTTAAGGGCTTACTACGTTGGTAACATAGAGAAACATAAGATGAATATAGAAAATCTTATTATGAACAGCGTGGGAGTGGCAGAGCATCCAGATTATATTGAGACTATTTCTAAAGAAATGGCAGAAGTAGCTAAGTATGATGAGATGTTACAGATGATTGATAAGTATTTTAAATAAGTATTCCAAATGCAAGATAGCAATGACATCCATCACCTGAAAGATTTTATTGAAGATAAATTTTCTGCGCATGAGGAGCTAGAAGCCTTGCGATTCCAGAGAATAGATGAATTAATTACTACCTTTTCTAATGAAATTGCTTCTAACGAAAGAAAAATAGAAGTGATACATACTAGAGTAAATCGAATTGATACTAAAATAAAAACAGTACAGGGTGTAGGCACTACATTAATAGCTATGTTCGGTACTATAGCTGCTTGGATGGGAATTAACGGTAACAGGTAGATGCCTAAAAAAAATAAAAATGAAATTTCACTATACGCAAAGAAGAATAAGATTGTAGAAGTATGCTGGGTAGATGCTCAGGCTGAGGAGAGTTGGGAATATATAGACGGCCTAGATAAAGCACCTATGTATATTAAAACCATAGGTTATGAGCTTGATAAAACAGAAGTAGATTTAATAATTTGCAGGAGTCTTTCTTCTGATAAAGGATTGGAAGGTAGGTTTCATATACCATTAGCTTGCATACAAGAAACTAGAAAGATTCGGTAATCATGTGGTTACTTTTATTTGTTAAGTTAGCCTTGGCTCCAGAACCCCATGTTGTAGAAGTGGAGATTATGGAATTTTTCGATAGCGAAAAGAAATGTATAGAGAAAATAGAAACAATACCAAAGGAGTCACTACCTCCCAACCTTAATATGGGATGTGTTCCATTGAACGGCAGAAAAATATAATACAAACTAAGGAGTAAGAAGAACTTATGCCTAGAGATTATGCTAAAGAGTATAGAACTTACCATAGTAAACCTAAACAAATAAAACGTAGGGCGGCTAGGAATTCTGCTAGAAGGAAAGTATTAAACGGACGTAAAAGTAGTCAAGACGTAGACCATAGGGATAGGAACCCTATGAATAATAGTAGGACTAATTTAAGATTGACTTCGAGAAATCGAAATAGAGGCCGAAATAAATAATCGGGGTGTAGGGTAGGGGTTAATTAAGATCGTCCAATACACGGCAACTCAGGCCGTT
>VTLG01008835.1_pt1 | contig 27822 bp, 30 predicted proteins | sample 4694571 | NCBI WGS metagenome assembly VTLG01 (sample SAMN12604809, study PRJNA352737) | marine metagenome | biome: ENVO:00000447; feature: ENVO:00000209|ENVO:00000569|ENVO:01000036; material: ENVO:00002151; isolation source: viral sequences binned using virsorter ...
CCAGTGTAAGAAATTGATGAATGAGAAAATGAATAGGAGTTTCTCTGCTCCTGTCATAGATTTAGCGTCCATTTTGCTTTGATAATAATACCTCTAACTTAGCATATGTTGCACCTTTACCTGTTGCCTTGGTGTCATTCTGCATAAGACTCATGAAATACTTGATCTCGTTTGATGAAAAAGGTGACTGATACATGGTAATGTAGTCTGGTGTGATTGTTACCTTCATTATAGCACAAGTTGACAGGGTATGCTATCTATACGATCAGTTTGTAAACTGGCATAGTCCTCGTGCAACTCACATCCAATATAATCTCTACCATGTTTCTTTGCTACCATGCCTGTAGTTCCTGATCCCATAAATGGATCGAGAACTATATCTCCACGTTGACTCCCTGCTAGTATACATGGTTCTATTAAATCAGGTGGAAACACTGCAAAGTGTGCTCCTTTATATGGTTTATTAGTTATTGTCCAAACATCTCGTTTATTTTTCCGTTCATAAGACTTGGTAAGACCACTATGAGGTTGTAACCCAGTGCCAGGATTGTGATACTTACCCGCATCGCGGTTCCTTGTTCCCCAGTCTTGCTTAACTGGTTCTTTGATTGCTTCATTGTCATAATAATACTTTTTGTTTTTACTGAGCAAGAATAGATGCTCATGTGATTTAGTACATCTATCTTTTACTGACTCAGGCATAGGATTAGGTTTATGCCATATGATATCCTGACGTAGATACCATCCATCTGCACGTAATGCAAATGCTAACATCCATGGTATACCTATCAAGTCTTTTTCTTTTAATCCTTCTAATTTATTAGCACGTCTCGCACACTGTTGTGGTTGATCACGTTCTGTCTTAGATACTGTCTGTTTAACAAGTGCTTGACCTTTGCCAGGTCTATAGTTATAGTAACTATCTCCTATGTTTACCCATAGTGTGCCATCATCAGTAAGTACATCACGCACTGATCTGAATACATCAACAAGATTCTCTATGAATTGCTCAGGTGTGTCCTCTTGTCCTATTTGATTCTCTTCATCGCCATAGTTACGTAATCCGTAGTATGGTGGACTAGTGACACACATACGTGCTTTTACATCAATTGTAGGGAGTGTATCCCTGCAATCTCCAAACAGTATGGTATTCTTCACTTAATAATAACTCTCATGCCTTGATGACCTTGATCATCTGTAAATGGTATGAACTGTGCTTCCTTGTTATTCTTCCAAGTAAACTCCACTTCCATTTCTTTCATACCTACATGAAAATTTCCTCTTTCATTTTGACCGCAGAGTCCTGCTGTCCATCCTTTTTTGACGATTTTGCAAACTGATTGATATGCCATGATAAATTAGGGTTGATAAGACCACACTGTTCCACCAGTGTATGCTCGTTGTGTGTGGACAGCAGCAAGTTGAAAACCTAACTGTGGCCATGGTTTCTTTGGTGTATCTACACAGTAGATCTCTTTAATACCAAATTTATGTTCTTTCATCTCACGTATTCTACGTTTAGTAGTATAGTGATTGATGGTAGTGAGATAAACAATATTGTCTGCTATCTCCATACCATGCCATAAGAACTGTTGCATCATCGACCATGGTGGATTAGTGATGATCCAATCTACCTTACGATGATACTGTAAGAAATCTCTGCCCTCTGCTAACTCACACCAATCTTTAGTGTGTGGGTATGTGCTGTCATAATTGTCATAAAATGCACCTGTTCCTCTAGATGGATCAAGAATTAATCCTGTAGGTTTAAAGTGTTGTATGATATCTTTAGCAAGATACTCAGGTGTCATGACAATATCTTTGTCAGGAGTATTTTTAGGAGGGCAGAATGCTCTTTTGTTGTGTACTAAAGACGATGACATTAATTATAAATTCTGTTCTTTAAGTATACCACAGATGTATCTGTTTCGTTAACTCTATCTTGTGATAAAGCAACATGACGAGCATCTTTATAATTCCATGGGAATATAGTTCGATGATCAACGCCAGGAATTTGATGAACAAACACATCTAAGTGCTCTTGCTCATATGTGTGTATGATTTGAGAGAAAAATGCATCTCTTTGTGCTTGTATGGTTGCTGTACCTCTTTCTGCTTTCTCAACATCAAAGTTAACCACAAAATGAATAGGAACACCTCCCATATCTCTTGATTTCTTTTGTGCCTTGATCAATGCTCTATATGCATTAGCAATTGATTTGTTGTCAAGATTGATATACACAACAATTGCATCATCTTCTTGTGACTTCTTCCATACCTCGTCAAACCATGGTATGTCAGGATACTTTTCTATGTGACCTCTGTATAGGTTATCATTGTAAGACTTTATTGTATCCTCACATTCAACAGTTCCATCTAACTCTAGATCTTTTTTGACCTCATTTTTTACCCATAGAATATCAGAATTTACTAAATCATGCTCAATACCTTTTCTATCACACTCTTTCATAACTTCTGACATCTTGTAACTACCTTTTGCTTTTACAAGTGTCTTGACTCCTGCCTTAACATCTTCTTTTGACATGCCAGTTCCAAAAATACCATTATTTTTCTTTGGTTGTGATGCCATAGCATGTTGGATACGTGCTTCATCAGACGCATACTTAGTTCTTGCATGCATATAACCTGGTATTCCACATTCTAATGCTGCTCCTGATCTACCATTTCCACCTGTTATATCTTCAGTGTCTACGTCATAATAAACAGGATCTTGACCTATTTGAACACCTTTGTTAGGATCTCTAAAAACTTTAGCATATTCGTTGATACGTTTAATTATTGTATCTTTATCACGAACAGGATTATCACTAACAATAGGTTCATGCATGAATAGTGCTTTCCTACGGTCATCTTCTGAGTGGGCATCTGTATAGAGTGTTCCATCAGGTCCTATAAAATATACACCTGGCACTCCATGAGTACTAGGTGCTTTCCAATTTGCAGGGTCACATAGTGCTTCTCCCCATAATGGATGTAACCAATCTACTATAGTTGGTTTGTCTCCAAATACTGCTTCTGAAATTGTCATAAGGAATTTATCTTTGTACTTATTATACACTAATCGTGTGGATGTTGCAACCTTTCTTCGACCCAGTGGTCTTCGTTTGCAATGTTTGCTGCTTTCACATATCTTAGAATATGCTCGTCAATTTGTTTGTAGATAGGATGTAAATCCAAATCCATGTTAATATCATGTGCTATCTGTGTTACCTGTGACTCTGTGAAACAGTGGTCAGGATGTAGTAGATCACAACATGGAACTCTTTTCTCTATAAGTTCATTAAGATTCATACGAATCTCGTAGTCTCTGTATACTGGCATTGGATCATGTCTTTATATAATAATTATAACACATTTTTCACCAATCGTCACCCCAGTCAATTTCTTCTTCATCTCCCCACATCATGTCATATGACTCTTTATCTTCTAAATCAAAATGATCAATGTCCCATTGCATCATGCGACGTCCACTCAATGATTGAAAACATATGGTAGAGTCTCCCTCATTGATTGCAAATCCACGTTTCAACCACTCTGTGAGGTCATGTTCTGGATGTGCTTCCATCATGAGATTGAGTAACTCTTCAAATTTATCACGATCCAGATGTTTATATTCATTCCATGGATAGTCCTTATGGTCTTGCCATACTGGTCTGTCTCCATCAAAGAATGTTATCATCTATCAAATACCTCGATATGTTTTGTGATCCATTGTCCACCATAGTTTAGCACAGCTTCTTCCATAGTGAAAGGTTCCTCTGTATATTCTATCAGATAACCTTTGTTTTGGAAAGTCACTGTTATTGGATCATCACTTGATCTGAATATATGTCCCTCTGCTATTTCTTGTTTGCCATACACACAATTTTCTGTAGGTATAAGATATGAATGACTATACATGGGTTGGAACATAGTTTGTTTGTCTATGACATGTACAAAACGTCGTAAACATGGCATCTTTCCTGCATCAGGGTCGATACCAACACAGAGAGCACTTCCACCATCGGTCAGTGATGTAAACCTAGTCATTCCAGACACACGAAAACTCAGGTTAGCACCTGGTCTATACCTGAGATATTGTGGATATCTTGCTGTTTCACTCATCCACATGCCTTTAGTAAACACTAGGCATCTGCTGTGTGCATAGAAACGTTTTAAGTAATCAATAGGAAATGTATCTTGTTGATTAATCCATGTTTCTTTTAGTATTGATATATGTTCGTCTTTGATATAATATTTGTGCTCTTCTGGGTCATCACCAAAAAATTTAAACCCTTGTTTGCATCCTCTATGATATAAGACAGTCAAATGATCTAATTGATCATTGATTGTGTATTCAGTCTTCATCTATCCCATATTTCAATAAGTCCATCCTCTATTTGATTTAACCATGTTCTAGTAAATTCAGATACATTTGGTTCTTCTTTAGTAAATTCTACAATAACAGTTGGTTTGTCTATAGTTATCATAACTTCCTCTGGATCAGAGATAACAAATGGTAAATGCTGTGCTATTTTTGTCTTATGATAATAACAGTCATGCATACTAACTATTATACTACCAACTCCGCTTGGTGTAAAGGTACCACTCTCCTTCATAAAACGTGTGATTCTATTTGTAGAACTTTTATCTTCAAATCCAGAACATGCTACGACACCCACCTCATCAAGTGATGTTATTCTACTGATGCCAGGAAATCTAAAATTTGTATGTGCACCATTATGATATATGATTGAATGTCCTGCAGGTTTTAATACATCACTTTTCCATGTGCTGCCAAATGATACTGTTCTATAGTGAACTTGATATGTATTACCACACTCCCGTATAATATCCTCATATCCAGCTACTTTCCCGTTAGGATTTGCAGCTATATGTCCAGATATAATATCATCCTGCGTCTCTACCATAATTTCCTTAGTAGGATCAGGATCATTACCAAATATCTTTTTACCTTTGCGTGCTGAAGTACATGAGAATACAGTCATACCATACTGTGCTATACTTCTGCCGAATGAATATTGTGCTATTCGACTATCTTTTGTTTCAGCTAGTTGATACATTAGTCCTCTGATAACTCTGCACTAAGTGCCTCAAATTGCTCGTCAAAGTCATCCTCACTGTATATGTTCATAATTTGAGTTTGATTGCATACAGGACTAGTGCTTGGACTCTCAAGATTTTGCATAGTTTCTTGATGTTTTATTAAATCCATAACTGAGAATTTTTGTTCTATACCAATCATATCTGATAAAACCTTTTTAGTAGCATCCATATTACATTCTGCTAGTTTCTGCATTTGAATATGTGTATAAACTCTAGACTCAATTTGAAAATGTAATGGTTCCTCACTCTCAGGTCTCATGGTATCAAGATCCAAAGGCATAGGACCATACCATTCATCGTTCGCTAAACTACCATCGTTATAGTATACATCGAAAACTCCTGTCTCGATGTCATAATTTTTAACCACATATGTGGGATTTGTTTCTAGATCTTTCATTGTTAACTGTTAGTTGTAGGACCTCTAAGGTCTCCAGTGCCACTGCCCCACTGGTTATTTTGAACTCTGTAATTGATTCCCTCAATTGCTGCTCCTGCAGTGCCCCTGTTGCCAGGACCTGGCGTGTTTTGACCATTCTCTCCGAGACTACCACCATCTCCTCCACCGTGAGAAGTTCCATTTTGAGCAGCACCTCCACCACTTCCAAAACTGTTTGAAGTGCCATTACCACCTTTGTTTGATTGCTCACCACCGCTACCGCCAGTAGAGTTTGGATATCCTGCTCCACCTCCACCACCGCCACCAGGCACGAATACTGTAACGAAATTTTGTTCGTAACAAGTATTACCCTTCATACAACTGTTGGATTGTTGAACTGGATATGTATGGTTAGAGTTCTGACCTCCAGAACCACCGCCACCGCCACCAGCTATGATCCCTGCATTGTCAAGAATAAAATTGGTCTTACTATATAGTGCTCTTTGTCCATTTTGTCCATTACCACCGCCAGGATTATTACCACCACCCGCGTTACCACCGTTACCACCTTTTGCTTGTATTCTACAGTTAGAATCTACTCTGAGATATATTAATGAGTCACCAGAGAAATTACCAAGATTAATTTGACGTCTTTTTACTTGACTCTTAATTTGTACTGCTCCTTTGATAGGACCTGAACTATATCCCTGTCCACTTAAGTAAGATGCTAAACTCCACTCACTCTCGCTGTTACTAGTTAGTTCTGCATTGAATAAGAAGTGCTCTCCTTGATGTACTAATCTCCATGAACCACCTGACTTTACATATACCTCTTTAGTTTCTTGCCATGAGTTACTATGTTTTACATGAATCTTCTCAAGATGTCTCCATGTACCTCCATCTTTAATAGAACTGTGCACTAAAGCATCACGAATACTAGTTCCCCCACTTGTTGTATTATATGGTATTGCCATAATCTATAATATCTCCTTAATACTTATAATAGATATCTCCATTGCTTCCACCAGTAGGAGTGCCAGTTCCAACTGTTCTTGCACCATATGCGTTTTGTGAAGATGTTCCAAATTGTGCAGCTGTAACAGTTCCAACAACATCTACGTCATCTCCACTAAGACTTAATTTAGCTGTTCCTCCAGTCTTTAATTGAATTCCACCATTAACAAGATCAATTCTTGTATTTGTTTGACCTATTCTTCTTAAACTTTGAGTAATATCGAGACTACCAGTAACATTTAGGTCATCTATATCAGCAGTTCCATCTACATCAATATCTACAAAGTCACCATTACCAACGAACGTTGTTGCGGTAAGTGAAGCTATACCACTTAAATTATTAGTGGAAGGATTATATTCCAAATGAGCATTATTTGTATCAATATATTGTCTTTGATATCCTGCACTATTTTGTGCTGAGAATGTTAGTTGATAACTAACATTATCATTTTTCTCATCTATATTAATATTGTCTGCCTGAGTCGCAGTTCCAGATGTATCTTGGTTTCCTCCAGTGTTGACGCCAGGTAAGTTAATACTAGCAGTTCCATCAAATGACACACCACCAATATTTCTTGCAGTCTGTAACTTTGTTGCACTGCTTGCATTACCTGAGAATGAACCACTAAATGTTGTAGCACTTGCAGTTCCATTAACACTTAAGTCTCCTGAGATTGTAGTATTACCAGTTACATTATCAACAAAAAACTTGTCAGTAGTATTGTTTCTAACTGCAAAGTCTGCATCAACATCAACTGTGCCATTAAACTCACTATTTCCTGATACTGTCAAGTTGCCACCAAGTGTGGAAGCACCACTGTTAACATTTAATGTACCAGTAGATTTTATATCAAGACCTAATCCATTTAGTAATTGTAAATCTCCTGCTCCATTTACCCATGAAGCTGTAGCACCACTACCAGATACACTACCACCAGTAATGTTTAAATTACCTGTATCGGTTAATCCAAATGGTGCCCATGCTGCACCTGTATAGAACCATCCAATTGATGATGACTGTTGTTGATTGCCACTTCCTGTAGCAGTTGGAATTATACCCTTTAATGCAAAGTCACCTGTGTTTCCATAGTCAACTGCACTTGGTGGTGTAGGAGATGCAACAGAACCGCCAGTAATAACATTAATTTTTTTATTAGCTTCGTTGCTTACTGCCTCTCCTTTAATTGTAAGGTCACCGACCTCAGCAGATTTACTTACTGATAAGTTCTCATTTACTATTATACCACCTTTGAATGTACTATTAAGAGTTGTATTCTCAACTGTAATTTTATCTCTAATAATTATTTCATCAAATACAGGACGTAAGTTTGCAGTTTCACCAACAATTGATAGTGTAGGAGTGTCTAGTGATGCTTCTTCACCAGTAACAGCAGAGATTCTAGTGTTACCAATAAACAAGTCACCATTACTGTTAAGACCAGAATAGAATGCAATACCACCATCTTCTTTCTGTGACTGTGCTAATAGTGTTTCAGCCTCAGTAAGAACTCTATTTTGAACCTGTGGTAAACCAGTTGAATAGTTACCTGGTCCAAAACCAACATATTCAAATGTGTGGTTACCCGACCTTAAAATACTAGGTCGTCTAAGTTCAGTTGCAGTAATTCCCGCACTACCACCACTGTATATAACAGGAACCATTCTTAAGTCTCTATCAATTTCAGCAGCATTACCATCTCTTGCTTCAAGAGTAATATAACCCTCAGAAGCAGGATTACCTGTACCACCCTCATTAACATAGTTGTTCTGATCTTCTTCTATGTAATTCTTAATTGATTCTTTAGTAATTGATAGTGATAGATCCTCTGTTGAACCGTCAGTAGTCTGAACTAAACCAACAACAGTATTACTTGCGATAGATGTTGCTGCATCTGGATCTTCTTTTGGATTATCTTTATCTAAAGTAGGATAGAGGTTATTGATGTTTTGTCCAAATGAAAATCCAGATAAATTACCATTCGTAGGAGTTATACTACCTTTCAATACTGTCATGTAGTAAATACCATCTTGAACTGATCTCTTTAACTCTTGTTCTACCTGTATATCATAAATGTAATAAACTTGAGAATACAAGTTTCCTGCAGATACGTTTCTAGGTTGGATAACATAACCATTGATCGGTTCTCTTGATGTAAGGATTGAATTATCTACAATATAACGAACTCTGTATGTTCTATCTCTAGATGATCTATTATCAGCAATACGTTGAGTGTAAGATGAACCAGTAAATAATGAGTTTGCATAGAATAGGTCACTACCTAAGTGATGATGTATACCAACATATCCAGTTGTATTACCAGCTCCAGATGTAGTTGAGTCTCCAGATGTTGCTGCTGTTACTCTTAGATACCAGTTCTGTTGATAACTATCATATTGTAGTGGATGATTTGCATCGCCAGGTGTTAGTGAATTTTCTGTTATGTTTGTAAATAAATTATCGGCAGGAGTTGTGCTATTGTCAGGAGTAATTGCAGCTGCAAATGTAGCTGATTCAGATCCGTCAATTAAAGATACATAAACCTTGTCTTGTTTTCTTGCACCGATACTATAACCTTGCAATCTATATGGAGGTTTAGTTGCAATAGATGTATATCCATAAAGATATAATCTAGTATCTACAGCACCAATATACGCCCATGTAACATCGCCATTGACTGCAGTTCCAGAAGTATGTGTAGGAGCACTGTTATTAACAGTCCCAGTATTTGCTACAGCGTGTGCAATATATGCATTGCCATTATTAACTACAGAATCACCTAATTGTACACCTGATAATGAGTTGTTCCATGCTGTGTTTCTAGAGAAGTTAGTACCACAATTTTTTTGTATTTTCTGAACATCAAGTGCGACATAACCCACAGGTATTTCAGTAACGGTTCCTTTAAAACAAATTATACCCGCACCTTCAGTTGCACCTTGTAAGTTTCTATATCCTCTGTTTAATGTTAGGTTTCCATTTCCAGCTACCGCAGTAACTTTATATGATTCTATGGCATCTTTATTTTCAAATCTTACATAATCACCAGCTACAATACCATGAGTACTACTGGTAGCAGTTACATTGATACTACCAAAACTAGTAGTAAAAGTTCCACTTACTTGAGCATATGTTCTTGCCAGTTTTTGTGGAGGAATAATATGTGTAATTGACCCTGCTTCATCTTGTGTGAATGCTCCAGTCTTAAATCCTTTTGCTCTTAATGCACATGAACCAAAGTTACTGTTAGAGTTGGTGATCGACTGGTCACCACCACTTTCTGCCACAAAGTGATCAGCAAATCCAACAGCAAACACTGAAACTGCCTGTATGACAGAATCATTAGAACATTTTACATGGAAGTTTCTATAATCTGATTTGTATATACTATCTCCATCAGTGTGGGATCCTGCAATATATGCAGATCCATCCCATTTAATAAATGCATTATCATCTTTCTGTAGTGATACACCAGTAAACTGTGCCACAACCATGGATTTGAATCCAGTTGCCTTGCTACCATCAGCATGCATACCTTGCATACCCCATGTAGATCTTAGTGAACAGTTGAATATGTATGGTGATGCTGAGTCTACGTTATCAATTTCTACCTTCACCGTTCCTGTAGGAGTTGGGTTACCAGATGGTGCACCAATATTAGGGTTCTTGATGGTATATCTGAATGTATTCGGTGTGGGTATTGCAGTAATAAAGAATGATCCATTAAATCTTGATGCGTCAGTTCCTGTTATACCCTCTAATAACACAGGAGTTCCTACAGAAAATCCATGATCTCCTACAGTTTCTACTTCCGCAGTCGTTGTAAATACGTTGGTGCTAACAAAATCAGTCTCTATTCTTGAATAAGATATAGGACCTGAAGAGTTAGGACCTACAATTCTATTTTCTTCTACACGTGCTTGTAATTCGTCAGATGCAAATATACTTGTACTATCAGGAATGTCTTGCCATGCCTTTGCTACTTTTTGGTAATATAATCCAAGATCAGAGGTACTTAATGCGTTACTATTTTCTGCATCAAGAAAACTATCTTGAGTATTTCTGCCATCGGCATACTCAAAACATGTTAGTTTGTGGTGAGAATATGTTGGAGGTGCAATTGTACTTGGCACTAAAGGATTTTTATATACACCTTGTGTAATACCATCAAAAAATGAAAACTGCCAAAAATAGCATCCACCAGTAACACGGAAGATTGCACTAGGAAGAACTGCTGTATCAGCAGGATCAGGAACATATAGAGGACGTATTTTTGTCTTACGTAAGTCCATACCTACGATAGATGTACCTCTAGGAACTATGACACCACCTTGTATTGAGTTAAATTGATATAAAATATTATTTGGATTAACACCACCCGCAGCATCTAGCAATTCCATGTCACTAGATTCACTTAATTCAGCAATATTAGCTGCGACAAATGCTTTTCCTGCAGTGTTTAAACCTGGTCTATTGTCAATAACGTAATCGCCAGGATATAATACTATACTAAATGCCTCGAAAGAGTCGTTATATTGCCCACTCTTGTATGAAAATCTGGCAGCTTCTAGTAACGCCCTTTGTATACTCTTAAAGGGACGGTTAGGAGAGTTACCTCTATTGTTAAATGAGTCTGATGCATCAAAATCATCTGAGTTAACATATAGGCAACGTCCAGTTTTTGATGTAAAGACGTTTTTTAGTCTAGTAAGTGCCATCTTTTAATTACTCTTTTATGAAAGTGTTTCTGCAGATTCCTCGAATCCAACTAAGGAAAAGGTAACTGCACCAGTTGATTTGACATAAACTGATTGATATTCTCCAAGAACAATACCACTTATTTCTTGAAGTGAGTTGTCAGCAACCTGTAAATCTTGAGCAATATACTGCTCAGGTGCAGCATGTGAGACTGAACTCACTATGCATTCATTACCTTGAGAATCAATAATTGTGGTAACAGTAGTTTGTGCTCCAGATGATGCTGAATAAGTTGTTTGGTTTGCTGCTACAGGTCTCCAAATTCTACCTAATGATCTATTAAGATTATTATTATTTTGAACACGATTCTCGTTAGCATCATTGGCATATAAGAATTCATAGTTTATATTATTCTTAAACTCACGATTTTGTAAGTAAAGTTGTCCATTATATGCATCATAATATCTTAAATTACCAGACCATCCTGTTGTTCCTTGAGTTCCTGCGTGTGAAGGACCTGCAGATGCTGAAGCACCAGATGTTCCACCAGTGAATGTTGCATCAACAGCAGTGTTTGAGTTAAATGCTGTAATTTTTAATCCTAATGGATGAGACATGTTCCTCAACCATAATATATTATTTGATGCGTCAACGTATTGAACTATAGCAGTTGCAGATTGGAAACTTGAACCAAGAGCAGGGTTTGTCCAACTAATTGTTTCTCCTGCTTGAAAAGGTCCGTTTGTAACTGCAGAATGTTCTAATTTAATAGTTGTTGCAAAGTTAGATGAAGTTCCTGATCCCCAGTTAAATGCAGTAAAGTTACTTGGAGAACCTGGTTGGTTGCCGACTACATCTAATTGTATAATATCTGTTTGTTCTACTATTCCTACATCTACGTTTAATGCACCGCCTGTATTATTTGATATAAACAACTTGGCACTAACCAATGTTGATTGAGGGCATGTGTACATACACCACTCATTTGGTGATACAAATGCTGCATTAGACTCAACCGTTCTATTTGTATATTTTGAAACTGTTGGAGTAAAGGTTGCTAAGACTCCATTCTGTTTGACCGCCATTGTTTTAAATTAAGTTACATGTTTGCAAAGAACACTCTGGCTCTTGATACACCAGATCCAGACATTGAATCAAGTGTTGTAGTAGTGCCAGTTATCGTGTCAGTAAGCACGATCTCTCTAGCAGAAATTTTACCACCAGTTTTTGCCGATGGGTTAGTAGTATTAATGGTTATATCACCATCAACCCAACTATCGCCAGAGACATCTAGTTTATAAGCAGGAGTTTTGCCTATACCCAATTGCCCATTGGCATCAAGAACCATTTGATCAGTTCCTGTATGATCTGCAAAATGCAGACCAATGGCAGCAACACCCTTTTGTAGGATGAATTTACCAATACTTCCCAAGCCAGCAATAATGGTAGAGCCTGTAGAATATATAGACCCTTCAACTTCTAGGTTATATGTAGTTGCTGCTCTGCCAATACCTAATTTAGCAGAAGAACTGGAACCCAACTGAAATGTAGTTCCTGTAGTGGCGTTAAAGTCCCCACCACCTGTGATGTTGCCCCCGAATACAGCGTTGCCAGTAGTAGAATCCAGAGTAAACTTGTCAGTAGCAATAGCGATGTCGCCACTGCCTGTGATAGATGTGACAGCATCTATAGCACCTCCAATGTTAATACCTGTTGCACTTGTTGTGATGCGTGCATCATCGTTATGATATATGATTGTGTTTGTAGCATTTGCTTTTACAAACTTTGTAGCACCAGAGTTTAATCCAATATCAACACTGCTAATGGTTAAACCATTTGTAGAAGTGTCTGTAATAGTTGATGCATCTGTGCTATTAGTGTATGCGATTTGCAAATCATCATCAGTTCCCATTTTGATGATCTTATCATCAACCATGTCAAGATGACTGTTCAACGTAACATCACCAGTAATAGTTGCACCTTGATTTAAAATAACTGAGTTAGCAAATGTTGCAGATGAAGCAAATGTTGCAGCAGCATTAACAGTCAAAGAATCAGCAGCATCATCACCAAGAGTTGCATTTCCAGAAGATGTAAAATTCCCCATTGAGAGGTCACCAGTAAATGTAGGAGATACAATAACCTTGTTCTCCATAGTCTGTACTGACTTGAGTGTTAATAATTCATCACTCGCATTATCTAATCCCACGTTACTAGGAAAAGTATACACGTTTGTTATACCAGAAGGTAAGTTTGCTACACTAAATCTGGCTACTTTTGTCTCATCAATAGAGTTAGGAATAGTGAAATTCAAATCATTGATTGCCAATAGAGAACCTAAACGTATCTTACCAGTTCCCTGTGCAGATATATTAAGATCTAAGTTAACATCAGCATCATCTCTTGCTTGTAAATTAAGGGTTGTTCCTACTTTCTGTAGACTTAACCTTGCATTTCCCATCGAAAGACCAACCTGTCCCTGAGCTTCAGAAAAAACACCAGTCGAAGTTCTACTTTCAAAACGAACGCCAGGTGCTGTGTATGTTCCGTTAGGTACAGCAGTAAAAATGCTTCCTACTGCGGATCTTTTATTTTGATCGGTTGGGTCTGAGTTATCTAATAACAGCAGCGTATCGGATGATGATACTTGTCCTGCTCCTAACAATGTAAGGTCAGATATCTTACGAGTTGCCACTACATGCTTACAATAATACTATCAAGTATATTTATACAGTTTTTTTGAAGAGAAAGAATCCTTCGCTACCTTCCCAATATCCCACATCCCATGTATGGTATTCATCTGCATATAATCTTACTTTACTTTCCAATGATTGACCGTTCCATTGGCAATCTGGTTCTGATTCACCCTCAAAATAGATGCCAGTCCACTTGAATATCATATCACATGCAGGATTATGCACTATGATCAACTCAGGTGACACATATTCTATGTCTACAGTTTGTTCTCTGTATGGTTTATCCGTGTAGCTATAACGAGAAGAAGTATGATATTTGTATTCACTAATCTTCTCGTGCTTTACTATTATATGTGCCCACTTTGTAGGGTTAGATGCTGCCTGTGTCCAATTATCAAACTCACCCTCAAACCATTCACAAAAAGTGTCAATTAGTGTCTTCTTCAAGTGCTTTATCTATCTCTTTATCTAATTTGTCATATTTTGGAAGATTTTCCAATGGTTTTTTAGACATCATAGGACTATCGGGATGAGGAACTGGATTTACCTTATTTTTGTACTTATCTACATTAATTGATTTTTTCTTACCTTTGTTTGCTTTACACTTCTTAATTGTTTCAATAGCGTCGCCAACGGTAACAATGTTTCCTGCTTCCTCGTCAGGAATCTCAATACCAAAACATTCTTCTAAGAACATAACAAGTTCTACCATGTCCAGACTGTCAGCGTCTAGATCAATAAACTTACTATCCCATTGAATGTCCTCTTCATTAACTCTATCTCCTAGAGTTTCTTTAATAGCAAGACTTGCTATCTTTAGCATCATATCCTTAGTAATCTTCTTAGAAGATTTTAGAATATCTTTGATTTGTGCGTATGTGTGATTATAAGACATTAAACGTAACTCACATCTGTAACTGGAACCATTTCACGAACGATCTCAAGCACTCTCATGAACTGATCAGAGTTGCATGAGATTTTCTTAGTATCACCGCTACTGCTTACTATTGTAAATGTTCTTGATGGAATGTCAACTATGACTTTCTCTAGTGTTTCTTGTTCGTCGTAAAACATTAATGAAAAGGATAGAATATCGTACAATGATAGCATATCATTCAGAGTTTGTAAAGTAGGTAGAGTTACCCGCCCTCGCTGCTCGTCTTATTGTTTCTTCAACCTTACTTATAAGGTCAAGTCCTGCCTGTCTATTCTCCTGCATATGCTTCATAGCATTGTCTGTTTTATCTTCTCTTACCAGTTCTTCGACATAATCGTCTAAATGTGCAGCAAGAATGCTCTTAAGAAATTCTGCTTCCTGCTTAGTTACTGACATATGATGTTGTGTCATGTGTATTAATTGAAATCTACAATCAATTCAAATATATTGCAGAACCATCAATATCAACATTACCAGATGCGTTAATCTTAACGTCACCAGATGCTTGCTGATCAATAGTTCCTGCGACATTTATCTTATAGGAATTACTATCAGGTGTGTCAAACATGCCAGGAAATCCTCCTCCTTTAATACATGACTGACTTGCACCACCAACCTGTGTTCTCATCTTACCAACAACTTTATTAAGATGATTGCCGAATGTGTATTCGTACCTACATCCTGATGCTCTTGATTTGATGTCTCCGTTACTAACAACAGAGTATACAGATGATGATTTTAATATCTTAACTTCATAATTACCTCTTACGTTCTCTTTTATAGAACCGCCTTCACTCAAATCATTTTCCAAGAATGTAGTCTTGTTTGTGTAAGCATTGGATTGCAACTTCATTTCATTCTTGGCTTGTATTGCCAAATTTTCATCTGACTGAATAGTACATACGCCACCGACTTGCATCTGGTAGTTACCATTCACTCGATCATACCTATCACCTTCCACCTCACTATGCATATCTCCTTCAACATATAAATTAACATCACCAATAATATGCAGTGCCATTCGGTCAGAATTTACATCCTTACCAACTTTTATAACAAGATTATGGTCTGATAGAATATATGTATCATTATAAGAAACTAGATTGTTATTTTGTTTCTCATCTATATTCAAAAAATTGCCATTTGCATTGAGCAAACGTATGTATTCTCCATCCTCGGTATTGTTCATCTCGAACATATGACCCGCAGATGTTGCTTGTACCCAGTTATATGGATATGTTATTTTTGTATCAGGTGATTCGTTAGGATTGTTAGTCCCACCTGTAAATGGATTAATATCAGACATTAGTAACCTCCATATCCTCCCTGCTGTGGTGGATTATTCTGAGTTGGTGGTGTTGATGGTGGTGTAGGAGTTGATGGAGTAGAAGGTGCACTTGGTGTCTCTGTTGGTGTGGATGGATTTACAGGAGTTGACACAGGATCTGCAACAGTAGGAGCAGACTGAACAGCATCAGTGGTGTTTAAAAGAGTAGAATCATCTACTTGACTATTTACTAAGTTAAACCCAGTATCAACAAACTCGTTTTCTTCATCTTCTATAGCAGATTTTATCATAGGATGCCCTACACAGTCAATATATTGTGTGAGTGGCAACAAATTATTCTCCTTAAGTTCTCTAGGACTTGTATATGCGTATACAACACTTAATTTTGCACCAGTTCCTTGAGAGTCTTCTATAACTGGTTTAACAAATCCTAATACAGACTCAGTTAAATTTACTTTTATAATTTTACCTTCAGAGTCTGTTATAGCAGTTCCTATTTGTTTTTTCTTTTCACCAACTCCAATAGTAATTACTGGATCTTTGTAATTGTTTCCAACATTAACTACATTAACATTGTCTAATTTAGGAATGATGTCACCACATTTAGCATACAACGCTTTTGCATTTTGTGGTATTACTAATGTTGCAAATTTACTAGTAAAATTTAAAGTAAACTCATGACCAGATTTAGTTTTTAGTGGTAATCCCACCGTAATATTTGGATTATCATCTGGATTAATAGTTGCAAGCAACATACTATCATCGTTATAATTTGTATCTACCACTTGTAAGACATCAGGATTTCCAGTAGTATTCTGTTCAATGTACTCACCATCATTGACATGTTGTTGTAATCCAACTTTAGGAACTAACACACCATATTGTTCTTTGGGACAAAATGTATCAGCGGGATCGAATCCATATCCTATGCCTGGTTTTATAACTTCAACTGAATCAATCACACCATCTACAATATTAGGTTTAAATTGAGCACCTCCTCCCTCTGGTTCGTTGCATGTAAACTGTGCTTTTACTGTTGCCTCCAAACCAACATTTGATCCTTTCTTCTGCATAAAGACACCAAGTATTTGTCCTATATCATCTATAATAGGTAACGCTTTGACTATGCTAGTTGACTGTAGGTTGTCCCAAACCATTTCTGGGAAGCATGGTTTTTTATTTAAGATGCTGTTAGAGCAATTGACTGCTGATGATGCTATATTACCACTTGAATCATAGAAATTAAGACCTTCAAATTTTTCAAGAGGTCCTCGTGTGTCGAAATCCTTAATTGATAAACCAGTAGCAACACCAGCTGCACTAGTGAGGTCAACCAAAGATCCGTTATTTGCATTAAATATTTTTTTAACTCCATTACGATCAACCACTGGTACAAATCCTTTTTTAGGTTTACCATCACCAATGACTGTTACAGAGTTAGGAGGTTTTACTTTATATTGATCTATTTGCTTTTGTGTTGCGTCATTACCTTTTGGTTTTCCACCAATGCCAGTTTCAAATACAGATGCACCAATAGCACATGATAGAGCACCATCGCAAAATAAATCTATAAAATCTCCAACTTTATTAAGTAAGTTTTGTATTTTTTGTGCTGCTCCTTTGATAGCACCTGTAATACCTTTTAATATTCCTAATGCACCTTGTATACTATCCATCAATTTTTTCATGATGTCGCCTAATAAGTTCTGCACAAGGCATAGTGCAGTGTCTAATACATTTTCTACTAGATCACTAAGCATGCCTTTAATAAAATCACCTAATTCTCCTATCATTTGTTTGAACAAACATGATACAAGATCACCAACATTTTTTAATTGATCTCGTACTGCAACATCTAACTCTGGGTCTGGTATGCTTAATTGATTTAAACCATCTTGCACAAGTTTGTTAGTCTCCTCCATGACTACGCCCTTAATGTTAGCAGTCAATCCAGTTAACTTTTTCTGTATGCGTTGTGACATGATATTAATTTCATAATCCATATCTACAACAGCACCATCTAATTTATTGATAAATTGATCTACATCATTTTTCTCCACGCCACGAGCAAATTTCATAAACTCAGCGAGAGGACCTTCTAATTTTGTTGCAGTCTCTGATCCACATTTACCATTACCAACTTGAACTGTAACTTTTTGTTTTTCTGTTGCTAGTTGTTGTTTTTGACTTTGACCCTCTGCAGCACCACGTTCATTTTTACTACTTGTCTCACCTTCAGCATTTTTATGTCCCTCATTGTTAGATGCAGCTTGATCTACACCAGTCTCTTCATTTTTCTCGACAGTGCTTCCTGTGTTTGGTGCGGAACTACCATCGGTATTATGATCTGGAAATTTATAATCAGTTGCTGCCACTCTTGCAAATCCACGTGGTTCTCCACCTTGCACACCATAACTACTTGTTGGATTCTCATCGCTGATAGTTCCCATAACAACAGGAATTTGTGCTGATGTACCATCCATAAAGAAACCAACAACCCAACTATTAAGTTGCAATTGATGCACAGAACCAATACCAGAACGCATAGAATATATCGGTGGCATTAACACCTGTGCCCATGGTAAATCTCTCGTGGGTAACTCCTTTCTATTGGGACTATGATATCCTATAATTCTAACTTTTACTTTATTAGTCCAGTCCCAATCAGAATAATCAAAATCACCCGCACCACCATCTAACTCGGCATTCCAATATTGATGCCCATCATTTTCCACCTGTCCAATCCACCAATTGAACCCCTCTCTACCTATAAAATTAGCGATGTTTTCGTTCATGATTCAACTCCATCGGAGTCAGTAAATAAAGTAATTTTAGTTGTCATTTTATCTTGACTAGTCTTGAATGTTCTCTCAACCTTGCCAATAACGTATCTTCCAGAATTTGCAAAATCTTGTTCTCTTTCTCTACTACCTTTATAAACATCTAACTGTACAACCTCACCTATTTCTAATGAGTAATCTGCCACTAACTCTACTATGACTTTTTTACTGTAAAATAATTTTTCCCTTAAACTGGATTGTGAAAGTTGTTTTGTAAATCCCTGTGTATATGTCCCTTCGGTAAACAAGGCAGAGTCTGTAACCTTAGACATAATTCTAGTAAATGTTAAATTGTTATCAAACCCACTGTAGAATTCTGGTGTCTCACCAGAGTTCATGGTTTCAACCTCATCGTAATATTTATTGATGTTAAAAGGATGCTCGATAAAACTCATGTCTTTTAAATCTATTGTCATTACATTACTAGAGTATGATCCCAAGTTCAAACCTTTTAATAAATCAACTGATGTTTCAACAGTTATTTTGTCAACAGGAGTGATACCTTTATCTTCCTCATCTTCTAAATCGTCTGGTTCATGTCCTACCACCATCCTTGTAACTGGTTCTTCCCTAGCAAATGAATCATAAGAGACAAAATTATATCCAGATCTTGTCTGGTAAAAAGCATATCCTGCAGTAGCGTTTTTACCAGAACCTTTAAATTCTGGTATTGCCTTAGCAGCTAACCATCTGATTGCAGTAAATGGATTCCAGTATGGAGATACAAATGAAAAATTGTTGACACATGGTTCAAAATTAACTAACTTTTCTTCTTGAACTCCTATAAGATCTCTCAATATTTCTTTCTTTACAATGTCATGTATCTTCTTTCCTTCACCTTTACCAAATCTACGTGATATTTTATTAGCAGCATTGTTTAAAAAATCTGCAGTGCAAAGCATTATTACAGCAGAGGATTTTCCTCCTATATTCTTTCTATCTTGTATATCATATATTACAAAATCACCACCAATTTCAGTTTTACCTTCACTATCGCCAATTTGTATAAAAACATTTTCCATACCAGTCAACTCTGATAAGAAACCAGTTTCACTATCAGTAAGTTGTACCTCCATTTTCATGGAAGCAGCTCTTATATCCTCAGTGTATTTTACATACAACACTTGATTGACCGTTATCGGAGGATAATCCGCAATAAGGAATCTAATTAATTGAAAATTTGACTGTGTATTGACTGACATTAGAATTGCGAAGTTGTGTTATAAAGTTTATGGTAAGGTGACTCTTTAATTTTTGGTAAAGCACCCTCTCCACCTTCTTGTTGATATGAAGGTGCACTTGGTGATCCAGATGCCATTGCATCTCCTGTTCCTGCAGCAAGTGCGATGTCTTTTTTGGTCTTAGCATCAGCACTCTCTCTGTTTTCTTGTATTGTTTTATCTGTAAGTTCGGTTAAGTTTGTTGTTTGTTCTTTATTGAATATCCTTTTCATTATAGGATTATTTTTCATCATAAACTTCGCCATCATACCTACAGGTGTCATGCCTATTGCTTTACCAGTTATATTTTTAATATTTTTTAGTGTCTTACTATTTGCAATATTCTGCACACCTTTGAACATTTTACTTCCTGCGTTAAACGCCATACCCATAGGTGTTAAATTAAATAATTTTCTAGCAAGAGATTTACGTTTCTTAATAGGTTGCATTGCTCTGCTTCCTGTTGTACCATCGCCAAGTCCTATGCCATCAGCAGTTCCTGTATATGGTGCACGTCTTCCAAATGTAGGATCTCCCGCTTGAGCTGGAGGTAACATAGGTTGACCACCAGTAACCTCTCCCTGTCCCCCAGAATCATCACTTCCACCTGATTTTCCTCTAACAAAATTAATTGCCTTACTTAATAATGCACCGATTAAACTTGTTGGTTTTCCATCCTCTTTCTTATCATTATCTTCTTCGTCGTTAGCAACTTCAGCACTAGCAGCACCTAACTTGAATGAATTAGATATCTTAGATATATTTCTATTCAATATCTTAGATGCTTCCTTACTTGGTGCAGGGATCTTCTCTAATAAATCTGTCATTGCAACAGCAGCAGATTTAGCAGGGAGTGCTAGGGCATCCATGAACGCCTTCTTCATCTTAGGATCTATCTCAAGATTATCTTCTAGATCTTTTTTAACTTTTTCTTTGACTTGTTCTTCACCTATTCCTGCATCTTCTAACTTATCTACCTTTGGTATATCTCCTGCTTCTTTTGGAGGTGCTACAAATCCTGCAGCTCTCTTAGCTCTATTTTCTTTGAATTGTCTTATCCTTTCTGCCTTATCATATATCGTATTACCTTCAGCATCTTTACCATACGCAGCTACAGGATCTGGTACAAGATTTGCAGCTGGTAGTGCTTTTGGTGCTACTACAGGTTTAGATGCTACATTAGTGGCAGATACATCAACAGTCTGTTGAGATGCAGGAAGATCCATTGCCTTTGTAATGGCACTGGGATTTCCGATGAACTTTGCTAGTCCACCACCCTGTTTTGACATAGCTGGAGGTAATGCTTTCATCGTACTGATGTGAACTCCTCAATAACATATTTAACACCTTTACCATGAGGATCTATAACAGACACCTCATCATCAATCCACTCTTGTTTATCTTCTTCTGAAAGTGAAGCTGGAACATAGATTATTTTTGGAGGAGGTGCAGGAACGGTTACTGGTACTGGTAGTGGTTTACCTGTTGGATCAACTGATCCTTGTTCTACTGGTTCACTGTTTAGAGTGTCTTTTGATGCACTTGTATTAGGTGCACTTATATCGGGACTTTTTTGAGGTGCACCACCATCGCCTGATCCAGAGGGTTTTCCTACTGGATCATCAACATTAGGCATCCATTTATTTTTACCAGGTTTTAACCACTTATCATTTGGTTCATTATTATAGAAATCAAAGTGAACTGGATCTTTTTCACCTTGCCATTGGAAACCAAACTTTTTACCTTTATTTCTCATCCACTCGTTTGCTTTTGAGTAGTAGTCAATATCAATTGCCCAACCTTGTCCATGTGGAGACATACCAACAGGTGCAGGAGTAATTGCATTTTCATCACCTGAAGCAGCTGCATCTATTAATGCCTGTTGTTGTTCTGGACTTCTATATGAAGATGTCACACTCATAGGCAAATTTATACCATCTTTTGCTGCAGCATTAACTGCTTTTTTCCACGCTTTATTAGTAGATGGGTTCAGGATAATTGGTCTACCATACATGTCTTTTGTAGGATCTGGAGCTGCTGCAGCTCCTACCTGATCTTCTGCTTGTTTCTGACCTGGCAATACGCCCATGTCTTTAGCAGCAAGTGTTGCATCAAGTCCTATGGATATAGCAGTTCCTGCACCAGGTATCATAGATGCTGCACCAGACATAGCTTCAAGAGCAGCACCCTTGAAGTCGCCCGCCATCAGTCGTTGTCCTGCAAATAATAATCCTGCACCAAGACCTACGAATGGTATTTTCTTAAGTAACCCCTTACCTAATGCTTTTGCACCGACTTTTGCTACTGCCTTACCACCCAGTTTAGTAGCGATCTTCTTAGATCCTTTCTTTAATAGTGCCATTGATGCTTTCTTTGCACCTTTAACTAACTTCGTTCCTCCTGCTGCTACTTTTCTTATACCTTTTCCTATTTTACCACCCTTGTTTTTTAAAAACTTAAGACCTTTCTTACCTACATTCTTAATATTCTTTAGCATCCTCATAGGATTACCCATGAATGATCTACTTGACTTCTCTGGTGTTTGTTCTGTAGTCTTAGTTACTGGTGTACCAGTTGCAGTTTGTTTCTTGCCACCCCACCATACTAATGGTGCTTTTAATCCAATAACTTTTTGTGGTTTTGGTGTCTCTGCTATTCCAAATATACCTTTTAATCTATTTGCTTCTGCTATTACACTACCCTTTGCAGGAGATGGAGGTAATGTCTTAAGAAAACCTAACGATGAACTTATGATTAACGCTGCACCTTGTTTGTAAACAAGTTCTACTGACTCACCGTAATTTTTAACAGGAGTTACTACTTCTGGTTCTTTTTCACCAACCTTTGCGATAGTCTCACGTTTAACTAAACCACCTTTCTCTAATGCAACTTCTGGGTTTTTCTCATATGGCAAACTTCTTTGTTGTGCTACTTCTTTTATTGTTTCTACTACTACCTCTTCGTATTCTTTCTCAGTCTCGTTTGGATCTTGTTGTATATGATTTGGTCTCCCATATGACATATCTACATTATCTATAGGTATAGGAGCTATAGCAGGAACTAATTTTGTGCTGTCACCAGATTGAATAGCACCAGCCACCCCAACAGCAAGATTCTTTGCTGCTTTCTTAAAAAAAGTAGTGACTATAGAAGCGTCCATTAGCGTCGGTTTTCTTCAGCGATGCGATCTCTTTCCTTTTGTAGGTGAGCTGCTAACATGTTGACATATACTTCACGTTCCCAAGGCATCATATTTTCAATATCTGTCAAGCTATATTTATGGTGTTGAACGAGAGAAAAATTAGTTTGATAAAAGGTCATGATGCCCTCGTGAAAGAGGGCTATGCGAAAAAATCAGATAATCCTTCCAATATCACTTCATTTGACTTCTTGGTCTTGGGATTTTTAACCTTTAATACATGTCTAAGTGATGGCATTGTTTCAAAAAATGTTTGTAGTTTATCAAATTGATTGTTAGTTAATCCTTCTACCCATTTTTTTGACTCCTCAACAGAGTCTGCACTATAATCTTCCTCACCTACATAAACTCTTTTAATACACTTAGCAACTAACTCGTATGGATCTGGGTCAGTACCTATAAAATTTACCTTAGTAAAGTATTCTAGATCAGGATATTTCATTTCAACAGTAAGATCGTCATCTAACTTGATAATATTAGTATGTCCTTTAGGGAAATTTACTTTAACATCATCTACCATAAATTTTACATCTACAGTTGTCTCACCATCGTCAGCACATGTAACTTTCATTTCAATCTCTTCACTAATCGACCTAGCACGTATCTGTAAGAAAAGATACTCTATATCAAACAATGCCATGTCTGCTACATTAATTTTTGTATGCAGACAGTTCTGGATAGTCTTAGTTATAGCGTCTAATATTTGTTCTTGGTCATCGTTCTCCAATGCCAATATTAATAACTTTTGTTCCTTGACTAGGAATGGTCTATACTTTACTCTCTTCTTTGTAGAAGGGACTGTCAATGTATAGATTGGCGTTGCAATCTCAGGTAATGCCATAATTTATAATTTCAGTATATTATATAGTATCGGTTAATAAGTGACTATACTCATAGTAAAATCCCACAGTCACCTTAACAAGTTGTGCAGGACCTGCTGAGTATGGTACAGATGCTACAGTATATGGATATGCTTTTACTAATCTTGCTTCCCATGCAATTTTATAGTCATTTGGTTCACCACCATCTGTTGCAGGAGGTACACCAAATTTTTCTAGTTTTGTGATAAACATATCACATGCATAATCTTCATAGTAATTAGAAGCAAATGCTCTTTTATATTCCTGTTCTTGTTGGTAGTAACCTTTAGGATCAGGAACAGATCCATTTTGTATAAAGTCTTGCCAACCTCTAAAAAATCTTAGTGGTAGTGATGTTCCGTCCATGAAAAAACTAACATCAAGTTCGTTATATACCTTTGCTGTTGCGTGTTTTTGTGTAATACCTTTATGCACTGACTTAATATCAAATGCTGAGTAGGTCACACCTGGCAACTGTATTTCATTGCATAACAATTGTAGGTTCATTTGATCAGTGCCACTTGAAAGTGTTCCTATATCAGATTCTAAATTGAATTTAAAGAAATCTCTTAACTTACTAGTAGCTTGGAAAGAAAATTCATATAGATTGGACGAAGAGATACCACCAGACTTACCCACAGCCTGCATGAAATTCTGTAGTCCTCTTGCGGATGCCATAAATACCTATTATGGTTTGATATATGTATTTATGAAGAAATCTTATAAAGGAAAATATAAGGTAATTAACTATAAAAAGTACAAAGGTGACCCAACGAGCGTAGTATATCGTTCTTCATGGGAACTTAAATTTATGATATGGTGTGATAAAAACAGAGAAGTATTGGAATGGAGTAGTGAAGAAATCATTATTCCCTATAAAGATCCAGTTAAAAATAAAGTGCGTCGCTACTTCCCTGACTTCTGGGTAATAAAGAAAGATCCTGCAACTGGTAAACGTAAAAAGTATATTGTTGAGGTAAAACCATGGAGACAAACACAACCACCCAAGAAATATAACAGAACAACTAGGACAGCGATCACTGAGGTAGAGACTTATGCCACTAACAGAGCAAAATGGGACGCAACGATTGACGTGTGCATTGACCAAGGATGGGAGTTCAAACTCATTACAGAACGAGAACTCAAAATTTGAGGACTTAATGAAAAGAATGCAAGGTAGTAAAATATCAAATACGACATTAAGAGAAGAAGTATTTAATATTCTACTAGATGATGCTACTGAATCTCCAGAGTCAGGTAAGTATTATACCTTTGAATACGATCCTAAATTTGCTGATAAGTTGAAGGAGTGGGATGAATATCCTGTAGTATATGCTATGGAATTTAAGAAAGATAACTTGATTGCTGCAAATATACACTATATACGTACAACAAATGCTAGATTAAAGGCACTAAATAATAAAAGGTTTCCTAAAAAAACTTTACGTCAATACATACCTAAAAGAGCAGATAGCATCTTTTTTGAGATACAGGAAAGTGATGTGGGATTGTTAAGCACATTACCACTAGAAAAATTTCATTACAATAGATGAACACTCAACAAAATACCGTAATTGAATATCCAACTGGTCTCTCTTCGATACCTTATGCTTCTTTTTTACAAATAGAAAAGTATGCGTATTCTGAAGCTCAGAAAAAAGTAGCACAGAATCAGAACGATGCATTTGGATCTGTTGGTAGAAGTAAATTTGGAGATTTAATTAATGGTGGTGTAAATGCACTAGCAACTGTATATGGATCTGGAGATACATCAACAGAAAAAGGAAAAGTAAACATATATCAAACTAAGTATAAGGTAGCAGGTACATCAAAAAGAAGAAGTGGTTCTAATAATAAAACGGTAGATATTACAACTGCTGATGACAGCACAAGAATTACAGTTAATGGTGAAGTAACTACAGTTGGTGAATTAAAAGCAAAGAAAAAAGCAATAATTGATAGACAAAGTAAAGGTTTAATGTCTAAAAAATGTATGTTGCCTTTACCTAATGAGTTTCAATATAAGTATGGTGCAGATTGGAATAATGAATTTAAACTAGGAACACTTGCTCTTGCTGCTGATGAAGCATTTAGATTTGCTGCAATAGCTGGAACAGGTGGTGTTATTGGTGGTGGTTTAGCAGCTGCAACAGATAAACTTACACAAGGTACTGGAGTTGCTAAGGTTGGTGGAGTAAACATTGACAAAATTGTATCTGGTGCAGCTGGAGGTGTTAAGACTGCTGCTGATCCATTTAAAGTTGGTAGTCCATTAAATCCCAAGAACGTTGCGGGATTAGCAGGACTAGCACCAAATGAAAACTCAATACAATTTTTTGAGAGAATGCAAGGTAGAGAATTTAGTTTTAGATTTGAATTAGCATCAAGAAATAAACAAGAAAGCAATAGAGTTATAGAAATAATAGAGTGGTTCAAACGTGGTATGCATCCTGGTTCAAAGAATGGTAAAGGAACCGCAGTATTATTAACTTTTCCAGATGTATTTGTATTGACTCCTAAGTTTGTAAAATGTGGAACAAATGGATTACCCCTTGGAGATCCTATACAGCATCCAATGATGCCTAGAACAAAACTATGTGCATTGACAGGTTTGACAATAAATACTACACCGTTTGGTCAAATGCAGACAATATTTGATGGTACTATTCCAATTGTTACTATGGAACTAATGTTCAAAGAAACAACAAAACTTACACGTGTGGATATGGAAGGTGCTTCATTTGCAGAAAAGGACAATCCAGTTCAAACAAACAGTGGTGTATTTTCGAGAGATACATCACTAGACAATACACCAGAGGTTTCATTCTAATGATAGGAAGATTACCAGAGTTACTATATAATTTTTCGTCAAAACCCATTGACCCTGATTTTTTATTGGTAAAAAATATATGGAGACGTGCACAAGTATTAGTTGAGTTTAGATCAGAGTTGACTTTATTTACAGAAGTTACTGTTGGTGATGGAGAAAAACCAGAAGATATGGCAGTTAGATTTTACAATAACCCATTTTATAACTGGACTATATTGGTTGTAAATGACATAGTTGATTACTATGCACAATGGCCTCGATCAACATCTCAACTACAGTCTTATATAAAAGAAAAATATACTAATGAAGCGGCTGTAAAACATCATGTAACTAGAGAGGTTAAAGATGCAAATGGTAATATAATCGTTCCTGCGGGTAAGGTTGTACCATCTAATTTCCAAGTTGCATACTATGATGGATCTACCACTGTTACTGCCAACCCAGTAGCAGCAGTAACGAACTCACAATACGAGACAGAATTAAATAGTAAAAAACAACAAATACAAATAATAAGACCAGAGTTGATAGAAGATTTTGTGGAGACATATAATTCAATATTAGCAAGAGGAAAGATAACAACCATAGCAACAGCAGCATCTGATATAACAATGCAATAAAAAAGACCCCCGAAGGGGTCTTATTTTTTTAGTCGTCTTTTGCTAGTTGAGCAAAATACGATAACGTATCCGTTTCTTCATTTACTGATGCAGGAGCAGAAGCAACAGGGTCAGGAGTTTGT